>Ga0081606_1000060_pt1 | contig 102204 bp, 81 predicted proteins | sample EareggfetidaYelm_FD_71127 | JGI IMG/M metagenome (GOLD analysis project Ga0081606, IMG submission 71127) | Earthworm egg capsule microbial community from the University of Washington, USA - E. fetida Yelm (SPADES assembly) (version 2) | ecosystem: Host-associated > Annelida > Reproductive...
ACGATCAGGAGGTGACGCAAGAGACCCCGCTGCGCAGCGGCGACCTCATCAAGGTGGGGGGCTCGATCTTCAAGTTCCTCACCGGTGACAACGTGGAGCTGCAGTACCACGAGACCATCTACACGCTCACCATCCAGGACGGTCTCACCGGCATCAACAACAAGCGCTACTTCCTGGAGTACCTGGAGCGCGAGATGGGCCGGTGCCACCGCTATGGGCGCCCCCTGACGTTGATGATCTTCGACATCGATTTCTTCAAGAAGATCAACGACGTGCACGGGCACCTGGCGGGTGACTACGTGCTGCGCGAGCTGGCGCAGAGCCTCAAGCGGCTGGTGCGCAAGGAGCAGTGCTTCGCGCGCTACGGCGGCGAGGAGTTCGCGGTCGTCATCCCCGAGGATGGGGGCGACAAGGCGCGCATCTTCGCGGAGAAGATCCGCCGCTGCATCGAGGAGAAGCAGTTCGTCTTCGAGAACCAGGAGATTCCCGTCACCTTGTCGTTGGGTGTGGCCGACATGGCCGCCGACATGGTGGAGCCGCTGCAGTTCATCAAGATCGCGGACGCGAACCTCTACAAGGCGAAGAAAACGGGCCGCAACCGCGTGGTTGGCTGAGGACCAGGGCAGCGGCCTTCCTCCCCCTGTGATGGGGGAGGGGAGGGCGGTGCCTCAGGTGCCCTCGCGCAGCTCGGCGAGCCGACCCTTGGTGCCCGGCAGGTTTCCGGGCGCCATGCGCGTGTAGAGGTAGTTCACCGTGTCCTGCAGCGTCTCGTGGACGTCGCGGGCGCGGAAGCCCAGCTCGTGCTCGGCCTTGGTGCTGTCCAGCCAGAACCAGTGCTCGCCGATGTCCACCTCCTGGGGATCCAGGGTGGGTTTGACGCCGCGCCACCTGGCCACCTGCTCGAGCACCTTGGCGCCGAACACGTTCACCTTCGAGGGCAGCTTGAGCCGGGGTGCGCTCACGCCCGTGAGGCGCTCCAGGCGCTGGAAGAAGTCCCACATGGACAGGTTCACCCCCATGAGGTGGCGCCCGTACAGCTCGCCGCGGGTGAGCGCGCTCACGAAGGCGTCCGCCAGGTCGCGCACGTCCACGAAGGAAATGCCGCCTCCGGGCATGGCGGGGATTTCTCCCTGGAGGAACTTCATCACCGTCCAGGTGGAGGACAGCCGGTCATCCCCGGGGCCCATGAGCAGGCTCGGGTTGAGCACCACGAGGGGGATTTTGTGCTGGCGGCAGTACTCCAGCGTCAGCTTCTCCTCGTAGATCTTCGACAGGTAGTAGGGCCAGCGGCCCACCACCTCGATGGGGTAGCCGTCCTCCTCCGTGCCCACGCGCTCCTCCCTGGACACGGCGATGGCGCCCGAGGTGGAGGCGAGGATGACGCGCTGGAGGCCCGCCTCGCGCACGTCGTGCAGCAGCTCGCGCGTGGCGTCCACGTGCAGCTCGTACATGCGCCGCGCGTCCTTGTCCTGGAAGGAGACGAGCCCCGCCAGGTGGTAGAGCGCGTGCACGCCCTCGAGCGCGCGCCGCACGGCATCCCGGTCCTTCAAGTCCCCGGGGACGTACTCCACCGTTTCGAAGCCCGGGCCCTTGGGGCGCGAGCGGCCGATGATGCGCACTTCGTGGCCCGCGGCGATGAGCCGCGGCACCAGGTGCGTGCCCAGGAAACCGGTGCCTCCGGTGACGAGCAGCTTCACGTGTCGTTCCTTCCCGTGGACAGGGCGCGGCGCTGGTCCTCCACCGTCGCCGCGTCATCGAAGCTCAGCACCCGGCCCGCGGACAGCGCGCGCACGGCGTCCTCGGCCAGGTGCGTGGCATAGCGGTAGCTCTCCGAGCGCGACATGCCCTGTGTCTTCTTGCGCAGCATCTCGTACGTGAGCGCGGGCCCGATGTGGCCCTCCAGCTCGCGCGACTTGGGGACCATGGTGCCCTTGGGCAGGGCCTCGAAGGCGCCCTTCATGTAGATGGGCAGCACGTCCACCTTGTAGGTGAGCGCCAGGTAGCCCAGCGTGGGCTTGAACTCGAGCAGCTCCCCCGTCACCGAGCGCGTGCCCTCGGGGAAGATGAGCAGGTTGTAGCCCTGCTGCAGGGCGCTGCCCGCCATGCCCAGCGACTCGCGCAGCGAGCCCTGCCGGTCCATGGGGATGAGGTTGGTGAAGTTCTCGAAGTACGCGCGCTTGAGGGGCGTATCGAAGAAGTAGTCGCGCGCGGCGATGGTGGTGAGTCGCTCGCCCTGCTCGCCGAGCAGCACCTTGACGAGCCCCATGTCCAGGTGGCTCGTGTGGTTGGCGATGACGAGGAAGTTGCGGTTCTGGGGGATGAAGGTCTTGCCCGTCACCTTCACGTCGAACAGGCCGCCGAAGATGGCCTGCTGGCCGAGCCGCACCGCGCGCCGTCCCAGGGCCACCAGGGGCTCGGGCACGGGGATCTCCACCTCCTCGGCCTTCTGCACCTCGCGGGAGATGTCCCGGGCTCGCGTCTCCGCGCTCGGCTTGCGGCCGCTCGCGAGCACCAGCTTGCGCAGATCCTCCACCGTCTGCACGTGCGTGAGATCATTCGCCGTGGGCAGGGGCACCCCCGCCTGTTCGAGCGCCACGGACAGCTCGGTGAGCATGAGCGAGTCCACGCCCAGGTCTCCGCTCAGGTGGGCTTCGGGACGGATGTCGGCGAGGGGCCGGTTCACCACCTCGGCGAGGAGCGGATAGAGCCAGTCGGCCACGCCGCCCGTGCCCAACTGCTGCACGCGCTCGCGCGCCTTGTCTCCCGAGGCGACGAGCCGCTCGAGCTTCTTGAGATCCTCCACCACCTGCTTGCGCTTGACCTTGCGCGAGGACGTGCGCGGCAGCTCCACGTCCGTGAAGCGCAGCACCTTCACCCGGCGATAGAAGGGCATGTCGGTGCCCTTCTTGCGGAAGTGCTCCTCCAGCTCGCGCCGCACTTCCTCGCGCGGCCGCTCCTGGTAGTCCGGCACGCACAGGCACGCCACCTTCTCGCCGCCCGCCTCGTCCGGCATGCCGACGACGGACAGCTCCTTGATGTGGGGGTGGTCGCCGTAGATCTCCTCGAGCTCGTCCGGGTACACGTTCTTCCCGTTGGCATCGATGATGACGTCCTTCTTGCGGCCCACGAGGAACAGCCGGCCATCGGCGTCCAGCCGGCCGAGGTCTCCCGTGTACAGCCAGCCCTCCTTGAGGACGGCATCGGTGGCGTCCTTGTCCCCGAAGTAGCCGGCCATGACGCTCGGGCCGCGGGCGAGCACCTCGCCGATGCCCTCGTTGTCCGGCTCGAGGATCTTCAGCTCGATGCCGGGCAGCGCCTTGCCCACCGTGCCTGGCTGCCGCTTGTTGACGTTCGTCTCGGACACCGTGAGGACGGGAGCGGCCTCGGTGAGGCCGTAGCCCTCGATGATGTTGAAGCCCAGCTGGTGGAAGGCCTTGTGCACGTCATCCGGCAGCGCCGAGCCGCCGGACACGAGGAACTTGATCTTCCCGCCGAACTTGCGGTGCACGGGCCAGAAGAGCAGCTTGCCCAGGTTGAGGCCGCTGCGGTTGCGCAGCTCGCCGTGGGTCGCCATGAGCGTCTTGAGGGCCTGCTCCACGAGCGGCGGCCGGCTGGCCATCTCCTGCGTCACCTTGCGGTGCAGAAGTTGCCAGAGCGCGGGCACGCCGATCATCGCGGACACGCGGCCCGTCTCGAACACCTCGCCGAGTTTGTCCGAGGTGAGCTCGTCGATGTACGTCACCTCCGCGCCCCGGGAGAAGGGGGTGAGGAAGCCGGCGGAGAACTCGAAGGTGTGGTGCAGGGGCAGCACGGACAGCACGCCGTCGCCCACGCCGATGTTGAACGCGCCCGCGAGCTTCGCGATGAGCGAGGCGAAGTTGCGATGGGTGAGCATCACGCCCTTGGGCGTACCCGTGGTGCCGGACGTGAAGATGAGACTGGCCACGTCGTCCGCGGCGGCCGTGTGGCGCACCGGCCCGATGTGGTCCGGATGATTCGGATCTCCACTCATCGCCTCGGCGAGGCTGGCCACGCGCGTGGTGAGTCCCGCCTGGGTGAGCGCCGTGGCGAGGTTCGGCAGCTCGGCCGCCGCGTCCTCCGACAGCAGCAGCACCTTGGCCTCGGAGCGGCGGGCGATGTTGACCACCTCGGCCTCGTTGAGGCTGGGATCCACCGGCACCGCGGTGCCGCCCGCGCGCAGGATGCCGAAGTAGGAGATGGGCCACTCGGGCCGGTTCTCCGACAGGAGCAGCACGCGCTCGTTGCGCTTGACGCCTTCCTTGAGCAGGAAGCTGCCCACGCGGTTGGCGTAGCGGTTCACCTCGCCGTAGGTGAAGCGCTCTTCCTTCTCGTTCACCGCGAAGCGGAAGGCCACGCGGTGACGCCAGGCATTGACGCTCGCCTCCAGCATTTCCAACAGGTCGCGGTGCGCGGGGATGACGGTGCGCCGCTTCGTCTCCTCCTCGAGCCCCGGGAACACCCACTTCTCCAGGCCCGGCAGGTGGGTGTCGAGGAAGTAGACGCGCCAGTCGATGGACTCGGGCGCCCAGGGGATGCGGACCCGGTCATGCGCCGCCATCCGCGCGTACACCGAGCGGGTGTTGTCGCAGCGGAAGACGTAGCGGTTGTCGTAGAGGAAGGGCATGAAGAGCTCGATGAGCCCCATGAGGCCCCCGCCCTCGTCCTCCACGGAGTGGAGGGAATCCCGGGCGCGCTCCATCAGCGCCTGCACCCTGGGGGCTCCCCAGGTGGGCTTCACCTCGTCGAGCACCTGCCGCAAGAGCTTCGCGCCCTTGACGAACATGGGGGCGCTCAGGTTCTCGAACACGGCGCGGCTCGCGGGCACCGGCTCGATGCGCGAGCGCACCTCGTTGAGCAGCGCGTTGCCCGTCTCCTTGTTGCGGAAGTAGCGGCGGCGGTACAGGCCCACCAGCTCGATGGAGCGGCTCGCGTAGAACGGATTCACGTCGCCGCTGGCCAGGTTGTAGACGCGCCGCTCCTCCACCTGCATGGCGTGGGCGGTGATGCCGATGGTGGCGCCCGCCACGTGGTCCACGGGGATGATGTCGAGGATGGCCCGGTCGCCCGCGGGGATGTGCTGCTGGCCCTTGATGCCCGCGAAGGCCAGGGGCGCCGAGGTGGTGAAGCCCTCGTTCCACCCGGGGAAGGGGAAGTGCTGGGCGGACTCGACGATGGAGGGCCGCACGATGGCGTAGCGCAGGCCGGGCGTGCTGGCCATGACCTGCTCGCCCAGGCTCTTGGTGTACGTGTACGTGTTGGGCCAGCCCCAGTGCCGCGCCCGGTCCATGCCCGCGCGCACGAGCTCGCCGGACAGCCACAGCTTGCGCTCGCGGCCCACGGCCAGGCGCAGCGTCTTCTCGTCCGTGGCGTCGCGGCCCTCTTCCTCCAGCCGCTCCAGGGCCTTCTTGCGGAAGATGGACGTGAGGGTCTTGTCATCCGCCTGCTCGCGCAGCCGGGCCACGACCTTCTCCGCGTCGGCGATCTCCTGCTCCAGGCTGAAGTCGCGGCCGTCCAGCTCGTCCTGGCGCGGGAAGTAGCCCACCACTTCCTCGTCCTCGAAGACGAGTCCGTTGCGATTGCCCGCCACGAAGGCGGTGGACATGTGGATGAGCGGCACCTTCCAGCGCAGCGCCAGCTCCACGGTGTTCTTCACGCCGTGGGTGTTGACGTTGAGGCCCACCTCCAACGACGGGTTGAAGGACACCAGGCCCGCGCAGTTGATGATGGCGTGCACCTGGCCGGTGAGCGCCTCGGCCTGGGCGGGCTCCAGACCCATGAGCGGATCCGTGATGTCGCCGTCGATGACCTCCACCTTGCGGCGCAGGAAGGCGAGCGCGCCCTCGTCGCCATGGGCGTCACGCAGCGGCTGGAAGGGCTCGCTCGTGGCCACCTTGTCGAAGAAGCGCCGCTCGGCGGACGGGGCGCTGCCCTTGCGCACCAGCACGTAGAGCTTGTCCAGCTCCTCGCCATAGCGCGTGAGCAGCATGGACAAGGTGACCTTGCCCACGAAGCCGGTGGCGCCCGCGAAGAGCAGGCGCTTGCCGGTGAAGACCTGGGTGACGTTCAGCTCGGGAAGACTCATCGTGGGGGAATCCGGGAGGGGGCTACTTCACGTCGACCATGACGGTGGGGGCGATGCGCAGCAGGCTGATGCTGGCCGAGCGGCCCATGAAGCCGCGCGCCTCCTCGATGGCCTCGGTGAGCGTGTCGGTGCGGTCCCAGCCGAGCAGCGCCGGGACGTGGTTGTTCTCCGCGCCCGCGACGATGACCTTGCCCGCGTGCTGGCGGCCGTTCTCGCCCCAGTACCACATGTAGAGCGGGTGCACGCCGTGGTAGGCGTTGCCCTTGCGGTACAGGTGCACGTAGCTCGGGTTCTCCGCGAACTCGCGCTCGAACTTCTGCTCGATCTTCACCGCGTCGCGCGTCTCGGGCAGCACCCGGTTGAAGAACTCGATGTAGCTCGGGTGCTGTACCGGATCGAACTCGTCGAACGCGGGGTGGGTGAGGATGATGACGCCGCCCTTCTTCACCAGCGGCACGCCGCGGTTGAGGTTGAAGAAGTAGCCGAGCCCCATCACCTGCACGAGCAGCGGATTGAGGATGGAGTTGACGCTGTAGGGCGAGATGAAGGGGATGGGGAAGATGACGATGTCGCTCTGCCCCTGCACCGGCACCGAGTACTGCTGCCAGCTCTTCTCCAGGATCTTCTGGTGCGTGGGCTCGGTGGCGCCCGCGAACACGCCCGTCACGTCGTAGGGCGCGGGGACGGCGTTGAGCACCGTGCGCGCCGCGGCGCGCGGCATCTTCGACAGCGCGTAGCGCATGGCGTGGAACTTCAGCCGGTCGCCCTCGGTGTAGTCCTCCTCCCGCTTGTGGAGGAAGTCCGTGGCCGGGCCGAACATGCGGTTGTTGAGCACCGACTCGATGTGGAACACCTTGAGGTGCTTGTCGATCGCCTTGCCGATGCGCTCGTTGCGCCGGTACAGCTCGCTCTTCGTGGGCTCCATGTAGCTCTCGGAGTCACGAATCGTCTTGGGGTTGTGGTGCGCGCGCAGGCTCGCGTAGTTGGCCAGGCCCGTCCCCATGGACTTGTGCCCGCCGTTCATGGGCACGAAGTTCACGTTGACGTAGACGGTCAGGTCGCTCTCCGCCACGCGCCGGTTGACGGCCACCACGTGCGAGCCGCACGGGCTGCGCTCCAGCTCGGTGATGCCGTCCGGATCCTCGGCGTCGTGGTTGTAGTAGCGGTCCGGGTAGTAGGCGTCGTGGATCTTCTGGCCCACCATGCGCCGCATCTCGCCCTCGGTCATGCGCCGGTGCAGGGCGTTGGCGATGATGAGGTGGACGTCATCCACGCCCGAGTCCGCGCACAGCTCCAGCACCACCTCCAGGATGGACTGGCGCACGTCCGGCGTGGCCATGGGCGGCAGCGGCACGGAGATGTCGTCGATGACGCAGGTGAGCTTCATGCCCGGGCGCAGCAGGGCATGCAGCGGATCCATCCCCTCGGGGTGGTTGATGGCCCAGCGGATGGCGGCCTTGACGTTGGGCACGCCCTCCAGGGGCGGCCGGGGGAAGATGACCCGGGTGCCCACGGGGAGATCCTCGAGGAGGAAGTTCTCTCCGGAGAAGAGCGCCCGCGGGGGGCTGCCCTTCTCCGTGATGACCACCTGGCTTTCCTCGTCGTACAGCTTCTTGAGCGTCTTGAGCGGGCGCATGATGAGCGAAGGCTTTCGTCGTTACTTGAGGTCGAGGATGGGCCAGTTGTAGGCCCGGGCGATGGCGCGCAGCCGCATGTCGGGGTTGACGGCGGTGGGCCGCCCCACGACGGACAGCATGGCGTAGTCGGAGGCACTGTCGGAGTAGCCGTGGCTCTGGTCGAGCGACAGGCCCTCCCGCACGCAGTAGGAGCGGATGGCGTTGGCCTTGTTGGCTCCCTCGATGATGGGAGGGATGACCTTGCCGGTCGCCTTGCCGCCCACGAACTGCATCTTGTTGGCGATCATGTCGTCGGCGCCCAGGTGGCGGGCGAGAGGGCGCATGCTGAAGTCCAGGGCGCCCGTGACGAGCACGATGCGGCAGCCGGCCCGCCGCGCCTGATCGATGAGATCGCGCGTCTGCTCGTACAGGGCGGGCTTGAGGACGTCCTCGAACATGTCCTCGGCCACGGAGATGAGCCGGTCCTCGGACAGCCCCGCGTAGTACCGGTAGAAGAACTCGTTGAAGGTCTTACGGTCCAACGCGTCCATGGCGGCGAACAGCGGTACGCTCGCCGCCGTGGCCAGGGTCCTTCCGGCGATGCCCAGCAGGGACCCCCGGTTCATCGCGTAGTAGGCGTAGACGTGGACGACGTTGGTCTTCACCAGCGTCCCGTCGACATCGTAGAAGGCGGCTTTCGCGTCCATGGTTGAGGCGGGCTTCCTGACACCGGAGTCAGGCATGTGTCAACCGCACTCCACTCCCGTGGAATCCCCAGGATGGGGCTTCTCTCCAAGGCGGGTCCCTGTCCCGGCGTTCAGGCAGTCGTGCTTATCCCACACCGCGCCCAGACTCCCACCTGGAGGCGGGAGAGGTGAGGGGACCTGACGCGGCGGCGTGTCGTCGTGGATCTCGGCTGGACGAGGGCTCTGACCTCGGGAGGGCGGTTTTCCCTCGGCGGGCCCGGTGTCTGGAGGGCGTCCTTCCCGTGCAACAGGTCTGTTGCGACCTGCCCCGGAGTCGCGTGCGCGAGACCCTCCAGGGGCCTCGGAAATCGTTCGTCAGAGGGAGGAGTCCGTTGCCCAGGTAGTGTTCTTGGAGAAAACACTCTTCCCTTCCGAGGGAGAAACATTATTTTCTCCCTCGGCCCTCAGAGGGAAGAATGCAGCGGAGGGCTGTTTTTAGGCCTCGGGCTTACTGAGCGCCCGCTGGCTCAGGGTGTTGAACACGCTGTGCAACGCTCCCAGGACACTCGATCCAGGGGCAGGAGATCCGAACAGAATGGCCGCCAAGAAGACCACCACCGCCGCCAAGAAGGCCCCCGCCGCCGCCAAGAAGGCTCCCGCCGCCAAGAAGACCGCGGCCGCCGCTGGTGGAAAGCGCAAGCCGAACGCGGCGTTCATGAAGGAGATGACTCCGTCGGCCGCTCTGGCCGAGGTCGTCGGCTCCAAGCCGCTGCCGCGCACCGCCGTCGTGAGCAAGATCTGGGAGTACATCAAGAAGAACAACCTCCAGGACGCGAAGAACAAGCGTCAGATCAACGCCGATGACAAGCTCAAGCCCATCTTCGGCGGCAAGAAGTCCGTCACGATGTTCGAGCTGACGGCGCTGGTGAACAAGAACCTGTCCTGAGCGGAATGACCGGCGCGCCGCCGGTCGCCGTTCGCAACGAGGGCTCGCCACTCAAGTGGCGGGCCCTCGGCGTTCGTACTCGGGCGAGCGTTGGATAGCGTGCGGAAGGTCATCACCGAGGTGGTCAGACGGGCCGGGGGGTCCTACGACTGGGCCCATGCGACTTGATGGGACGACCGTGTCGGGTGGACTCGAGGGACAAACGGGTGTGGAGGCGCTGGCCACGGCGTTGTTCGGCCGCGTGCGGCAGATGGTGCTGGGCAACCTCACGCCGCTGTCCACCTACCGTGTGCAACTGCACAAGGGCTTCACCTTCGACGACGCACGCAAGATCGTGCCCTACCTGTCCCGGCTGGGTGTGTCGGACCTCTACTGTTCGCCCTATCTCAAGGCGAGCTCGGGCAGCACCCACGGCTATGACTGCGTGGACCACAAGCAGATCAACCCCGAGGTCGGCACGGCCGCGCGGCACGAGGCCCTGTGCACCGCGCTGCGCGAGCATGGGCTCGGCCAGGTGCTGGACGTGGTGCCCAACCACATGGGCATCGATGCCTTCAATCCGCTGTGGTTCGACGTTCTGGAGAACGGCCCCGCGTCCGTGTACGCGGGCTTCTTCGACATCGACTGGAGCCCGGTCAAGGACGAGCTGGAGGGCAAGGTCCTCCTGCCGGTGTTGGGGGACCAGTACGGCGCGGTATTGGAGAAGGGCGAATTGAAGCTGGGCTTTCTCGAGGGGGCCTTCGTCGTCAGCTACTACGACAGGCTCCTGCCGGTGGCGCCACGCCAGTACGCGCGGGTGCTCGAGCGGGACCTGGAGGCGCTGGAGGCGAAGCTGGGCGCGGAGCACACGCACCTCATCGAGCTGCACTCCCTCCTCACCGCCATCCGCCACCTGCCCGAGCGCACCGAGACCCGGCGTCTCCTGGTCATCGAGCGCAACCGCGAGAAGGAGGTCATCAAGCGCCGGCTGGCCGCCCTGGCCGCCGCGAGCCCCGAGATGTCCGAGCACATCGCCGCGAACGTGAAGGCCATCAACGGCACGCCGGGACAGCCTCACTCCTTCGATGAGTTGGACCAGATGCTCCAGGAGAGCAGCTACCGCCTGGCGCAGTGGCGCGTGGCGGGCGAGGAGATCAACTACCGCCGCTTCTTCGACATCAACGGTCTGGCCGCCATCCGGATGGAGGATCCCGAGGTGTTCGCCGAGGCGCACCAGCGCATCTTCGAGTGGCTGCGCAAGGGTCAGGTCACCGGGTTGCGCATCGACCACCCGGATGGGCTCTACGATCCCACGGCCTACTTCCTCCAACTGCAGGAGCGCTATTTCCTGGAGCGGGCGCGGGCCCTCTTCGACGCCGAGCACGGCGCGCGGGCCGCGCAATGGCCAGAGGTGGAGGCGCGGCTGCGCGAGCGTTGGCGGGAAGAGGCCGAGGCGAAGGTGGACTCGCCGCTGCGCCGGGCGCTCTTCGTGTCCGTGGAGAAGATCCAGGGAGGACGCGAGCGCATCCCCGAGAGTTGGGCGGTGCATGGCACCACGGGCTACCGCTTCGCCAACGCGGTGGGAGGCATCTTCGTGCATCCTGGCGCCGAGGGCCCGATGACGGAGACGTACCATCGCTTCATCGGCGAGGCGCCGGACTTCGACGAGCTCGTCTACGAGAAGAAGCGCCTCATCCTGCGCGACTTCATGTCGAGCGAATTGAACATGCTCGCCCACCGGCTCAACCGCATCTCGGAGATGAACCGGCGCACGCGTGACTTCACCCTCAACAGCTTGCGGCGGGCGCTGGCGGAGTTCATCGCGCTCTTCCCCGTCTACCGCACCTACGTGGACGACACGCAGGCGGTGCTGGACGAGCGTGACGTGCGCTACATCAAGGACACCCTGCGTCACGCCAAGGCGCGCAACGCCACGCTCAACGTCAGCATCTTCGACTTCCTGGGCGACGTGCTCCTGCGGCGCTACCCCGAACATCTGGGGGCTCACGAGCGGGCGGAGATGCTCGCCTTCGCCATGAAGATGCAGCAGTTGACGGGTCCGGTGATGGCCAAGGGCCTGGAGGACACGACCTTCTACGTCTACCACCGCTTCTGCGCGCTCAACGAGGTGGGCGGAGAGCCGGAGCACTTCGGCACCACCGCCGCCATCTTCCACGAGCGCAACCAGGAGCGCGCCATCCACTGGCCGGCGAGCATGCTCACCACCAGCACCCACGACACCAAGCGCAGCGAGGACGTGCGCGCGCGCCTCAACGTGTTGTCCGAGCTGCCCGACGTGTGGCGCGAGCGCGTGGAGCACTGGTCGTCCCTCACCCGGGCCTATCGCTCGGAGATGCCCGAGGGCCCCGCGCCCTCCCTCAACGACGAATACCTCTTCCACCAGACGGTGGTGGGCGCCTGGCCCATGGGCGAAGCGCTCTCCCTCCAGGAACTCGGGGAGTTCCGGGATCGCATCCGCGAGTACATGCTCAAGGCCATCAAGGAAGCCAAGGTCCGCACCTCGTGGACCAACCCGGACAAGGACTACGAGGAGGGCGTGGCGCGCTACGTGGATGCCTGCCTGGACGCGGAGCGGGGCCGGGCCTTCATCGAGGACCTGTGGGCCTTCAAGCACCGCATCGAGCGGGCCGGTCAGCACAACGCCCTCGGTCAGTTGCTGCTCAAGTTGATGTCCCCCGGTGTGGTGGACACGTACCAGGGGTGCGAGCTGTGGGATTTGTCGCTCGTGGACCCGGACAACCGCCGTCCGGTGGACTACGGCCAGCGGGAGCGGCTGCTCTCGTCGTTGGATCAAGAGGCGTACCGGGGCCGCCCTGGACTGTGCGCCCAGTTGATGGAGCACATGGAGGATGGCCGCATCAAGCTGTTCGTGCTGGCCGAGGGACTGCGGCTGCGCCAGCGCTACGCGGCGCTCTTCCGCCAGGGGGGCTACCGGGCCCTGTACCTGAAGGGGCCTCGGGCGGACGCGGCGGTGGCCTTCGCGCGCGAGCATGAGCAGTCGCTCGTCATCGCCGTCGCGCCGCGTTACACGCTGTCCGCCCTGGAGTCCCCGGGTGGGTTCGCCTCGGCCTATGAAGAAACGTCCCTGGAGCTGCCCGCGTCCTATGCGAGCATGACGTTCCGCGACGTCTTCACGGGCCAGCAGGTGAGGCCGGGACGCCACGGAGAGGGCGCGGTGTTGCCACTGGCGCCCCTGCTGGTGGGCTTCCCGCTGGTACTGTTGGAGAGGAGTGATGGATGAAGCGAGCGGAGGTGTTGCCCGGTAAGCCCTATCCCCTGGGCGCCACGTACCTTGGCAATGGAGTCAACTTCGCCGTCTTCAGCGAGCACGCGCGGAAGATGGAAGTCTGCCTCTTCGACCCGCGCGATCCGTCGCGCGAGTTGGGCCGGTACGTCCTGCCGGAGCACACCCAGCACGTCTGGCACGGTTTCATCCCCGAGTTGCAGACGGGCACGCTCTACGGCTTGCGCGCTCACGGGGCCTACGAGCCCCGGCGCGGCCTGCGCTTCAACCCGCATAAGCTGCTGGTGGACCCCTATGCCCGTGCCTTGCACGGGCAGGTGGACTTCTCCGCCCCCGTCTATCCCTACCTGGCGGAGCACCCGGAGCAGGACCTGGTCTTCGACATCCGCGACAGCGCCGCCGGCGTCCCCAAGGCGGTGGTGCTCACCGATGACTTCGACTGGGAGGGGGACCGCTCCCCCGCGGTGCCGTGGAATCGCACGCTGCTCTATGAAGCCCACGTCAAGGGCCTCACGATGCTGCACCCCGCGGTGCCCGAGCATCAGCGCGGCACCTACGCGGGATTGGCCCATCCGGCCATCATCGAGCACCTGCAGAAGCTCGGGGTCACCGCGGTGGAGCTGCTGCCCATCCACGCCCACGCGGACGAGCCGTTCCTCGTCTCCAAGGGGTTCACCAACTACTGGGGCTACAGCTCCCTGGGCTTCTTCGCGCCGGACGCGCGCTTCTCCTCCCTGGGCTCGCGCGGCGGCCAGGTGGCCGAGTTCAAGTCCATGGTGAAGGCGCTGCACCGCGCCGGCATCGAGGTCATCCTCGACGTCGTCTACAACCACACCTGCGAGGGCAACCACCTGGGGCCCCTCTTGTCCTTCAAGGGCCTGGACAACACCGCCTACTACCGGCTGACGGAGAAGGATCCGCGCTACTACCTGGACTTCACCGGCACGGGCAACTCGTGGAACGCGAGCCATCCCTACGCGCTCAAGCTCGTCATGGACTCCTTGCGCTACTGGGTGGAGGTGATGCACGTGGATGGCTTCCGCTTCGATCTGGCCACCACCCTGGGCCGGGATCGGACGGGCTACGACACGCGCGCCTCCTTCTTCCAGATGGTGCACCAGGATCCGGTGCTCAGCCGGGTGAAGCTCATCGCCGAGCCCTGGGACGTGGGGGACTTCGGCTACCAGGTGGGCAACTTCCCCGTGCTCTGGAGCGAGTGGAACGGCAAGTACCGCGACACCATCCGCCGCTACTGGCGGGGTGACGAGCGGCAGGTGGGCGACCTGGGCTATCGCATCACGGGTTCCTCGGACCTGTTCGCGCTGAGCGGGCGCAAGCCCACCGCGGGCGTCAACTTCATCACCGCCCATGACGGCTTCACCCTGCACGACCTGGTCACCTACAGCAACAAGCACAACGAGGCCAACCTCGAGGACAACCGCGACGGGGCCAACGACAATCACTCGTGGAACTGCGGCGTGGAGGGCGAGACGCGCGACCCGGCGGTCAACGGCCTGCGCGAGCAGCAGAAGCGCAACTTCCTCGCCACGCTCTTCCTGTCCCAGGGCGTGCCCATGCTGGTGGCGGGTGACGAGATGGGCCGCACCCAGCGCGGCAACAACAACGCCTACTGCCAGGACAACGCCCTGTCCTGGGTGGACTGGAAGCTCACCGACACGCAGAAGCGGTTGCTGGACTTCACCATCCGCATGAGCCAGCTGCGCCGCGAGCAGCCCGTGCTCACCAAGCGCCGCTTCTTCCGCGGCTCCACCATCTGGGACAGCGAGCTCAAGGACCTGGCGTGGTTCACCCCGGATGGCCAGGAGATGAAGAAGGATGACTGGGAGAAGCCCCACCTGCGCTCGGTGTCCTTCCTGCTGGGCGGGGATGCGATCGCCTCGCCAGGGGAAGAAGGCCAGCGCATCTTCGGCGACACGCTCCTGGTGCTGATGAACGCGCACCATGAGCCCGTCACCTTCCACCTGCCCGCCATCGAGTGGGGCGCGGACTGGGAAGAGGTGGTGGACACGGGCCAGTCTCGGCTGTCGCGCCATCCCCACACCCCGGCGGGGGGGACCGTGATGCTGGCCGGCCGGGCCTTGATGGTGCTGCGCCGTCCGGCGATCGAGTAGGGTCGCTTATGTCATTCGACATGTCGAAGCCGCATGCGGGTCGACGGCGGCCCTTTCGCGCTCTATAGGACGCCGTCCGCCGCTCTCGCGGACGGGTCCGGGAAAGAAACGCTTGAACACACACGTCGCGCTCTGGGTGGGCTTCAACCTCTTCGTGCTGGCCATGCTGGCCATGGACCTGGGCCTCTTTCACCGCGAGGAGCACGCGGTGACGCCCCGGGAGGCGGCCACGTGGACGGGGGTGTGGATCACCATCAGCCTGCTGTTCTGCGGAGGCCTGCGCTACGCGGGCTACTGGACCCAGGAGCAGTCGCTGCAGTGGGTGACGGCCTACGTCGTCGAGTACGCGCTCTCGGTCGACAACCTGTTCGTCTTCCTGATGGTGTTCAGCTTCTTCCGGGTGCCGGCCGAGGTGCAGCACCGGGTGCTCTTCTGGGGCATCCTCGGCGCGTTCGTCATGCGCGCGGTCCTCATCGTCACCGGCGCGGCGCTGGTGAGCCGCTTCCACTGGCTCATCTACCTCTTTGGCGCCTTCCTCGTCTTCACGGCGGTGAAGATGGCCTTCGCCAAGGACGGGGAAGAGGCGGAGCCCGAGCAGTCGCTGGTGGTGAAGGTGGCCCGGCGCCTGTTGCCGGTGGCCCGTCAGGACGAGGGCAGCAAGTTCTTCACCCTGGAGGACGGCCAGCGCAAGGTGACGCCCCTGTTCCTGGTGCTGCTGGTGGTGGAGGCGACGGATCTGCTCTTCGCCCTGGACTCCATCCCGGCGGTGCTCGGCATCAGTCAGGATCCGTTCATCATCTATACGTCCAACGTGTGCGCCATCCTGGGGCTGCGCTCGCTCTTCTTCGTGGTGGCCAGCCTCATGGAGAAGTTCCACCTGCTCAAGGTGGGCCTGGGCATCATCCTCGGCTTCGTGGGCGTGAAGATGCTCATCACCTTCTTCGACATCCACATCCCCATCGGGCTGTCGCTGGGCATCATCGGCGGGGTGCTGGTGGCCTGCATCCTGGCCTCGCTCATCTGGCCCAAGCTGGCCGAGGAGATCATCCCCGGGGCGGCCGAGGCTCCGCCGAAGCGGGATCACGAGGGCACTCCTTCCTAGCCTCCCGCTTGGCCTCCCGGTGGAGGCTGGCGTGTTTGGCTTGCGTCCGGGCGGCGAGCGAGCCAATGGTGCGGACATGTCCTCCGTCATCACCGAAGGCATCCGCGTCTCCGTGAAGCCCGCCTATTGGCCGGAGCGGAGCGCCCCGGACTCCCACCAGTACGCCTTCATGTACACGGTGGAAATCACCAACGTGGGCGAGGAGCCGGTGCGGCTGCGCAGCCGCCATTGGCTCATCACCGACGCCACCGGCAAGGTGGAGGAGGTGCGCGGCGAGGGCGTCGTGGGCAAACAGCCCCGCCTGGGGCCCGGTGAGCGCTTCGAGTACACGAGCTGGGCTCAGCTGCGCACGGCCTTCGGCTCCATGCGCGGCTCCTACACGTTGGAGCGTCCCGATGGCCGCCAGTTCGAGGCGCGCATCGGGGAGTTCGCCCTCACCCAGCCCCACTCCCTGCACTGAGCCGCCATGTCCCCCAAGGGCCTGCTCCTGGTCAATCTGGGCACACCGGACGCCCCCGAGACGGGTGCCGTGCGCCGCTACCTGCGCGAATTCCTCAGCGACAAGCGCGTGCTGGACATCCACCCCGTGGGGGCCTGGCTGCTGCTCAACGCCATCATCCTGCCCTTCCGCTCACCCAAGAGCGCGCACGCCTACCGCGCGGTGTGGACCGAGCAGGGCTCGCCGTTGATGGTGCACTCGCGCGCCCTGACGGCCGGGGTGGCCCGTCAGCTCGAGGGGGAGTACGTGGTGGAGCTGGCCATGCGCTACGGCAACCCCTCCCTCCCGGACGCGGTGGCGAGGCTGCGCGCGCGGGGCGTGTCGGACTTCACCGTGCTGCCGCTCTATCCGCAGGAGGCCCCGTCTTCCTCGGGCTCGTCGCTCGCGCGCACCTATGAGGTGCTGGGCTCGAGCTGGGATGTGCCCAACGTGCGCGCGGTGCCGGCCTTCCACGACCATCCCGGCTTCCTGGACGCCTTCACCGAGGTGGCGCGGCCCGTCATCTCCGGCGCCCGGGCGGACTTCGTCCTCTTCAGCTTCCACGGCGTGCCCGAGCGGCACGTGCGCAAGACGGACACCTCGGGCACGCACTGCCTCGCCTCGGCCGGGTGCTGTGATGCCCTCACGGACGCCAACCGCCACTGCTACCGGGCCCAGTGCTACGCCACGGCACGGGGGCTCGCCGCGCGGCTGGGTCTGGCGCCCGAGGGCTGGAGCGTGTCCTTCCAGTCCCGCCTGGGCCGCACGCCCTGGGTGAGCCCCTACACGGACTTCGTGCTCCCGGAACTCGCCACCAAGGGCGTCAAGCGTCTGGCGGTGATGTGCCCCTCCTTCGTCGCCGACTGTCTGGAGACGGTGGAGGAGATCGGCATCCGCGCCAGGGAGCAGTTCCTCGCGAGCGGGGGCGAGTCGCTGACGCTCGTCCCCTCGCTCAACGGTCACCCGGCCTGGGTGGACACCGTGGTGCGGCTGGTGCGCGAGTCCGCCGCGGCTATTTCTTCGCCAGCCGCTGCAGCAACTCCGGAGGCACGGGCTCCACGGGACTGAGGCGCACGGTGCGCTCGCCCGCGGCCATGTCGGGCAGGGTGAGGCCGCCCGTGGTGCTCGTGGTGAGGGTGGCCTCCCAGGAGCGCCAGTGTCCCGCCTTCACGAGGAATTCGCCCCGGCCCTTCACCCGCACCTCGGCGGACGCGGGCTTCCCGATGACCCGGGCCGCCACGGCCTTCCGGGTCTTGGCGGCGGCGGCGCCCTTCTTCCCCTTGGCGGGTGCCTCCTCGTGCTCGTGGCCGTGGTCGTGGTCGTCGTGCCCCTCCTCCTCGCCCTCGGCGGCCGCCGCGCCAGGGCCGCGCAGGAGGCCGGAGACGGTCTGTGACAGCTCGTACTCGAGCGTCGCCACCTGCTCGCCATTGTCGCCGGGGGTGAGCGTGACGAGCTTCACCTCGTTCTTCTGGCGCGAGTCCTTCTGCGAGAAGCCGGGCACGGCGGTCGTGTCCGCCAGGTTCGTCGCCAGCTTCCAGAGGGTGCCCGGGCCCACGGGCTCCATCGGCAGCTCCAGCACCAGCACCGCCAGGTTGCGCAGCTGACCGGAGAGCCCGTCGAGCACGAAGCCGCGCTCACTCATCGTGCCTCGATCCTCCTCGCCCGCGCCTTGCGGGATGAGGTGGAAGGTGGGCTCGCCGGACTCGCTCCTGCTCAGCAGGAAGACGAGCTTCTGCTCGCTCGGGGTGGCCGGAGAGGGCGCGGCGGCGGGCTCCTTCTTCTTCTTTCCGCGGGCGGAGGCCGGCTCGGTCGCGGGCGTGGGCGCGGACGTCGTGGTGGAGGTGGTGGTGAGCAGGAAGGCGGTGGGAGCGCCCAGGTTCCAGCGCAGCACCACCTTGGAGGGATCCGGCGCGGGCTCGGCGGCGGCGGGCTTCGGGGCCGGAGCTGGAGCCTGGGGGGTGGGGGAGCCGGGAGGACGTGGGATGGGCTCCATCCCGCCGATAGGCTCTTCCTTGCAGGCGGAGGTCAGACAGAGGGCGGTGAGCAGGCCGACGAGGCGCCGATTCAAGGGCGGTGGCTCCTGGTGTGGATGCGACGAGCTCCAGGGACGGAGCGTCCAGCACTCTACGGTAGTGCGCGTCTGGCCAGAAGCGGATGGCTGGGTGGACGGTGTCAGGCCTCCGGAGGGCGGGGCGCGGCGGCGCGCGAGAGCCTGTCCCTCACGGCGATTCCCAGGCCCTCGGCGCGGGGAAGGCATGCCACCAGGACGTCATGGCCCCGCTCGTCCGCCTCGCGCAGGCGCGTATAGAGGACGCGCGCCGCGCCGGCCGGATCCTCCGGGACGTCGTAACGCGGGACGTCGGAGGGCAGGTTCAGCCCGGGAGGGCCCAATACCCCCACGCGCTGTCCCTGGGCCCGCAGGGCCTCCACGCGCGAGGCCGCTTCCCCGGGCTCGCACAGGACGACGCCCGCCCGGGGCGCGTAGTGCGAGGCGAGGCTGCCCGAGACGCGAACCGCGGACGAGGTGCGCACCGGCACGGGACGTCCGAGGACGCGCTCCACCTCTTCCACGGCCAGGCCTCCGGGCCGCAGCACCGCGGGCTCGCCCTGGCTCAGGTCGACGATGGTGGACTCCACGCCCACCGTGCACGGGCCGCCATCGAGCACGAGGTCCACGTCCGCTCCCAGGTCCGCCCGCACATGCCCGGCGGTGGTGGGGCTCACCCGGCCGAACCGGTTGGCGCTCGGCGCGGCCACTCCGCCCCCGAGCGCCTCCAGCACCGCCCGGGCCATGGGGTGCTGGGGCACGCGCAGGGCCACCGTGTCCTGGCCTCCCGTCACGGCGTCCGTGGCACGCGCGGAGCGGGGCAGCACGAGCGTGAGGGGCCCGGGCCAGAAGGCCTCCGCGAGGCGTCGGGCCTCCTCGGGCACGTGACGGGCCCAGGAGGCGAGCTCCCCGGCATTCGCCACATGGACGATGAGTGGATGGGTGGCGGGGCGGCCCTTGATGGCGAAGACGCGGCGCACGGCCAGCTCGTCCTCCGCGTTGGCCGCCAGGCCGTAAACCGTCTCCGTTGGCAAGGCGATGACTCCGCCGCGCCGCAGTATTTCCACTGCCCGTGTGAGGAGGTCCGAGGTAATCATGCCCGTGAGGTGCAATGTGGCCTTCGGAGGGGACGATGGGCAAGTCGCAGGTGTTCGAGGCGCGCAGCCAGCTGTCCGTCAGCGCGGAGGAGCTCTTCGCCTGGCATGACCGCGAGGGAGCCTTCCAACGCCTGGCGCCCCCCTGGGAGCCCGTCGAGGTGGTGGACCACCAGGGCGACGGCATCCATGAGGGCGCGCGCGTGGTGGTGCGCATGCGTCTGGGTCCCCTGTCCCCGACCTGGACGGCGCGGCACACCCGCTATGTGCCCGGCTCGCTCTTCCAGGACGTGCAGGAGTCGGGGCCCTTTTCCCGGTGGATCCACACCCACCGTATGTGGAACGAGGCCTCGGGCGGCTCCGTGCTGGAGGACGAGGTGGAGTACATCCTGCCCGTGGGGGCGCTCGGGCAGGCGGTGGGGGGCGGTTACGCGAAGCACCGGCTGGAGCGGATGTTCGCCTACCGCCACGCGGTGACGCGCGAGGATTCGCGGCGCCACGCGGCCTTCGCCGGACAGCCCCGGTTGACGGTGGCGGTGAGCGGCGCGTCGGGCCTGGTGGGAGGCGCGCTCGTGCCCTTCCTCACCACGGGGGGCCATCGGGTGCGGCGGCTGGTGCGAGGCCAACCCGAGGCGGGGGACATCGCCTGGGCCCCGGGGCAGGGAGAGATGGACGTGGCCGCGTTGGAGGGACTGGACGCGGTGGTGCACCTGGCGGGCGAGCCCATCGCCGATGGCCGGTGGACGCCCGAGCGCAAGGAGCGCATCCGCCGCAGCCGGGTCGAGGGAACCCGGGTGCTCTGTGAGTCCCTCGCGCGTCTGGCGCGTCCGCCGCGCGTCCTGGTGTGCGCGTCGGCCGTGGGCTTCTACGGCAGCCGGGGAGACGAAGTGCTCACCGAGGCCAGCGCGCCCGGGCAGGGGTTCCTCGCCGACGTCACGCGTGAGTGGGAGGCGGCCACGGCCCCGGCGGAGCGCGCGGGCATCCGCGTGGTGCACCTGCGCCTGGGGGTGGTGTTGAGCGCGCGCGGGGGCGCCCTGGCCAAGATGCTGCCCGCCTTCCAGGCCGGAGCGGGAGGCCGCATCGGCGAGGGTCAACAATGGATGAGCTGGGTGTGTCTGGAGGATGTCCTCGGGCTCATCTACTTCGCCCTGTTCACCCCGGAGCTGCGGGGCGCCGTCAATGCCGTGTCGCCCCAGCCCGTGCGTCAGGAGGAATTCGCCCGGACGTTGGGCGGAGTGCTCTCCCGTCCCGCCCGGGTGCCCCTGCCGGCCGCGGCGGTGCATGTGCTCTTCGGGGAGATGGGCGAGGCGACGCTGCTCGCGTGTGCCCGCGCCCAGCCGGAGGTGGCCCTCCGCCATGGCTTCTCCTTCTTCCACCCCTCGCTGGAGGAGACGCTGCGCTTCACCCTCGGCAAGACGACCGGGGGCGTCCGCTTCCACCACGCGTGAGGTCTGGCTCAGCGCGGGTTGGCGTGGGCCTCGCTCGGGTGCACTGGCGCCAGCGCCCGCCGGTTCTGGTAGAGGATCAAGACCCCCATCACCACGAGCAATCCCGCGAAGGCGCGCTGGAGGGCCGCCTGCGAGACGCGCCGTGAGAGCCAGGTGCCCCCGAGAATCCCGGCGATGGCCAGGGCCGTGAAGACGGAGAGACTTCCCCACGGCACGTCCACATGGCCCAGATGGCCCGCGAAGCCCACGAAGGAATTGAGCGAGATGACGAGCAGGCTCGTGCCCACGGCCCGCTTCATCGGCAGGCCGACCAGCAACACGAGCGCCGGGACGATGAGGAAGCCTCCCCCCACGCCCACCAGCCCCGTCAGGGTGCCCACGCCGAGCGCGGCAGCGGCCACGAGGGGAAAGGCGGCTCGATGGGGCTCGGACGCGGGGACTCTCGCGACGGCGCCTCTCCGGGCATTGCGCGACATGAAGACCGCCGCCACCAGCATCACCGAGGAGAAGAGCAGCAGCTGCGTGGTCCCCGACAGGAAGACGGACAGGCGCGCTCCCGCGAAGCTCCCTCCCATGGCGATGCTCCCGAAGAGGAGGGCCGCGCGCGGCTGGAGGTTGCCCTCGCGCCAGTGACTCAGGGCGCCAAAGAGGCTCGTGGCGCCCACGATCGCCAGTCCCATGGCGATGGCCTGCTTGGGCTCGAACCCCAGCACGTAGACGAGGAGGGGCACGGTGATGATGGAGCCGCCTCCTCCGAGCAGTCCCAGGGACAGCCCGATGAGCACGGCGAGCGGAAGGCCGAGCAGGGACATGGGGCTCAGCGGGCCGTCCCGGTGGCCTCTCGCACCGCGAGCATTCCCCCCTGGAGGTTGTAGAGACGGCTGAAGCCGCGCTCGGCCAGCGCCCGCGCGGCCCTGGCGGAGCGTTTCCCCGAGCGGCAGATGAGCAGCAGGGGTGCTTCACGGGCCCAGGAAACACTGGCGCTCTCGAGCGTGTCCAATGGGATGAGCTCCGCTCGGGGCAGGTGGCCCAGGGGGCCGTGGAACTCCTCCGGCTCGCGCACGTCGATGTGCCGCACCTCGGCGCCCAGCGCGTCGATGCGCTCGGGAGGAATGTCCAGCACGGACGGGAGCGCGCGTCCGCAGGCGCGGTTGGCGGGCACCGCCACGTCCATCTTCCGGGGCGGAGGCAGTTGGAGGTTCTCCATGATGTGGATGAACTCCTCGCGGCTCTTCCCGGCGATGCGCGGGTTGTGCCGCTTCTCCTCGCCGATGGTCGTCTCCGTGCGGCCCTGGTAGTCGTGGGCGGGGTAGACGAGCGTGTCGTCGGGCAGGGCGAAGAGCACCCGGGTGATGGAGTCGTGGAGATGGCTCGCGTTCCCGTTCTGGAAGTCCGTCCGCCCGTTGGCGCGCACGAGCAGCGTGTCGCCCGTGAACACCCGGTCCGTCATCAGGTAGCTCACGCTGTCATCCGTGTGTCCAGGCGTGGCGAGCACCCGCAGCATCAGGCCACCCACGTGCACCTCGTCTCCGTGCTTCACCTGGCGGCTGACGCACACGGCCCCTCGCTCGCTGGCCACCACCTGGCAACCGGTGCGCTCGCGCAGCACGCCCGCGGCGGTGATGTGGTCCGCGTGCACGTGCGTCTCCAACACGTGGGTGAGGACGAGCCCCAATTCGTGCACGCACGCGAGATCCCGCTCCACCTGCTCGAGCACGGGATCGATGAGCACGGCCTGCCGCGTGGCCGGGTCACCCAGGAGATAGGTATAGGTCGAGGACTCGGGGTCGATGAGCTGACGGAAGAGCATTCCCCGGATGACAATGCGAGCACCATGCCAGGGCCGTCGCCTCGGGGCGGGCCGCCCGGCGTCCTTCCGTGAAGCGTTTCATGAAACGCCCCGAAACACGCCTACCGGGACGGCTCGTCTTCCAGGGCCCGGAGCCGGCGCCACAGGGTGACGCGGCTGATGCCCAGCAGACGGGCGGCCTGGGTGCGGTTGCCTCCCGCCTGTTCCAGCACGGCCCGGAGGGTGGCCGGCTCCATCGTCTCCGCCGAGGGCATTCCGCTCCTGGCGGGCGCGGGCCTCGTGGCGCGGGTGGCGAGGGGCGGAGGACGGGACTCGGAGAACTCGGGGGGTAGATCGGCCTCGTGCAGCACGGGGCCCTCGCCGATGACGAAGGCGTACTCCATCACGTTGCGCAGCTCGCGCACATTGCCCGGCCAGTCATGGTGCTGCAGCAGCCGCTGGGCTCCGGGCGACAGGCGCTCCACGCGGCGCGAGCCCTGGCGCTCCAACTGGCCGAGGAAGCGCCGGGCCAGGGGGAGGATGTCGCCGCGCCGCTCGCGCAAGGAGGGCAGGAAGAGCGGCACCACCCGCAGCCGGTACATCAGGTCCGCGCGGAAGCGGCCTTCCTCCACCTCGCGGCGCAGGGCCCGGTGGGTGGCGGCGACGATGCGCACGTCCACCGGCACCGACGCGCGGCCCCCCACGGGGATGACGGTGCGCGTCTCGAGCACCCGCAGCAGCTTGCCCTGCAGCTCCAGGGGAATCTCCCCCACCTCGTCGAGGAAGAGCGTGCCCCCGTCCGCGAGCCGGAAGTGGCCCGGGCTGTCGCGCACCGCGCCGGTGAAGGCGCCGCGCACGTGGCCGAACAGCTCGCTCTCCAGCAGACTGGGCGGGAGCGCGGCGCAGTTGATGGCCCGGAAGGGGCCCTTGCGCCGGGGGGAGATGGCGTGCAGGGCGTTGGCCACCAGCTCCTTGCCCGTGCCGGACTCGCCGCGCACCAGCACGCTCGACTCGGTGCGCGCCACCTTCTCCACGAGGCGGAAGAGGTGCTTCATCCCCGGCTCGCGCGTCCACATGCCGTGGAACGTCTCCTCGGCGGCGTCCTCGGAGGAGGGCCCCCCGGGTTCGTCGCCGAGCAACACCGCCCATCCCCTCTGTTGCCTTCCCTCTCCCAGGGCCACGGCGCGCACGCGCATGCCGGCTCCACCGCCAGCCGGTGTGGCCTCGAGCGCGCGCCCCTGGAGCAGCAGCGCCTCGATTCCCTCGGGGCCCTCGGAGATGCCCAGCACCTCCGTGAGCGGCCTTCCCGGTTGGAACGAGGCACCGAGCCGCGTCGGGGCCTCGGGGGTGGCGGCGGTCACGCGCCGCCAGGCATCGACGAGCAGCAGGGGGCCCGCCAGGGCTTCCAGGGCGGCGAGCTCGAGGGAGGGCGTGGGGCGCGAGGGGGCCATGAGCGGGGGGCGCTCAGGCCCGTCCACGCAGCATCAACTCCCAGTAGAGCCGCGGCAAGCCGTACTTCTTGAGCAGCCACATGTCGCGCCGCTCCCGGATGCTGTCGATGAGCGGGAAGGTAGGGGTGGGCTTGCCCTCGTAGCCGAACTCGGCGAGCAGCAGCTTGCCGTAGCCGGTGGTGAGGGGACAGGACGCATAGCCATCGTACGTCGCGGTGGGCTCGCGGCCCTCCATGACGGCGAGCAGGTTCTTCACCAGCACGGGGGCCTGTTTGCGGATGGCGGCGCCAGTGCGCGAGGTCGGCAGATCCGAGGCATCTCCCAGGGCGAACACCTCCGGATGGTCCGGATGCCGCAGCGTGTACTTGTCCGCCTTGACCCAACCCCGGGAGGGTCCGTCGCGCCAGGCCAGCGGACTGTTCTGGATGAAGTCCGGCGCGCTCTGGGGCGGGCACGCGTGGAGGAGGTCATAGGGAAGGACGACCTGCTCGGAGGCTCCGTCCGCCAGGGCGCGCACGAAGACGGCCTCGTTCTTCTCCCCGCGCACCTCCACCAGGTTGTGCTGGAAGCGCGTGTCGATGCCGTAGCGCTTCACCACCTGCTCCAGCACCGCGGCGTACTCCTTCACGCCGAAGATGGCCTTGCCCGCGGACGCGAAGACGACGTGCGCCGAGTCCTGGAGGCCGCGCTTCCGGAAATGGTCCGCCGCCAGGTACATGATCTTCTGCGGCGCGCCCGCGCACTTCACCGGCGTGGCCGGATGGGTGAAGAGGGCGGTGCCGCCCCGGAAGGCGCGGATCATCTCCCACGTCTTGGGTGCGTAGCGCACGTCGTAGTTGCTGGAGACATTGGGCCGGGACTCCAGCGCCTCGCGCAGGCCACGCACCTTGTCCCAGTCGAGCTGGATGCCGGGCGCCACCACGAGGAAGTCGTAGCCCAGCGTCTGGCCTCCCCGCGTGCTCACTGTCCGAGCGACCGGGTCCACCTCCTGGGCCCAGTCCTGGATCCACTTCACCCCCTTGGGGATGTAGCGGGCCTCGTCGCGCACGGTGTCCTCGACGCGCGCCACGCCGGCCCCCACCAGCGTCCAGAGGGGCTGGTAGTAGTGGTGGGCGCTGGGCTCGATGATGGCCACGTCCTTCTGTCCGGCGCGGGCCAGGCGGGCGGCCACGCAGATGCCCGCCGTGCCTCCGCCGATGATGAGGACCCGATGCCGTCCGGTGCTGGGAATCCGGGCGAGCATCGCCCCCTTCCCCTCGACGCCGCCGTGCTCGCTCACCGTTTCACTCACGTTGCTCTCCCTTCGCGTGAACAGCCCTGGGTGGGCCGGAATCCGAGCCCAGGCCATGTGCAGCGCGCGTGCCAACCCGGAGGAGCGGAGGGCTCCGAGGAGCCTGGGGGGAGCGGGTGTTTCAGGAGGTGTTTCACGGTGTTTCACCCTCCGGTGACGGCGGCCCGCTCAGGCGCTGGAGGGGTGCTGGAGAAGCACGTGCGGTTCGGGTCTAATCCCTCGGGTCGAGAGGGAGGCCGTCTTGTCGAAGCCACGCAGTCACCCGCCACGGCACGCCAAGGCGGAGCCGTCCGGGCGGGAACGTGCCGCTCCGCGGGAAGGCGGCCTTCACCTGGTCGCCGTGGACTTCAGCTGGTTCTCCCTTCCTTTTCCCACGCGTGTGGAGCGGTTCCTCTTCAGGCATCCCTGGGCGGTCATCCTCGCGGCGAGTCTGGTGAACCAGTCCATCCGCCTCGTGGCGGATTCGCTGTTCTCGCTGGTGACGCTGGTGCTGGCGGCGAGCGCGGCCCTCTTCGGGGGGTGGATGCGGGACATTCCCAACCTCTTCCAGCACCTCTCCCTCCACTGCATCGAGGGGTCGCGGGAGCGGTTCGATGGGCTCGTGCGGGAGGCCCGTCTCCGGAGGGAGAGCCGACGGCGGTTCCTCCCCGTCGTGATTTCCCTCCTCGTGGCCCTGCTGTTCATGGGCGTGTTCATCCCCTGGAGGCAAACCTCCCTTCGCTACCTCCTGGCATTGGGCCCGGGGCTTCTCGTGTGGGCGTGGATGATTGGCGCCGCGGGGTCGGTGGCCTTTGACGTCGCGTGGTTCGTGCGCACCCTGGGCGGGGCGAACATCCTCCGCGTCCTGCCCGAGCACCCGGATGGATGTGGGGGATTGAGGCCGCTGGGCCTTTTCTTCGCACGGATGGTTTCTCCGCTGCTGCTCGTCGCCGTGTTGCTGGGCCTGGCGTCGGCGGCTCCCGAGATGACTCCCGCGCAGGCGAAATACTTCTGGTCGCGCTCGCTCGTGCGCCCCTTTCAACCCCCGGACGTCAGTTGGTACGAGCCGACGCGGTCTCAATTCCTGACCACGGTGGGGGCCGCGCGGCTCAAGCGCCTGGAGAAGGAATGCGCCGAGCTGACCGCGTCCGCGGAGAGTCCGGCGTATCAGGACTGCATCTCCCGGCTCGTCGCCGAGTCCAAGGTCGTCGAGAAGGCCAGGAACTCGCACCGCTATCTCTTGTGGCGCGGCTCGGTCACTCCCTTCGCCCGGGCGGGGCTCTTCATTCTGAGCCTTTGTATCGCGCTGTGCTTTCTCTGGCCCTTGAGGAGCGTGCATCTCGCCATGGCGCGAGAGCGGGACGCCCGGGGGCTCGCGCTCGCGAACGACCTGGAGGCAGCCGAGGCGCAATTTGGCGAGAAGCTGAAGGCGCGAGCGCTCGGGGCCGCCGCGGAGCTGTCGGAGCAGCTGGAGAAAGTGCGTCAGCAAGTGCTTCGCGTGCGCGGCTACCCGGTCTGGCCGTTCGACGCGGCCGCCGTCAGCCGGGTGGCCGTGCCCCAGTTGCTGGCGCTGGGCAGCACGCTGGCGGGCATCATCTCCGACTGGCTGGCGAAGTCATGAGCTCCGCTCCGGTGTCCGAGGATTCGAGTCAATAGCGGGGCAATGGTACGAGCGGGTGGCTTCTCCCACCGCCTGGAGCCACACGCATGACGTCCCTTCGCGCCGCATTCTGCGCGCTCGCCGCCCTCACCTTGCCCGTTGTCAGCGCCGCTCAGACCCAGGAGCGGCCCACTCCGCCTCCGGGCCTCGCGTTCTACGAGGCGCCCCAGGAACTGCTCGCGGGCGAGCACGGAAGTGTCATCTGGTCCCGTCCGCTCACGGGAGTCGCCGCGCTCGAGTACGCCCAGAGCAACGAGCTGGTGCTCTACCGTTCCACCTCCGTCAAGGACAACGCGCCCATCGGGGTCTCGGGCATCATCGCGTTGCCAAAGGGCACACCGCCCAAGGGGGGCTGGCCCATCGTCACCTGGGCGCATGGCACGTTGGGAGGCGGCGACAAGTGCGCTCCGTCGCGCGATGAGCGGGGCGCGATCGCGCATTGGTTCAATCAGGCCCCCCATCGCCTGCTCAACAGGTACCTGAAGAGGGGGTGGGCGGTGGTGATGAGCGATTACGAGGGGCTCGGAACGCCCGGCTCCCACCCCTTTCTCCTTGGCAAGTCCGAGGCGCGCGGCGTTCTCGACATCGTGCTCGCCGCGCGGGAGCTCCATCCGGAGCTGTCCGACAAGTTCATCATCGTCGGTCACTCCCAGGGAGGACAGGCGGCGCTGTTCGCCGCGGCCGAAGCGCCCACGTGGACCCCCAAGTTGAAGTTGCTCGGCGTGAACGCGCTCGCCCCCGCATCGCACATCCGGCTTCTGTTCGCGGCGGGCCTCGTGGGCAACACCCCGTCCCCGGGTGCGGCCTTCACCGCGCTCTTCCTCTCTGGCGCCAAGGCGGGCTCCGATGCCGTCAAGGTGGAGGACCTTCTCGGTCCGGAGGCCCTGGCGCGCTTCCCCCAGGTCGACGAATTCTGCCGGACGGAGCTCAGCGAGAATCCCGAGTCCTGGGGCGAGCTGGTGCCCAATACCATCATGCGGAATCCCAAACCCGCGGCGCTCCTGGCGCTCAACGCGCAGCTCGAGGCGATGCACCCCGGAACCCTCACCATCAAGGTGCCCGTGCGCATCGTGCAGGGCCTCGCGGACGAGCGGGTCGTGCCCCTGCAGACCCAGGAACTCAAGAAGGATCTCGTCAACAAGGGTGCTCGCGTCGAATACCTCGAGTATCCCGAATCGGATCACTTCGGCGTCATCGAGGATGACATCACCGCGTCCGCGGCGTGGTTGCGCAAACGCCTGCTGGCGAAGTGACGCATAGCGCATAGGACGGAGGGGGGCCCGGGAGGGTGGCGTGCTGGCCATTCCCGGGCTCACGGGGCGAGTGGCCGCCCGAGGAAGATCGTGCCCACCAGGGGCGTGTCATAGTAGGGCGGGATCGGCACGAACCCCGCCTCCCGGTAGAGCGTGATGGCCGCGACCATGGTGGGCAAGGTGTCGAGCCGCATCTCGCGATAACCCATCCGCGACGCCTCCCGGATGATGGCGTTCACGAGGGCCCTGCCAAGACCCAGCCCTCGTGCACGCGGTGAGACATAGAGCCTCTTCATCTCGCAACAACCGTCGAAGCTCATCGGCCTGAGCCCGATGCATCCCAGCGGCTCTCCCTGAAGGTCGCGCGCGAGAAGGAGTTCACCGGCGGGTGCCGCGTACTTGCCCGGCATGGCCGCCAGCTCCGCCGCGAAGTCCTGAAAGGACAGATCGATTCCGAGTGAGGACGCGTAGGCCTCGAACAACCGCGTCGTGGCCGCGAGATCGACGGCCGATCTGACGGGTCTGATGTGGAAGGAATCATCAGGCATGGGCTCACTATGGCTCGGCGCGAACCTCTCCGCGACCCATGGGGTATACAGTTTATCCATGGAAAGCCGTTTACCTCCTTCTCGGCCTCGGTTATCGTTATCACTGCTCGAAAGACTTTGATTCACGATGGGAGACAAGATGCTCAAGGGTTCCGCGTATCGAAAAGCGTCAAGCCGTACCGGCGGGTTCATCACCTCCATGCTCGTCGCCGCGGCATCACTGGGAGCGATGTCCGCGGCCGCGCAAACCAAGTTGACCATCCCGGACGCCAACATCAGCGCCAGCGGCAGTGACATCAACCTGCCGGTCAACGCGAACGACGGTTCGCTGAGCACGCGCTGGTCCGCCGATGCGAGCAATGGCGCACAATGGCTGCAATACAATCTGGGGGACTGCTACAAGATCGCGTGCGCCAATCTGGCCTGGTTCAACGGCGATTCGCGCAAATACATCCTCACGCTCCAGACCTCGAATGACGGCCGCACCTGGTCCGACGTGTTCAACGGCACGAACAGCGGCACGACGGCGATGCTGAAGCCCTATGCCTTCGGCGACAAGTCGGCCCGATATGTGCGGCTGCAAAGCACGGGCAGCAATGTCAATAATTGGGTCAGCTTGTCGGAAATGGAAATCTGGACCAACGGCACGGGCACCTGCTCCGCGTCCGCGCTCGACCCGAAGAAGTCGCCGGGTGAGAATTTCGACTTGTCCGGTTACAAACTGCAAACCTTGGACGGGTCGCTCCAGTTCAAGCAGGTCTCCCCGATCAACACCTATACCGACAAGTATTTCTATACCGACTCATCGACCGGCGCGATGACCTTCTACGTGCCGTCCGGTGCGGGCTCGACCACCAATTCCCACTATCCGCGCTCGGAGCTGCGGACCAATGCCACCTGGCGGATGGGCGGCACGCGTACACTGGCCGTGTCGATGAAGGTGTTGCAGCAACCGGCGACCAAGCAGATCATCATCGGCCAGATCCATGGCGAACAATCGGGTGGCTCGGAGTTGTTGAAACTGCGCTGGACCAACGGCGATATCCTGATGGGCGTGAAAACGAACTTCGGTGATAGCGAGCAGCGAATCCTGATCAAGAGCGGCGTCGCGATCGGGGAAAACATCGATTACGTCATCAAGCTGGCCGACTCCACCGTCACGGTCACCGTCAATGGCACGTCGAAGTCGTTCACCTACAATACCGCGTCGTGGAGCAACATCGATCTGTACTTCAAGCTCGGTGCCTACTCGCAGGATTCCTCGGCGGATGGCACGTATGCCAAGGTCGCGGTGACCGCGCTGAAGTGACGCGCCCCGAACCCTTTCGGGAGGTTCGCCGGGCAGGGCGCGCTCACCGGCTCAGCGGAAGCCGGAACAGGCGTCCCTGCTCGGTGCCGACGAACAGGGCGGGCGGCGAGGTCGAGGCCGCCAGGGAGACGGCCTTCGCACCGTCGGGCAGTGGCAGTCTCGGCGTGCGCTCGCGCGTGAGGACATCCATGCCGACGAGGGCTCCCGCGTCGAGCCACCACAGGTGTTGGTTGTCCACCCAGGCGGCGGGAGTCGGATGGGGGGCGAGCTCGAACTCGGCACCGCTCTCTCCGTCGCAGACGGTGAGCGCCCCCGTGGACCGCAGGACCCATGCGATGTAACGGCCGTCGGGGGAGAACCGCACGGGCTCCGAGGGCGTCAGCCGATGCTGCTTCGCCTGTTGGGAGCAATGCCATGCGCCGACGGCCGTGGGCGGATCGCGGCCATCCCATTCCATCACGTGGCCGTCATGCATGTAGCGCAAGGTATCGGGCCGGATTCCAGGCAGGAACAGCTCCTCCTCGACCTTCAGCCAATCCGGAACCGACTTGCCACGCCGCGTGCCGTCCGCGTTGTACGCCCCGCTGGATCCGCCGAACCAGCCGCCTCCCTGGGCCCAGGATCCTCCCGTGAACTCCACATCCGTCATGGGGATGGGGGCACCGGCGGCCCGGAAGATGATGAAGGAAGAATCCCGTTCGAGCGGCAGGAAGACAAAGCCAGCAGACCCCTCCGGACTCAGTTCGAGTGTCCAGAGGCCATTGCGCGGAGTGCCCTTCGCGCTCCACACGGGCGCTCCGTCCGGCAGGTGCACCACGCGATAGTCGAAGGCGTCCTCGGAGAGCGCCCACCGGGTGAAGAGCAGGCTCCCGTCCGCCGAGACCCGGAGCTGATCCAGGCGTTTGTCTCGAAGCTCGAGCAGCGCGGGGACTTCGAGCGGCTCGGGCGAGCCGGGCGTGGAGGCCGCCAGCACCTCCACCCCGGGGCCATGCCGGCACTGGGGGAGCAGCGTCCCGGCGAGCAGCAGCGCGGACAGGAACGAGAATCTCACGCGGAGGGCTACGGGGTCGGAGCCGGAGTCGTCGCGCGCTCGGCGAGTGCATCCGCCAGGTAATCCCTGCGCCGCTCGAAGCGGTCACGCGGGACGCCCCAGTCGTTGATCATCCTGTTCTCGTCGGCGAGGAGATCATGGAGCCCCTGGAGATCATTGGCGACGACGAGCGGCTGGACGTCCCTGCGGGTGAGGGGCGTGTAATCCCCCCGGTAGCGCAGGTCCACGATGGCATCCTGGATCGCGGGGTCCAGGTTCTCCCAGTCCACGTTGCCGTAGGCTTCGACCTGGGAGGGACCGTTGGAGATGCGCCTGACGTCCGTCACGTACTCTTCATACACCGTGGAGAACAAGGCCTGCTGGGCCTCGGGGGTGATCTCGAGCCCATCCAGCCCCCTGACGAACTCGGCGGCTTCGTCGTCTTCCAGGCCCGCTCCCTGGGCCAGGCGCTCGGCATCCGCCTGGGGGACGCCCGCGGCGGTCAGATCGGCGAGGACTTCATCCGTCGTCCGCTCCTTCATGTCGTAACCGCGGCCGATGGTGACCCCGGAAGCACCTCCTGGCCAGTGGGCCTCGCGGCTGAAGTAGCGCCCTCGATCCTCCAACCCCTCCGCGTTGAACGTCAGCTGTCCCTGGGGCACCGTGAAGGGGTCGGTAGCGGTCGGCTGGAAGGTCTGGGGCGTGGGATTGAGCGGGGTGGGCTGGAGGAGCTCCGGCATCGACGAGAAGGCCTTGGCCGCATCGAAGCTGCTCTGATCGAAATTCATCCTGTCCACGGGCGTGGACTGGAGGAGCGCGGGCGTCGACGAGACGGCCTTGGCCCCATCGAAACGGCTCTGATCGAAGTTCACCACGGGCTTGGTGGAGGCGCTGCTCGGGGTGGTTGCCTCCGCGACCTTGTTTCCGCTCGAACTGGGCGAGGGCTCCGCGCTTTGAGTCTTGTTGTACGAATTGACCGAACTCTGGCTGGAGCCGGAAGACGAGCCTCGAACGGAATCAACGCCCATGGGTGACCTTGGAGCAAGAGGGATGAAGGGGGGCGAATTTACAATGCGTGTGGGGTGGTGTCGACCCCGGGGCTGAGCGGCCGTCCCTGGATGCTCCTGGGTATGACGCGCGTCGGCGTAGGATTCCCTGATGGGGAACTTGAACCGGGCTCTGGAATTTCCCACGACGCGGCGCGATCCGGAGAGCGGCTACACGCTGCACGGCAGGTGGTTTGACGATCCTTACGCCTGGCTGGAGCGGCTCGACGCGGCGGAGACCCAGGCGTGGATCGCGGCGCAGGAAGTCGTCACGCACGCGGTGCTGCGCGCGGTGCCGGGACGTGATGAGTTGCGGACAGCGGTCGCTCGCTCGGCGCGCCATGCACGGCTCTCGCCGCCGATTCCCGCTGGGCCGCACGGACGCGAGTTCCTCTGGCGGGCGGATGCCAGCGACGACAAGCTCAAGTTCATGCTCCGGCGCGGCCAGGGCGCGCCGCTCGAGACGGTGATCGATCCCAACACCTGGGCGAGCGACGAGGCACTGGTCTTCGCCGTGCCGTCACCCGATGGTGCGCTGGTCGCGTTCGGGAAGGCCGTGGGAGGGACCCATGCCGCGGTGATCCACGTGCTCGATGTCGAGACAGGGCGGCTGCTTCCCGACCGGCCCCGGGGTACGGGCCACGCGTCGCTGGCCTGGCGACCCGACGCGTCGGGGTTTTTCTATGCGGCGTGCCCCGAACCGGGCGAGGTGCCCGCGGGCGACGAGGCGCACTGGAACGCCATCTACGAGCACCGGCTCGGGTCGGGCGTGCCGGCCCGCCGAGTCTTCGGCGACGACCAGGTGAAGGAGTACTGGTGTTCCGTCAAGGTCAGCGAGTGCCGCCGCTTCGCCGTGCTCTCCAAGTGGGACTATGTGCACGCCAACGTCGTCTACCTGCTGCGCCTCGCCGATGACGCGTTCGTGCCGGTGGCTCCCGCCATGCGGTCGCTCAACCAGGTGCAAGTCATTGGCGACTCGCTGCTCATCCGTACCGACCTCGACGCGCCGCGCGGTCGTCTCTGCGCCGCGTCGCTGACGGCGCCGACGGAGTGGCGGACGCTCATCCCCGAAAACGAGGACACGCTGCAGACGGTCGCCGGCATCGGCGGTCGGCTCTACGCCGTCTACTCGCATGCGGCATCGCATCGCGTGCGCATCCACGCCGAAGATGGCTCCTCCCTTCGTGACCTCGTGCTGCCAGCCCTCGGCTCGGTGAATCGCAACGAGGGGGAGGGCATCGTCAGCGGCATCAGCGGTGCCTGGAGTGGCGACGCGGTATGGGTGAACTTCATGTCATACGTGCAGCCGCCATCGGTCTATCGGTATGACTACGCGACGGATCGCCTGTCGCCATACCATGTGCCCGACGTGGGGATCGACGCGTCCGGGTATGTGACGGACCAGGTCTGGTACGAATCGCTCGATGGTACGCGGATCTCGATGTTCATCATCCACCGGAAGGATTTGCCTCGCGATGGACGTCAGGCCGTGCGGCTGAGCGGCTACGGTGGCTTCAACATCTCGGTGGAGCCTCGCTTCTCGGCGCTCCACGCCGCCTGGCTGAAGCTGGGCGGCGTGCTCGCCTTCGCCAACGTGCGAGGGGGCGGCGAATACGGCCGCGCCTGGCATGAGGCGGCATGCAAGACGCGGCGGCAGAACGCCTTCGACGACTACATCGCGGCGGCGCGTTGGCTCGTCTCGGCGGGCTACACGACGCCCTCCAAGCTTGTCTCGCGCGGCAACAGCAACGGCGGTCTGCTCGTCGCCGTCACCGCCATGCAAGCGCCCGAGGCCTTCGGAGCCGTCTACTGCCGCGCGCCCACCCTCGACATGCTGCGCTTTCCGAATTTCGGTCACCTGAGTTCGGCGACCGTCGAGTACGGCTCGCCCGAGGATCCCGTCGAGGGCGCGTATCTCGCCGGATATTCGCCCTATCACAATGTCCGGGCCGATCGGCGCTACCCCGTGATGGCCTTCGTGTCGGCGTCGAACGACCAGGTCGCGCCGCCGCACGATCCGCTCAAGATGGTCGCCAGGCTCCAGGCGGAAGGCACGCGGGGCGGACCCTATTTCCTGCTGCCGCTCCGGGACTCGGGACACGGCGGCGGCACCACGCTGACGGCGCTCGTCGAACAAGACGTCGACGAGCTGAGCTTCTACCGCTGGGCGCTGAGCCTCGGTCTGGTTGGACCTACGGGGTGAACGGTCGCTTGGTTGGTTGACTGCACACACTGGGTCGGTGACGTGTGGGCGGGAGTGGCCCGAGTGTCGAGGGGTGCCTAGTTCTGAGGGGGACGACCGCGCGAGAGGGCAATGCACGGCAGTCCACGGGGGAGGCACCATGAGGCGTTGGATGAGGGTGGGCTGCGTGGTGTTGAGCGCGAGCGCGGTGGCGTGTGGAAGTCAGATGGTGCGAGCGCCAGCCCCCACGGGGGCCGACGAGGTCCCCGACGTCGCGACGAGCTCCGGAGGGGGCGGCGCGGCGACCGTGGACACGGGACGGTTTCCCTCGGAGGAGGAAGGGGACGCGGGTGCTGGAGCGAAGCACGCGTTGTACGCGCAGGTGGCCCGGGAGCTGAAGGTGAAGCGCGGACAGCCCATGGGCCCGGATGAAGGCGTGGGCGGTTCGGGTCTCTCGGCGGAGGAGAAGCGCGTGTGCACCGAGGCGTTGAACTCCCGCGAACGCGTCACGGTGGTCTCCGGTGTCATCAGCTTCCGGTCGACGGGGCTGGTGGTGCTCGATGTACGGGGCAAGGGGCCGGTGAAGTTGCGCACGAATGAGATGACCTGTGGGGTGCAAGCCGGCAAGGCGCTATCGCCCGAGTCCATGAGCGAGGGCACCGAGGCACGTGTGGCCTACGTGGAGGATGCGGAGGGCGCCACGGCGCGGGTGATTCGCGCGGAGCCCATGCGTCCCATACGCTAGCCGTTGAACCGCTCGCTCGTCCGATTCAACCGGAGCCGCGGTGGTGCTCGGCATGGGCCAGGGCGACGACATGGCGGACTACCACTGAGTCCTCGTCCAGCCGGGTCGCGAGTGTTAGGCGCCCTGAAGTACCCGACTGTGCCCGAGCGTCGCGCCGCTGGTGCTCTCCCGCGCCAATCTCCGCGCTCCGGCACGCCCTGGGCCCCCTCGCCTTCGGGCAGGCAGGTATACTCCAGCATGGGCACGCCTTGATTCACTCCACCCACGCCTGCTTGAAAGGATGTGGCCATGCATTGGCGGATGTGTTGCGCCCTCCTGCTCTTTCTCTCTGCCTGCGCGAGCGCGCCCCCCTCGCCGTCGATGCCACGGCCTCACTTTATCGTCCCGACTCCTTCCTCAGGCCCGAGCATTCTCTTCGTGTCCGCGCCGATGGAGCCGGTGCAGCAAGGGTCGCGGATTGGAAAGGCGGAGCTGGAGCAGGTCCGGACGCTGTTGTCTCGGGCGCGCAATGACTTGGAGCCGCGTCAATGGGAGGCGTTGGACCGCAAGCTGATCGCAACGGAACGGGCCTTCGAGCGCTTCTCCCGGGCCGCGAAAGCGAGCGGGCAAGCCGCCGAGGTGGTGAGGGGGGCAGAGGGACTCGCGCAGGCTGGACGCGCCAGGACGTTGGCTGGATTCCTCCCCCGGGTGGGCCCGTTGTTCGTGGGGCTCGCTCTGCTCTACCCTTCCAGCACCGCCGGGCCGGAGATCGACCGTCGCCCGGAGTGGGTAGACGCTCGAGGGGAGTACGAGGCCCGTCTGCGGGAGGTGTCGGAGGCGTCGCGGCAGTTCCTGGTGGAGCTGGAGGCCCAGCCTCGTGCGGCGAAAACACCGGCCCGGGAGCCGTCACCGCGAAAGCAGCCCGTGACCGCCCTCACCCAGGAAGAAGACGACCCGAGATGCAAGCCCATCCCCTTGCCGCGCCACCTTGGCGGGCATGACCCGCACAACGAATGCGCCGACAAGATGCCGGGCAACACCTTCCCTGGTGGGGATGTGTATGTGAATGGGAAGAGCTTCGACGCGCTGCAACTGGCCATGCGCACGCTCTGGGAAGTCAAAACGGATGACTTCGAGAAACAACCGCCTCGCTCGCAACAATTCTTCGTCGAAATGAAGCTGCCGGAAATACAGCGAGAGCGAAGGCTTGCCGAGGAATGTGGCTTTAAATTTGTCGTAGGCGTTCGTAGCGAATCACACAAAGCAGCTCTGCTCCGGGCGGACCCCAGTCTTGATGTGGTGGTCATGAATTGGTGTTGAAATGTCAGATGCGAAAAATTCCCTCACTCTCAATGTCTACGCGCCTTCACTCATGAGCCATGATGAGCGCAGGCTTGCCATCGTTCATGGAATGGAACGAGCCTTCCTTGGTTTGCGCCTGGGATGGACGATGTCCAAGGATCAAGGACTCGTCTCATTGCCCCAACGAGATGAGTGGGTCGCAAGCGAGAGACCAGATGGGGATTTTCCGTTCCTTTGTAATGACGATGACAACCATGTCGTGACGCTAGGCGGATGGGAAATCCCAGCGGGCCGTTATCCGGGCGCCCAGCCGCAGCTTCAAATCCATGCGATGTTGCCGCTGGAGGAAGCCGCTATCGCCGCCGCAGGTGGTGTATTGGCAGGTGTGGCAGAGGGTGCACGGGCTTTATGGGGACATCTCACGCCGGGAAACGTGATGCTCGTCATCGCGGAGCAGATGGGGCCGAAGAAGTATGGGCCACCAAAGCCACCACGGGGGTTGCCAGCGCTCAAGCTCCCAGACGCCATCCCCGCGCCCGAGATTCCACATTGTCTCGGGTGGCTGAACTACTGGTCTGACGCTGCCTCACAGGCCATCGGGTTCCCGGACCCCGCCCGCGACGCGGAACTGCTCTCGCGGGCGCGGCGCACGCCATCGGGCGGGTGGATTGTGCAGCTCACGGATGCGCCGCTCGACCTCGACAACCCTTCCCACCTGGACGCGCTTAAACGGGCCTACGAGCGCTTCCAGGAGATCGGCGGGCGCGCAGCCCAGTAAAGTCTGGGGGCGTGGCGTGGGTTGAGTGGCATCCCTCACTTCGCGGTCTGGTTCTCCTTGCTCCGCTCCCGCGGCCGCGCATGCCACGCCAGGGCGCCGAACGTCCCCGCCAGCGCGCTCAACAATCCTCCCGCCGCCAGGAACGCGCCTCCCAGTCCCACCGCTCCAATCAGAGGCTGCGCGAGCAGCGGCGAGACGAACTGTCCCAGGAAGAGGCTCGTCGTCAGCAGGCCCATCACCCGGCCCCGCGCGGCCTCCGGCGCCACCTCGCCCGCCCAGTTGGCCATGTTGGGTGTCAGCAGCCCCTGGCCCAGCCCCGACACCGCCAGCCCTCCCACCACCGCCGCGTATGACCGCGACATTCCCACCAGCAGATAGCCCAGCGCCATGCACGCGAAGAGCACCGCCATGATGCTCCGGTACCCGAGAATCTGGCGCACCCGCGCGTAGCGCAGCGACACGGCCGACCCCACCACCGTGGACACGCCCACCGCCAGCCCCGCCAGCGCCGAGGACTGCACTCCCAGCCGCCTCAGCAGGAAGGGCAACTGCACCGGAATCAGGTAGAAGATCATCATGCCCAGCATCGCCAGGCCGTAGACCTGCCACAGGGTGCTCCACGGCAGGGCCACACGCCCCGCACCGCCAGCACTCGCACCGCGCTTCACCTCCGGCTCTGGCAGGAAGAACAGGATGAGCGGGAGGAGCAAGAACGCGTAGAGGTAGACGGCGAAAGGCGCCCGCCAGTGGATGTCGGCCAGCAGTCCGCCGCCCAGCATGAAGACGAAGCCGCCCACCCCCATGAAGGCCGCCTGGCGCCCCAGCACCACGCCCCGCTCGGGGCCCGCGTAGTAGTCGGCGATGAGCGCCGCCGCCGTTGTCATCAGCCCTCCCACCGCCAGACCCAGCAGCGCCCGGCACACCAGGATGAGCGGCAGCGACGTGAGCACCCCCGGCAGCGAGCCCGCCACGCCGTACAGCGCCACCGCCGCCACCAGCAGGCGCTTGCGTCCGAAGCGGTCGATGAGCACCCCCACCAGCGGCGCCCCCATGGCGGTGAACAACGCTGGCAGCGACACCACCAGCCTCACCCAGAGGTCAATCCCTGGCACCCACTCGAATGCCATGCGCAGCCTCGGCAGCGAGGGCGAGATGGCCGCGCTCGCCATGATCGTCATCATGCTGACGAGCAACAGGGTGAGCAGACGCAGGGTGGGGTGGGGGGGACGCATCCCCGGTTTCTAGCCCGACTCATTCCCCCAACTCCAGATACCCTCTGTCGCGCGGAGGAGGGATGGGGGCACGCATGCGCATCGCAGTGACCGGCACACACCGTGTGGGGAAGTCGACGCTCATCGAGGAGCTCGAGGAACGACTCGCGGAGTATCGGGTCGTCGACGAGCCGTACCACCTGCTCGAAGAGGATGGTTACGAGTTCGCTTCTCCCCCGTGCTTGGAAGACTTCCTCGAACAGCTTCGTCGCTCGATGGAGTTGCTCGAGGACGAGGAGGGCGCGCGAGACGTTCTGTTCGATCGCTGCCCCCTCGATTTTATTGGATACCTCCTGACTCACGAGGAATCCGATTCGTTCGACCTGGAGGAGTGGCTTGCCCGGGTTCGTTCCACCGTTCGGACCCTGGACCTCGTCGTCTTCGTGCCCATCGAGGAGCGCGATCGCATCCAGATACCCGCACACGAAGATCCCGAGCGAAGAGCGGAGGTGGACGAGAAGCTCGCCTGGTTGCTGCTCGACGACCCGTTCGAGTTGGGAGTGGAAGTGCTCTCCGTCCACGGGTCGAGGCGCGAGCGGGTCACCCAGGTCCTCGAGCGCCTTGGGCGAGGAGCGCACCGTCGATGAGCCCCTGTCACGACCGGGGGAGGCCATCCCCCGGTGACAGAGGTCGGATCAGACGCGGACCGAGCGGACGAGCGGCAATTCGCGCACGCGGGTACCCGTGAGCGCGAAGACGGCGTTGGCGAGCGCGGGGGCGACGGGCGGCACGCCGGGCTCGCCGACACCACAGGGCGGGCCCTCGCTGGGAACCACCTCGACGTGGATGCGGCGGGGCACCTCGGCCAGACGCGCCAGGCGGTAGTCGCGGAAGTTGCCCTGCTCGGTGGCTCCGCCCTTCATGGTGATGGCGCCATAGAGGCCCAGGCTCAGGCCGAACACCACGGCGCCCTCCATCTGCGCGCGCACCCGCTCGTGGTTGATGATGGTGCCCGCGTCCGCGACGATCCACGCCTCGTCCACGCGGATGCGCTCGTCCGCGTCCTTCACCACCGACACCACCACCGCCACGTAGGCGAGGAAGCTGCGGTGCGCGGCGAGTCCCAGGGCGCGGCCCTCCTGCTTGCGGGTGTCCCAGCGGGACAGGGCCGTCACGCGCTCGATGACGTGGTGCATGCGCGCGGTGTCGATCGGGTGCTGCTCGAGCGGCTGGCCGTAGTTGCGCACCGTCTCCACGCCCAGCTCCTTGGGCGTCACGATGCGCGGCGGACCGATGACCTCCAGGAGTGTTTCCTTGGGGTCCGTTCCGCGCGCATGGGCGATCTCGTCGATGAAGCTCTGCACGGCGAACGCGTGGTAGATGTTGGCCACCGAGCGCATCCAGCCGATGCGGGTGTGCGCGCGCGCCTCGCAGTTCTCCATGCGGACGTTGGGGATGGCGAGCGGCAGGTCGACGATGCCCTGGTTCAGCTCGCCGTCGCCCGCGTACGTGGCGCCCGTGAAGATGGAGCCGATGGGCGGGAAGGCGATGCGCTGGTGCCAGGCCGAGACCTTGCCCTTCTCGTCGAGCACGGCCGTGAGCCGCTGGGCGCTCGTCGAGTGGTAGTAGTCGTGGCGCACGTCGTCCTCGCGCGTCCACTGCACGCGCACGGGAGCGCCCACGGCGCGGGACACCAGGGCGGCCTCCGCCACGTAGTCCGGCTTCGACTTGCGGCCAAAGCCTCCGCCGAGCAGCGTCACGTGGACGGTGACCTGGCTCTCGTCGACGCCGAGCGCGCGGGCGACCTCGGTGCGAGCGGCCTGGGGATTCTGGGTGCAGGCCCAGACCTCGCACTTGCCACCCTCGAAGCGAGCCACCGCCGCGGGGGGTTCCATGGGGGCATGGGCCAGGTGGGGCGAGTGGTAGTCGGCCGTGATGCGGCGCTGGGCGGTGGTGAGCACCGAGTTGGCGTCACCCGCCTCGCGCACGACCTTGCCCGCCGTGTCGAGGACGCGCGTGAGCTCCTGCTTGTACGCCTCCGAGTCGTAGACGGCGTTGTCGCCATGCTCCCAGGTGATGTCGAGCGCCGCGCTGCCCTTCATCGCGGCCCAGGTGTTCGTCGCCACGACGGCGATGCCCCCGAGCGGCTGGAAGGCGAAGGGCAGCGTGGGCGCGGGCAGCTCCACCACGTGCTTGACGCCCGGCACGGCGAGCGCGCGCGTCGCGTCATGGCGCGCGACCTTGCCTCCGGCGACGGGCGGACGCTGGATGATGGCGGTGAGCATGCCGGGCAGCACGATGTCCGCGCCGAACTGGGCTCGCCCGGTGACGATGTCCGGCCCGTCCAGCAGCGGCAGCTCCTTGCCCAGGTGGCGCAGCTCGGAGCGGGGCCTCAGCGTGACGTTCTTCCGCTCGGGGACCTTCAGCTTCGCGGCGTCGTTGGCCAGCTCTCCGAAGCCGAGCGTGCGCTGGCTGCCCTTGTGGAACACGGCATGGTCGCGCGCCTCGCACGTGCTCACGGGCACGCCCCAGCGCTTCGCCGCCACGGCGACGAGCATGGTGCGCGCGGTGGCGCCCACGTACCGCAGCTCGTCGAAGATCTTCCGCACGCTGCTCGAGCCGTCCGTGTTCTGGTCGCCGTAGGCCTTGTCGCCATCGCCCTGGACGATCTTCACCCGGGCCATGTCGGCGCCGAGCTCGTCCGCGATGAGCACGGGCAGGGAGCTGCGCACGCCCTGGCCCATCTCCGAGCGGTGATTCACCATCGTCACGAGCCCATCCGGAGCCACGTGCACGAAGACGTTGGGCCGGAAGCCCTTGTCGGGCAGGGGCGGGAAGGCCGTGGGCATGGCGGCGCTCGCGCTCGTGGGCGTCAGCTCGAGCGCGAGGCCGGCGGCGACCAGCCCGAGTCCCTCCAGGAAGGACCGGCGCGACAGGCGGATGGGGTTTTCCTCGACGGGGGTCGTCTCACTCACAGGGCACCCCCGCGGCCTTCTTGATGGCGCAGCGGATGCGCGTGTAGGTGCCGCAGCGGCAGAGGTTGCCGCTCATCGATTGATCGATCTCCGTGTCGCTGGGCTGGGGCTTCTTCGCGAGCAGGGCCGCGGCGGTCATGATCTGCCCGGACTGGCAGAAGCCGCACTGGGGCACGGCGAGCTCCACCCAGGCCTTCTGCAGGGGGTGGGAGCCGTCGGGGGAAAGCCCCTCGATGGTGGTGACGTTTCGGCCCTCGGCGCGGCTCACGGGGGTGACGCACGCGCGCACGGCTTCCCCGTCGAGGTGCACGACGCACGCGCCGCAGAGCGCCTGGCCGCAGCCGTACTTGGTGCCCGTCAAGCCGAGCACATCGCGGATGGCCCAGAGCAGCGGCATCTCCGGGTCGACGTCGAGCTCGCGCTCGGTTCCGTTCAACTTCAAATGGATGCTCATGGCCGTGCCTCCTCGGTCGGGCACTCGGCGCCGTCCTGCACCCAGGCGGCGATCAGTGCTCCGAATTGTTCTTGCGTGCCGGGCGCGGGAACCCGGTCCCAACCCGGAGCCCATCCCCACGCGACGAGTTCATCATGCGCGGAGTGCTCGATGATCTGCTCCAGGCTCTTGTCCCCGTTGCGCTTGCGGTCCTTGAGTTGCTCGCACAGCGTGTGCGGTGTGAGCCCCACCCACGCCATGGAGCGCGGCGCGAGGTGCCACTTGGGCGCTCCCGGTACGCGCGCGTGCGCGAGGTTCTTGTCCTGGTGGCAGGAGGTGCACTCGAGGCCGGGTACGCCCTGGTCGGCGGCGCCCCGGAAGACGGGTGGATCATGCGGCTGTCCCAGCTCTCCCTGCGCGGGCGAGTCCCCCGCGGGGTGGCAGTTGGTGCAGCGCGGGTGGAGCATCACGCGGCTCGCTTCCAGGAAGAGGGCGCGGGAGCGCTCGGGACGCGACGTGATGCGCGTGAACATGTCCGGGGTGCGCAACTGCTGGGCGGGCACGGGAGGCAGGAGTTCGGTGCTGGCCGGGGTGACGTTCCCTCGGCCCGCGCACGCCAGCGCGAGCACGGTGCACAACGCACCCGCTCCCGCCAGCGTGGCGGCGATCATTTCCGGGCGACGACTCATGAAGCGGACCTCTCGACTGGGTGGTGGGGGAACCCGGAGGACCGGGTCGTTCAGGGGGAGGGTGCCGCGTACGATAACGCCCTCGTGCGTCCTGGCGGAGCGCAATCGACCCACCCCTTTTCCTAGAGGATTTTTCGGACCCTGAACGGCGGGCCTCGGGGTGGTACTGCTGTCGTCATGATCCACGTGGAGGGGCTGACCAAGTACTACGGGGAACGGGCGGCCATCCGGGACCTCGCCTTCGACATCGGGCGGGGCGAGGTCGTCGGCTTCCTGGGACTCAATGGCGCGGGCAAGTCCACCACGCTGCGGATCCTCGGGTGCGTGTTGTTGCCCACGTCCGGGCGGGCGGTCGTCGAGGGACATGACGTGGTGGCCCATCCTCACGAGGTGCGTCAGCGCATCGGTTTCCTGCCGGACACACCGCCGCTCTACGACGAGATGGAGGTGGGCCGCTTTCTCACCTTCGTGGCGCGGCTGCGGGGCGTGTCCTCGCGGCAGGTGGCCGCCCGGGTCGCGGAGGCCGAGGAGAAGACGGGCCTGCGCGAGGTGGACTCGGCGCCCATCTCCTCGCTCAGTCATGGGTACCGGCAGCGCGTGGGGGTGGCGCAGGCGCTCGTGCACCGGCCGGCGTTGCTGCTGCTCGACGAGCCCGGCAGTGGATTGGATCCCCAGCAGATGGTGGAGATGCGCGCGCTCTTGCGCGGCCTTCGGGGCTCCCACACGGTGCTCGTCTCCAGCCACCTGCTGCCGGAGATCAGCCAGACGTGTGACCGGCTCTTGATCATCAAGGAGGGGGAGCTCGTGGCGCAGGGGACGGAGGAGGAGCTGGCCCGGCGGTGGGGCGGGGGCGGTTTCATCGAGGTGGAGGTGCGCGGCGCTCGCGAGCGGGTGGTGGCGGTGCTCGGGGGATGGGGCTCGGTGCGGGTGCTGGGAGAGTCGCGAGGTGTGGTGACGCTCCAGGTGGAGGCTCCGGCGGAGCTGCGGCCCCAGGTGGCGCGGGCGGTGGTGGACGCGGGCCTGGAGTTGCTGCGGCTGGACCGGGGCGTGGAAAAGCTCGAATCGCTCTTCCTGCGGCTGACCCGGGGCGCGCAGGAGGCCTCGCCATGATGCGCGCCCTGCTCATCACGCGCCGCGAGCTGGAGTCCTCGCTGCGCACCTTCCAGGGCTACCTCATCATCGCCCTGGTGCTGGCGGTGGACGGGTTGCTCTTCAACGCCTATGCCCTGGGCGGCGTGAGCAAGCGCTCATCGGAGGTTCTGTCGCTCTTCTTCCTGTTCTCCAGCGGCACCACGATGGTGGCCTCGGTCTTCATCTCCATGCGGCTGTTGGCCGAGGAGCGGCAGACGGGCACGCTGTCCCTGTTGTACTCCTCGCCGGTGAAGGACCATGAGATCGTCCTGGGCAAGTTCCTCGCGGCGTTCGCGTTCCTGGCGCTGCTGACGCTGGCCACGGTGTTCATGCCCCTGTTGGTGCGGGTGCACGGCAGGCTGTCGCTGGGGCACATCGCCGCGGGCTATCTGGGACTGCTCCTGCTGGGCAGCGCGTCGCTGGCCATCGGCACGCTGGGCTCGGCGCTCGCGCGCAATCAGGTGCTGGCCGCCGTGTTCTCCGGGTGCATGCTGGTGGCTCTGCTCACCTGTTGGTGGCTCGCGCGCATCACCGAGCAACCCCTGTCGGACGTCTTCGGGGCACTGGCACTGTGGAACCAGCACTTCCAACCCTTCCAGATGGGTGTGGTGCACGTGCGTGACGTCGTCTACTACCTGCTCGTCACTTATGTGTTCCTCTTCGCCGCCACGCGGGTGCTCGAGGCACGGAGGTGGCGATGAGGCCCACGCCCTGGGTGTCCGCGTTGTATGGGGCCGCGCTCGGGGCTCTCTTCCTCGGGGAGCGGGTGGCGGGGGGTGGACGGGAACGGCTCGTGCTGAGCGGAGGCGGTGGGGTGCTCCTGGGGCTCGCGCTGGGCTGGAGCCTGGCCCGGACGCGGCGGGCCTCGGGGGACTGGCGGATGCTGGAGCGTTGGCGACTGGGCCTCTTCCTGCTCGGTGTGCTGGGCGTGGGGCTCTACTTCTTCCAGGCGGAGGGCGCCGTCCGGGTGCTGGGCGCCGCGTGGAAGCAGAAGCTGCCCCTGCTTCGGAGTGGCCTGGGCGTGCTCTTCCCCGTGGTGCTGGGCCTGTCGCTGTTGCCGCTCGGGTGGGTGGAACTGGCGGTGGCGGGCATGGTGCGAGCGCCCGTGCTGGAACTGGGGCGGGTGCGTTCGGCGTTGCGCTCGGGACTGGGGCTGGCCTTCGCGCTCGTCTTCGCGTTCGCTACCCAGTACGTGGCCACCCGGGCGGATGTGTCGTGGGATCTCGCGTACTTCCGCACCGCCCGCCCCGGCGAGGCCACGCGAGGGTTGGTGCGCAAGCTCCAGGCGCCCGTGGAGGTGACGCTCTTCTTTCCTCCCGCCAATGACGTGCGGCAGGCGCTGGAGCAGTACCTGCGGGAGCTCGCCCGCGAATCGGCGCTCCTCCATATAGAGGTGTTGGATCAGGCGGTGGAGCCGGCAAGGGCCCGGGAATTGGGAGTGGGGGAGAATGGCTCCGTGGTGTTCAGCCGGGACGCGCGGCACGAGCGGTTGAAGCTGCCGCTGGACCTGGGAACCGCCCGGTCCGCGTTACAGAGGTTGGACGAGGACGTGTTCCGGCGGCTGCGGGAGGTGTCCCGGCCTCGCCGGGTGCTGTACCTGACGGCGGGGCATGGCGAGCGGGGGTTGAGGGCCCAGGCCGCCACGGCGCTGGAGGGCGCGCGGCCCGGCTTGTCGCGGCTCGAGGACTGGTTGCGCGTGCTCAACGTGGAGGTGCGTCCGCTGGGAGTGGGGGAGGGACTGGGGACGGACGTCCCTCGCGACGCGGCGGTGGTGGCCATGGTGGGGCCCGAGCGCGAGCCTTCTTCCGAGGAGTTGGCCGCGTTGCGCCGGTACGTGGAGCGGGGAGGGCGGTTGTGGCTCGCGCTGGAGCCGGAGGGGCCGGGCCTCGACGCGCTGCTGGAGCCCTGGGGGTTGAGGTCCTCGCGCGTGCCGCTGGCGAACGAGCAGCGCTACCTGCGGCTGAGCCACCAGCGTGGTGATCGAGCGAACCTGGTGACGTCGGGCTTTTCCACGCATGCCTCCGTGGCCACGCTGGCCTCGCTGGGCGGTGACGCGTCGGTCGTCTTCTCCGGCGCGACGGCGTTGGAGCCCCTGCCTCCCTTGCCCAGGGGCGTGTCCCAGGATGTGTCGGTGAAGGCTTCTCCGGAGACGTTCCAGGACGGCAATCGGGACTTCACTCCCGACGCGGACGAGCCTCGGCGTGCCTGGCCGCTGGTGGTGGCGGTGGAGAAGGCTCGCCCTGGCGCGGTGGCCGCTCGCATGGTGGTCATGGGCGACTCGGACGTGATGACGGACGAGGCCCCGCGGGGGTATGGCAACGCGTACCTGTTGGTGGACACGGTGCTCTGGTTGTTGGGCGAGGAGGAATTGGCCGGCGTCCTGTCGAACGAGGAGGACGTGCCGGTCCAGCACACCCGGCGGCAGGACGGAGTCTGGTTCTACTCGGCCGTCTTCCTCGCGCCCGCGTTGGTGTTGGGGTTGGGGGGGCTCGTGACGAGGCGGCGGGGTGGAAGGAGCGCGCGATGAGGACCCGGAGCGTGATCCTCCAGGGCGTGCTCGCGGCCATCGCGCTGGCCGCCGCCTGCTTCGTGAGCCTTCGTGAACCCGAAGGTGCTCCGGGCGAGGTGGTGGTGCTGGATGCCCCGGTGAGCGCCCTGGAGCGGGTGCGCCACGAGGATGCCTCCGGTGGGGTGGAGTTGTACCGCGAGCCCTCCGAGGACGGCGCCCTCTGGTTGCGGCTGGGGACGCGGGAGCTGCGCGCCAACGCCGACGCGGTGCGGCTCTTCTCCCGCTTCGCGCCCCTGCGCGCCTCCCGGAGTCTGGGGGTCCTGGACGCGGAGCACCTGGCCGAGGTGGGGTTGAAGGACAGCGCCCGTGTGCTGCGAATCTCCCTGTCCCAGGGCGAGCAGGCCTTCCGTCTGGCCGCCCCCGCGTCGGGGTGGCGAGGCCCCTACCTGTGGCGGGAGTCGGACGGGCAGGTCTTCCTCCTGAGCGCTTCGCTCCTGCCGGATCTGGAGAACGCGGCCCACCGGCTCGTGGATCGCTCGCTGCATGCCTTCGGGGCTGGTGAGTACGACACCCTGTCCCTGACGATGCCGGACGGCGCCTCACGTGCCTTCCGGGTTCAGACTCACGCTGATCGCCCAGCCTCACTCGTCCCCCTGGACGCGCCTGGCGCACCGGATGAAGCCGCGCGCAGGTGGCACGAGCGCATCACCCTGCTCGCCCCGGCGGCGGGGGACTTCCTGGGCCGGGGCGAGGCACCTCCCGGCGGGCCGCCCCACGAGTCCTTCCGGGTGGAGTACGGACGCGGGGGCACGAACCTGGGTCACCTCACCGTCGCGCGGGGCGCGGACGGCGTCTTCTACGTGCGCACCGAGCGCACCCCGGGCTGGGCCCGGCTGGCCCCCTGGGCGGACTCGCTCGTCGAGGAGGCGCGGCGGGTGGTGCTCACACCGACGGGGACGCGGCCTTGAGCACGCGCCGCACCTCGCGCACCAGGGCGTCCGGCAGGCACGGCTTGGTGACGTAGGCGTCGCAGCCCGCGTCCTGCGCCTCGCGCGAGTGCCCGTCCAGGGCATGCCCGGTGAGGGCCACCACGGGGATGGCGCGCGTGCGGTCGTCTCCCTTGAGCCGGCGCGTGGCCTCCCAGCCATCCATGATCGGCAGGGACAGGTCCATGAGGATGACGGAGGGCCGTAGCGCGAAGGCCTGCTCCACCGCCTCCTGGCCGTTGCGGGCCTCGGCCACGCGGAAGCCGGAGAACTCCAGGTACTCGGCGTACATCTCCCGGGCGTCCTGGTAGTCGTCGACGATGAGCACGAGGGGCGCCGGAACGTTCGGGGCGGGGCCGGTCATGTCCGCCTCGCGTGCTGGGGCAGGTGGAGGGTGAATGTCGAGCCCCGTCCCACGACACTCTCCAACCCCACGCGTCCATCGAGCATGGAGGCCAGCCTGCGGCAGATGGACAGACCGAGCCCCGTTCCGCCGTATGCGCGCGTGGGGGAACTGTCCACCTGCTGGAAGTCCTCCCAGATTTTCTCCTGATGGACCGGATCGATACCAATCCCGGTATCCGTCACGGAGATGTGCAGCGTGGCCGTCGCGACTTCGTACGAGGTCTTCACCTTGATGGAGCCTTCGTGCGTGAACTTGAGCGCGTTGGACAACAGGTTGACGACGATCTGCTTCACCTTCTGCCGATCGCTGTGGACGGCGGGCAGGTGGGGATCCACCGCCGCGCTCACCGCCAGCTTGGAGCGCACGATGATGGGATCCAGCTCCGCCATGACTTCCTGGATGAGTTCGGGCAGGCGGAACTCGGACAGGTGCAGCGGCATCCGGCCCGCCTCGATGCGGGTGATGTCGAGGATCTCGTTGATGATCTCCAGGAGATGACGCCCGTTGGAGTCGATGCGGCTGAGGCTGCGGCGCTGAGCGGGTGGCAGCTCGCCGTTGACGCCCTGCAGCAGCATGTTGGTGTAGCCGAGGATGGCGTTGAGCGGCGTGCGCAGCTCGTGGCTCATGTTGGCGAGGAACTGGGACTTGGCGGCGCTCGCCTGCTCCAACTGGATGGCCTGGCGGCGCAAGAGCTCGTTCTGCGTGGCCAGCTCCTCCGTGGCGGCGTTCACCCGGGCGGCCAGCTCGCTGGAGGCTGCCTCGAGCCGCGTGAGCTGCCGTCCCTTGTACAGCCGCGTCAGGTGCGCGCCCAGGCGGGTCGCGAGCCACGTCACGTCGGGCGACAGCTCCGCTCCCCCCGGCGCGACGAGCAGCAGACCCGGAGGCGGCGCGCCAGACGTGGCCCGGCCGAGCGACAGGGCGAACAGTCCGCTCCGGGAGGCAGGCAGCTCCGGGGCGAACGGACCCGGTGGGAGCCAGCGGGGCTCGGCCCATTGGAGCGCTTCCACCAGGGGGTGCCGGGACTCGTGCAGGGCGAGCACGAAGCCCTCCAGGCCCGGCATTCCCGACGACGCCAGGGGCACCAGGCAGTGCGAGTCCGACTCGTCGGGCGCGAGACACAGCACCTGTTCGGCCTGGGTGTGACGCACGAGCCACGACACGGCGGCCTCCGCACACGTCCTGGACTCATCGCACCCGAGCAACAACTCAGAGAACGCGAGCCGCGACTCGGGGCTCGGCGCGGGCGGCGGTGACGTCAGGGCGGCGATGGATGACAAGAGGCGGCGCTCCGGGGTCCTCGGGGTTTAAGGGTCGGGCTGTGACGTCGATGGAGTCGAGGGACCCCATGGTAGTGCGTCCCCCGGCCCGGATGGCCAACGTCCCTTGGACACGGGTGTTGGTTGTTGCACAACTGAATGCTCCACTGGCGGACAGGCAGGCGGCAGTAGAAGCCCGCCTGCTCTCCATGCCTGCCCTCGGCCGCGTCCCTAGCCTTTCCGTATGGTCGACGAGCGCGGACATAAGTCGCTGTGGACGGTGACGGTGCCCTTGCGGCGCTTCCCTGTGTTGTCGGAGGACTTTGAGGTGGACGTGGTGGTGGTGGGGGGCGGTGTCGCCGGGCTTACCACGGCCCTGTTGCTCAAGGAGGAGGGCAAGCGTGTGGCGGTGGTGGAGATGTACCGGGTGTTGTCCGGCCAGACGGGGCAGACCACGGCCCACCTCACCGAGTTACTGGACACTCCGTATGACACCTTGATGTCGGATTTCGGGGAAAAGGGGGCTCGTCTGGCCGCCGAGTCCGTCCGGGCGTCCATCGAGAAGATGGCCGGGCTGGTGGAGCGCCTGGGCATCTCGTGTGGTTTTCAGCGGGTACCTGGCTACCGCTACGCGGAGACGGACGACGAGGTCCAGACGCTGGAGCGCGAGGCCTCCGCGGCCCGGCGGGCGGGCCTGATGTGCTCGCTGACGAGCGAGGTGCCGCTGCCCTATCCGGTGAAACGCGCACTGCGCGTGGAAGACCAGGCGCAGTTCCACCCGCGCGAGTACCTGCGGGCCATCGCCGAGCGGATTCCCGGAGAGGGCAGCCACCTCTTCGAGGAGACCCAGGTCATCGACATCCACGAGGGCGCTCCCTGTCGGGTGACGACCACGCGGGGTGTCATCACCTGCCAGGAGGTGGTGGAGGCGACGACCACGCCGCTCAACCGCGGTCTGCTGCACACCCGGCTCTACCCCTACCGCACCTATGTGGTGGCGGGGCTGCTCGAGGGCCCGCTGGAGGCCGGGCTCTATTACGACAGCGCGGACCCCTACCACTACATCCGCACCCAGAAGGTGGAAGGGCGCGAATACGTGCTCGTGGGTGGCGAGGACCACAAGGTGGGAACGGAGGAGGACACCCGCCGCTGCTTCGCGGCGCTGGAGGAGTACCTGCGCCAGCGCTTCCCGGTGACGGAGGCGGCGTACCGCTGGTCGGGACAGGTCATCGAGCCGGCGGATGGACTGGCGTACATCGGGCGCAACATCGGCTCGCGGCACGTGTGGGTGGCCACGGGCTTCTCGGGCACGGGAATGACGTTCGGGACGTTGGCGGGGATGATCCTCACGGATTCGATCCTGGGGCGGGACAACCCCTACGCGGCGCTCTACGACTCCACGCGGGTGAAGCCGACGGTGGGGGCCCGGGACTTCGTTCACGAGAACGCGGACGTCGCGTTCCACTTCGTGTCGGACCGGCTCGCGAAACCCGAGGCGTACGACTTGTCCGAGGTGCCTCCGGGGGAGGGCCGGCTCGTGGAGGTGGAGGGCAAGAAGGTGGCGGTCTACCGCGAGGAGGGCGGAGGCGTTCACGCGGTGAGCCCGGTGTGCACGCACCTGGGCTGTCACGTGCATTGGAACAGGGCCGAGCGCTCCTGGGACTGCCCGTGCCACGGCGCGCGATTCAGTCCCACGGGAGAGGTGCTCAACGGACCCGCGATGAAGGGCCTGACCTCGAAGAAGATCCGGTGAAGCGGGGGCCTCAAGTGGGCTGCATTGAGGGGTCGCGGGTGGCACGATGGGCCCATGCCCGTCGCGCCCGCGCCCGCCACCAGTGATGTCCTTCCCTCCGCCGACAGCCTCCTGCCCGAGGGCTTCACCCCCGCGGCCCGCCGCGCGTTGGCGAAAGCGGACCCGACGCTCGGCGCGCTGATGAAACGGGTGGGGCCCTTCACGCTCCAGGTGGAGGCGTTGCACAGTCCCTTCCAGGCGCTGGCGCGCTCCATCGCGTACCAGCAACTCACGGGCAAGGCGGCGGCCACCATCTTCGGCCGGGTGTGCGAGCGCGTGGGGACGGGGAAGCGCTTCACGCCCGAGGCGGTGCTGGCCCTGCCGGTGGAGAGCCTTCGGGAGGCCGGCTTGTCGGGCGCGAAGGCGGCGGCGCTCCGGGATCTGGCGGCCAAGGCGTTGGAGGGCGAGGTGCCCACGCTGGTCCGGGCCAAGCGCATGAGCGATGCGGCCCTGGTGGAGCACCTGACGAAGGTGCGTGGAATCGGCCAGTGGACGGTGGAGATGCTGCTCATCTTCCGGCTGGGCCGGCCGGACATCCTGCCCGTGGACGACTACGGGGTGCGCAAGGGCTTCATGCGGACGTATGGCCTGGAGGCGATGCCCCGCCCGAAGGAACTGCTGGCCCACGGAGAGCGCTGGCGCCCGTGGCGCTCGGTGGCGAGCTGGTACATGTGGCGCGCGCTCGAACTGCCGGAAAGCCCCGCCTCGGAGGACTGAGGCTTTCCGGCGGCGTCCGAGGACGGTTTCAGCTCCAGCGGCGGCGCAGCAGGGGCAGGCCCGCGGCGGCCATCGCGAGGACGAACATGGGCAGGCCACCCGTGGTGGAGCAGCCACCCTGGGTGTCATCCCCCTCGTTGCCCGTGACCGTTACATCGAGGGTCGCGCTGCTGCCCCGGTCTCCCTCGCTGCTACCGTTGCCGTCGGCGGAGTTGCCAGCCCCGAAGATCTTGACGGTGCCCGGGGTGGAAGGGGCGACCAGGGAGAAGTCGAAGCGGAGCTCGGTGCCCGTGAAGGCCTGGGGACCGTTGTGGGTGATCTCAGCCCCGAGCTTCTGCGAGCCCGTGCCGGGCTGGAGCACCGCCGCGGTGTTGTCCACGGCGACGTTCATGCCGCCCACCTTCGCGGCGCCACCCCGGATGGTGAGGGTGTAGTCGCCCTTGGCACCCGGAGCGAGCTCGGTGGGGCCGGAGAGCGTCACGGTGGGCGCGCTGCCGCCCAGGTGACAGCTATTGCAGGACTGGCCCTGCGACTTGTTGGACATGCCGGTGATGCCGGCGTTGTTGGCGAGGGCAGGAGCCGAGAGAAGAGACAGGGACACCGCGCCCAGGGCGCGCAAGGCGAAACGCATGGAACCTCCACGAGGGACAGCTCCATGTCGTAGCCTGCTTCCTTGCCGCCGTGTGTTCACTTCCGCACATGGGTGGAATGAGGAAGGGTCGTGCCGGAAAGCCCCCTGTGCTTGACGCGGTGCGTAGACGGCGTTCCACGGCCCCCTACTCCACGGCGAGAACGCGGCCTTGCCGGTCGATGGCGTAGTCCGCGCCCGCGTCGAGGACGATCACTCCCGGTGCGCAATCGCTCACGTCTGGAATGAACCGGACGAAGAACAGATTCTCGTCTGCCTGATGAACCAGGGTGCGAATGTTTTCCCAACGCGCGAGGCAGCGGTCCTCGGGGGTATCGAGAGACTTGAGGCGAATGGAGGGCGGTCTGTACTCATCCATGGCCACCTTGAGTGCGCTCATCATGGGGCCGGTAAGCCGAACTCCAGAGTCCAGGGCATTGGGAAAGTGGACGCGTTCCGCTTCTTCAGGAGGCGCTCGAGGCGCGGGCGGATGCTTGTAATAGCCAAAGCGGCCCATGATTGGCGCACAACCTGAGCCGATGTGCGAGATGAGGCAAAGTCCAGCCATGAGAACAGTTGATGTCTTCATAAAGGCACCCAGTCATGACCGTTCATGAGTTCGATGTCCCCATCGTCGTTGTAGACCTTGCCGATGACAATCCATTGGCCGTTGCGCAGTGCCTGGATGAACCTGGTGGAATTGTTATACCCGTAAGTTCTACACTCTCCCGTTGCTTCACGGAAAAACACCAAAAGGGTTTTGTCCCAAATACGTCCGGTCTTTTTATCGGCGAAGCGGGTTGGATTCCAATGCGCTGCGGTGCTCAAATCCTTGGACGAGAATTTTCGATTATGAGGGTGTGTATGAGCGCCTCCGAGCAGGATTGCATCCGCATTGCTTGAGTCAGAGAGTGCGGTGGGAAGAGCGCAGCTTTTGATATCGGCTGAGTCCAGCCTGCTCCGAATGTCGGAAAGGTAGCTGAGGAAGTATCCGCCACCGGCTTCCGAGTGGTAGTAGAGGGCGCAGTACTCGGACCCATACCTGCCATTGGATGAACCGGGTTGGCTCGTCATGAGTTCACACGCGTTCGAAGCCAGATCCTCCAGTTTCGGGTAGGGACCCGCCATGGGCCCATCAACCTGGAGTGAGCCATTGGCCAGACGACGTACCCGGACATTGGGATTGGTCGAGCACGCGGTGAGCATCCCGATTAATCCCAGCACCAACGGTGTGTGCCAGGCAGGGCGCGGCGCTTCAGGGTCAAGCGGCATGTGACGGAAGCTAGCACGCGAAGTGAACTCCTCGGGGCGAGGAGGATCCTCTCGTCGGGCGGCCGCGGGCGGTCATCCGCGTTGCCTCTCCGGGTACACGCCTGTACAGTGCCCGGCCTCATGAAGCCTGAGAAGGAAGAAGGGGCTTTCACCGGGTCCCGGCGCAAGCCCTGGACGGGCCCTCGCGGCCTCGATGCCGTCCTCCAGGGTTGGCGCGACAACAAGAAGCTCTGGCCCGACATCGTCCTGGATGAGGTCACGCCCGCCCGTCCTGGTGCCCATGCCCCCATTCCCGAGGGCGTGGCTCCCCAGGTGCGCGAGGCCCTGCGCCGCCGGGGCATCGAGCAGCTCTTCTCCCACCAGGCCCAATCCTTCGAACTCGCCCGTTCCGGCCAGAACCTGGTCATCGCCACGCCCACGGCCTCGGGCAAGAGCCTCTGCTACAACCTGCCCCTGCTGGATCGCTTCGCCCGCGAGCCCCAGGCGCGCGCCCTCTACCTGTTCCCCACCAAGGCGCTCTCGCGCGATCAGGAAGAGTCCCTGCGCGTCTTCATGCGCGAGGCGGGCCTGGAGCACGGCGCCATCACCTTCGACGGAGACACCCCGGCGGATGCCCGGCGCGCGGCCCGCGAGCGCAGCGGCGTGCTGCTCACCAACCCGGACATGCTGCACACCGGGATTCTTCCCCACCACGCGAGCTGGGCCCGGCTCTTCTCCAACCTGCGCTACGTCGTCATCGACGAGCTGCACACCTACCGGGGTGTCTTTGGCTCGCACCTGGCCAACGTGCTGCGCCGGTTGCAGCGGGTGGCGGCCTTCCATGGCTCGTCGCCCACCTTCATCCTGGCCTCGGCCACCATCGGCAACCCCAAGGCCCATGCCGAGCGGATGCTCGGCCGCGAGGTGGCGCTCGTCTCCGAGAGTGGCGCTCCCTCGGGTGAGCGCCGCGTCATGGTCTACAACCCGCCCGTGGTGAACGCGGAGCTGGGCATCCGTGCCAGCTACCTCAAGAGCGCCGTGCGGCTGACGGCGGACCTGGTGCGCGCCGAGGTCTCCACGCTCCTCTTCGGTCAGTCGCGCAACTCCGTGGAGGTGATGCTCAAGTACCTCCGGGACCGGTTCATCGAGGAGAAGATGGACCCCTCGCTCATCCAGGGCTACCGCGGGGGCTACCTGCCCGGCACGCGCCGCGCCACCGAGGCCGCCATGCGCGCGGGCGAGGTGCGCTGCGTGGTGGCCACCAACGCGCTGGAGCTGGGCATCGACATCGGCTCGCTCGACGCCGTGGTGTGCGCGGGCTACCCCGGCTCCGTGGCGGCGCTGATGCAGCGCTTCGGCCGCGCGGGCCGCCGGGGCTCGGGCAGTCTCGCCCTGCTCGTCACCTCCAGCGCGCCCCTGGATCAATACCTCGCGGCGGAGCCTCGCTCGCTCACGGGCGCTCCGGTGGAGCACGCGCGCATCGATCCGGACAACGTGGAGATCCTGGTGCAGCACCTCAAGTGCGCGTCCTTCGAGCTGCCCTTCGAGGAAGGCGACACCTTCGGGGACGTGCCGGGTGAGTCCGTCACGGACGCGCTCGGCTTCCTCGCCCAGCATCAGGTGGTGCATCCCACGCCCGGGGCCGATGGCCGACGCATGTTCCACTGGTCCTCGGATGCGTATCCGGCCAACCACGTCTCGCTGCGCAGCGTGGGCTGGGACAACGTGGTCATCATCGAGCTGGGCACGGATCGCACGCTCGCGGAGATGGACTTCCGCTCGGCGCACACCATGTTGCACGAGCAGGCCATCTATCAGCACGAGGCCGAGCAGTATCAGGTCGAGCGTTTCGACTACGACAACCACAAGGCCTACGTGCGCAAGGTGGCACCCGACTACTTCACCGACGCGATGACGTACGTGCGCGTGAATGTCATCCAGGAGGATCAGGGCGCCGCCATGGGTCCCACGCTCCAGGCGGGCATGGGCGAGGTGAGCGTCATCGAGAAGGTGGTGGGCTACAAGAAGATCAAGTTCCACACCCACGAGAACGTGGGCTACGGCGAGGTGGCGCTGCCCGAGATGCAGATGCACACCACCGCGCTCTGGCTCACCGTGCCCGAGGGCGTGGTGCGCTCGATGGGGGCGCCGCGGCCCGCTGTCATCGACGCGCTCCGAGGCCTCATCACCGCGCTGCGCACCGTGGCGTGCGTGGGGTTGATGATCGATCCGAGGGACCTGGGCAAGACGCTCGGGAGCAAGGACGACGCGGAAGGGCCTCCCCGCAAGGATGGCGGCGTGGGCTTCGATCCGACGATGTTCCTCTACGACAACATCCCCGGCGGCGTGGGGCTGGCCGCGAGGCTGTTCGACCAGCGCGAGGAACTGCTGCGGCGAGCGCGGCGTTTGTTGGAGGCGTGCGCGTGTGAGGAGGGCTGCCCCGCCTGCATCGGTCCCGCGGCGGGCGGCATGCCGGGCAGTGCGCCGGTGGATGCCCATCCCCGCAAGCGGCTCGCGCTGGAGATTCTCTCGGCGCTCGGCGTCGTGGCCCTGCAGTAGGCGAGGTGCACCGTGGACTTGAAGCGCAAGCTGGCTCGGCTTGGCGGCGTGGGTCCCGGTGGCAAGCCGGGCGCGGGTCCTTCCGCCGTGCCCGAGGCCCCGGTGGCGCCCGCGCCGTCCGTCTCCGTCGAGGCACCCCGTGCGGAGCCGGACCCTCGCGTGGTCGCGTTGCGCAGGATGTTGGGGGAGCTGGCCGAGCGTCACGGCGCGGCCTCCGTCGCCCGCCGGGGCATCCCCGAGGCGCCGCCCCCGGGTCCTCTTCCCGCCGAGCCCCGGACCACTCCGCACGGAGTCGTCCACGTCGCCGAGCAACTGCTGTCCGAGGACGCGCACCATGGCCGGGCGCCGCTCGCCGAGGCGCTGGACGTGGAGGCGTCCCTGGTGGCGGCGCTCGCGTTGCAGCCGGGACTCGCGGGCGTGGATTTCCAGCGCATGCTCTTCCTGGACACGGAGACCACGGGGCTCGCGGGTGGCACGGGCACCGTGCCCTTCCTGGTGGGCCTGGCCTGGTTCGAGGGCCGCCGTCTGCGCGTGCACCAGCTCTTCCTGCGCCGGCTGGGCGAGGAGACGCCGATGCTGCGGCTGCTCGCCGAGCGCATGGCGGAGTCCTCCTGTCTGGTGACGTTCAACGGCAAGAGCTTCGACTGGCCCCTGCTGCGCACGCGCTTCGTCCTCAACCGGGTGCCCGTCCCCCCAGAGCTCCCTCACCTGGACCTGCTGCACTGCGCGCGCCGGGTCTTCAAACACCGGGGCACGGGGACACGGCTGGTGCACCTGGAGGAGCAGGTGCTCGACTACCACCGGGTCGGTGACGTGGATGGCTCCCTCATTCCCGAGCTGTATTTCCGCTTCCTGCGGGGTGGGGATGGCTCGGCCCTGACACCCGTGCTGGAGCACAACGCGAAGGACCTGTTGCTGCTGGCGGCGCTCCTGGGCCTGCTGGTGAGGCGTTTCCGGGCGAGTGGCGCCGAGGGGGCGGATCCCCGGGACTTGCTGGGCTTCGCGGGCGTGGCGCTCCGGGCCCGGGACTACGCGCGGGCACATGACTTCGCCCGGGCCGCCGCGGCGGGAGACACGGGGTCGGTGGGGACGGAAGCGCTCGCGCTCGCCTCGCGCCTGGCTCGCCGGGGCGGGGATGACCGGACGGCGGTGGCGGATCTGCAACGGGCGCTCGCCTCGGCCCGGGCGGACCAGACCGGTCCCCTCCATCTGTCATTGGCCAAGCTGTACGAGCACGGGTTGAAGGATCTCCCCCAGGCGCTCCACCATGCCCGGCTCGCCACGCCCGCGGAGTCCGGCGAGGCCCTGCGCCGCCGCGTCGAGCGCCTGGAGCGCAAGTTGTCCCGCGTGGCGCGCACGCCCACCCTGGATTGGGGCAAGCCGCTCTGAGACGCCTTCCCGGAGGGCTCAGGGCCGCCAGGGGAAATAGAGCCGGGTGGGGGCCTTCAGGGACTGGGCCAGCAGGGCGAGCGCGTCATCCACCCGCGCGAGCCAGTGCAAGAGGATGGGAGGGCTCGCGGGGCCTCGGCGGAGGGTTTCGTCGCCCACGAGCGAGCGCTGGGCCTGGTCGAGCAACGCGGAAGCGGGCGCGACGCGGGGGACTTCCTCTCCGCCAATGCTGTCCGCCAGCGTGCGCGTGTTGTTGGCGAGCTGGAGCCCTGCTTCGCGCAACAACTCGCGGGAGGTTCCATTGAGCCCCAGCAGGCCGCGCCCCATCTCCAGGTGTCGGACGGAGAGGACCAGCTCGGACACCGCGTGCACCGTGCGGACCGCCCGGGGAGAGAAGCGCCCGAGCTGCCCGGTGAAAAGAGGCCGCGCCGCCGTGCGCAACTCCCGCAGGCGGGCATCGAGGACCCGCGCGGAGTCGAGCAACCGGGCCTGGTCCGTTTCCCGGGTCCGGTTCACCACGGCTTCCTCCAGATAGTCACTCGCCGCGTCGAGCACCTGACGGGCCGCCGTCTGGACGTGGGCCGTCGTGCGCTCGGGCATCAGGAAGAGGGCGATGGTGACGCCGATGCCCGCGCCAATCAGTGTTTCCTCGATGCGCAGGTAGAGCAGCCCCGGCGAGAACCGGCCGAGCAGCCCATAGAGCACGGACAGCAACATGGTGAACCAGAAGACCATCCACGCGTAGGACACCTGGATCAAATAGAAGCCGAGGAAGACGCACACGAAGATGGAGGCGATTTCGAGGCCGTCATGGCCGGTGACGAGCCGCGCGAGGAACAAGCCCGCCACCACGCCCAGCACCGTGCCGAGGACGCGGGCCCATGCGCGCAGCACGGTGTCCCCATTCGAGCGCGTGCGCGTGAAGATGACGAAGGCGGTGATGACGGCCCAGTACCAGCGCTCGGCGGACACCGCGTAGCCCGCCGCCATCGCGAGCACGCTCGCCACGGTGACCTGGAGCGCCTGGCGCGTGGAGGGATGGAGTCCCTTGCGCGCGAGTTCCTGGGTGACCGGGCCCGGCTGGGCGGCCGTCCTCGGGCCCAGGGCTTCCGGGAGCAGTTCATCGGTGAGCTGGAGCGAGGCATCCACCAGATCCGAGAGGGAGTTGCGGAAGCGCCGGGCATCCGCGCTGCCCGGCTCGTCGCTGGAGGGCTCCGGGGTGGCGGCCCGTATCCGCTCGAGATGGGTGTGCATCATCCGCGACGCGGCCGGTGCACGGTGGCGGATGGAGATGCGTGCCGCCACCAGGGCCATGCGGACCTCGCCGCGCACCTCGGGGGACAGCGCGCCCGTCTCCACGATCTGCCGGACCGCGCCCAGTACCCGGTTGGCCGCCAGTTCCACTTCGAAGAGCCGCTGCCGCAGGTGGAGTTGATCGCTCGGCAGCAGGTCCTCCACCGCGAGGGCCGCGTCACTCAGCCGATCGGCCTGACGGGACAGCCGGCGGACCAGCGCGGGGGTCAACCGGGGTTGGCCGGACACATCCGCGAGCTCCCACAGCACCACCTCGAGTGTCTTTCGGAAGGCGCCGAGGAGACGGCGCAGATTCTGCTCCGGCCGGTCCGGGACGAGGACGAAGCGCACCGTGTACGCGATGCCCACGGCGACGACCATGGCCCCGGCGAGCGCGGGCACCTGCGCCAGCTTCGCGCGGAAGAACAGGGCGTTGAAGAAGGAGAAGAAGCCGATCATCCCAAGCGCCAGGCCTCGGGGCCCGAAGCGCCGCACGAACGTGGTGATGAAGATGGTCACCGCGAAGGCCGCCGCGCCGAGCAGGGGAATCTGGGCGGCGAGCGTGCCGAGGACGGCGGCCAGGACGGCGGGAAACACCAGGAGGGCCGTCGTGACGCGTTGTGCCCGGGGCTCGGTGTCGGTCGCGAGCTGCGAGCCCATCATCGCCACCATCGTCCCCACGAGGGTGACGGTGGGTGGCTCCCCCAGCAGGCGGGCGAGCCGGGACAGGATGAACGCCGCCAGCCCCGCGCCCAGGGCGGCCCGCAGCCCCTTGCGCAACCGGCCCAGGTCGGGGTCGGAAATCAGGAAGACGTCCCAGAGATGCCTCGCGTAGCGCAAACCCACCCTCCCCGGAGAGGTTGAGGATGGGCGGGCGTCCATGCGAGCCCGTCCGCCCGGCCGCCAGACTTCCAGGGAGGCGCCGGGGGCGGCGGCTCAGGGCTCGAAGCGCATGAGGGAGCGCATCTGACGGAGGTTGGCGCTCAGGGGCACGAGCCGGGCGGCCGTGTCGCGCAGGAAGCGGCCCGCGGCGTTCTCCAGTTGGGCGACCCGCCCCAATTGGAAGGACTGGTTCACGATGGTGTTGGCGCGGCGGAGCCGACGGTGCTCGTAGGCGGCGAGCGCGGTGGGCAGGTCCGCTTCCCGCGCCAGACAGCGGGCGAGCACCACGGCGTCCTCGATGGCCTGGCAGCCCCCCTGGCCCATGTTGGGCGTCATCGGATGGGCGGCGTCACCCAGGATCGTCACCCGTCCCTGGCTCCAGCGGGTCAGGGGTTTCCGGTCGAAGATGTCCGTGCGGAAGAGCTGTTCCTGGGGCGTGGACTCGAGCAGGGGCGCGATGGGGGCGTGCCAGTGGCCGAAGACCTCGAGCAGGGCGGCGCGGCTCCGGCCGGGTTCGTCCTTGCCTCCGGCGGGCGCATTGCGCGTGGCGTACCAATAGATTTCACCATGGCCGACGGGGACGATGCCGAAGCGGGCCCCGGGCCCCCAGGTCTCCGTGGCTGCGCGTGGCTCGGCTCGAGGCAGCTCCGTCGTGATGCCCCGCCAGCTCGTATAGCCCGAGTACCGGGTCTCATCCGCCCAGAGCGTCCGGCGCACCACCGAGTGCAGCCCATCCGCGCCCACCAGCACGTCTCCGGTGGCGCTCGTTCCATCCGAGAGCGTCACCGTCACCCGCGAGCCCTCGTCGTGGAAGCCAGTCACCTCGCACCCCGTGCGCACCTGGGCGGGTGCGAGTTCGCCGAGCAGCACCTGCTGCAACCGGGAGCGGCGGATGGCGATGGCGGGGATTCCAAGCTCCCGCTCCATCTGTTCGACGGGCAAGCGGTTGATGAGCCGTCCGGCCGGGTCGAGCGTGGAGAGCGAGGCCAGGGGTATTCCCTCCCGGGCCACCGCGTCGGCCAGCCCGATCGAGCGCAGGGCCATCATGGCGTTCATCTGCACGGTGATGCCGGCGCCCACGGGACGCAGGACCTCGGCGCGCTCGAAGACCGTGGAGCCGATGCCGGCCACACGAAGGGCGTGGGCCAGGGTGAGGCCGCCGATGCCACCTCCCGCGATGAGCACATGGCGGGAGGCTTGCGGAGAGGAGGACGCGGTCATGACGGGTATCTCCTGAGGGGGGGTCACCCCGTGGAGGGGCGGAGGATGAGGGTTTCCAGCCGGTCCAGGGCCTTGTCCAGCACGTCCTGGGAAGGGCCGAAGGACAGCCGCACATAGTTGCGGAAGCGCGAGGGGCGGGCGCGGCGTTTGCCGGGGTTCACGTCGAAGAATTCCCCGGGCACGGTGATGATCTGTTGATCGAGCGCGGCGCGGAAGAAGCCCATGCCCTCGTTGAGGGGCGCGGGCAGTCCCGCCACGTTGCCCCAGATGTAGAAGGTGCCATCGGGGGGCCGGTCCGTGCGGATGCCCAGCCGTTCCAGCCGCGAGTGGATGCGGTCGCGCTTGTCGCGGAAGTGGCGGTGGATGGCGAGCGTTTCCTTCACCACGAGCTGCTCTTCCAGCAGGGGCATGGCGGCGCGTTGCAGGGGGCGGCTGCCACCGCCGTCGAGGAAGCTGCCCGCGCTGGAGACCGCCTCGATGACCTGGCGGGGCCCCACGGTCCACGTCATGCGCCAGCCCGGGTAGCGCCAGTTCTTGGTGAGGCCGTCGAAGAGGACCACGGGATCCTTGTTGACGTCCTCCACGTAGCGGGCGGCGCTTTCCACGGGGAGCTGGTTGGGGCGGCCCGTCCAGACGTAGTGCGAATAGAACTCGTCGATGAGGAGGGTGCACTCCAATTCCCGGGCGACGGACACCCAACGCGCCAGCTCATCGCCCTGGACGAGCTTGCCAGTGGGATTGCAGGGGTTGGAGAAGAGGAGGGCGGAGAGGCCTCGGCCCTGCACTTCGCGGCGCAGGTCCTCGTGGGTGAAGGCATAGCCGCGCTCGCCCTCGAGGAGGATGGGGATGGAGGTGAAGGCCTTGAAGACGTCCAGCAATTCTTCATAGGCGGTGTAGTCCGGCAGGAAGTGGCCCAGGTTGACCATGCCGAGACTGGCGGCGGCGCGGGTGAGGGCGGTGCGGCCGCCGCCGGAGAGCGAGACGTTCTCGGCGCTGTACTGACTCGGCATGCCGCGCCGGTAGAGCCGGTTGTAGAGGGAAGCGATGGCCTCGCGCACCTCCCAGAGGCCGGCCACGGGGGCGTACTCCAGGTCATTCACGTCCACGGAGACGCTGCCCACGCGGGGAGGGGCGCCGGGAAGCTCACCAATCTCGGGCTGGCCCTGACCCAGGTTGCACCATTCGGAGTCGCCCGGCCGGTAGCCTCGGCGCATGGCCTCGGTGGTGACGTAGATGACGCCCGTGCGCGGCACGGTGCGGAACGCGGGAATCGATGAAAGATCGTCGCTCACGTCCCCACGCTAGCGGAGGACGGTGGGGACTTTCATCCGCCGAAATCACCCGATGTGGCCATGTGTGTCCTCTGCTAAGCTCGTTGTCATTCTTGTGCCTTGAGGAAGAGGATGGTCTCGATTCGGCGATGGAGCGTGTTGCTCGGGCTATTGGGGGGCCTCTGGAACTGCTCGGCACCCAATCCAAATGTCCGAGTGGAGCGCTTGCCGGATGGACTGCTTCGCGTCAAAGGTCCGCTCGCGGGGCCCTTCAAGAGAACAGAAGAGCTGGCGGCCAAGGCTTGTGAGATCATGACCGGGCAACCGGGCGCAGCTAATGGAACATACGGATTCGAGTATTGTGCATTGCACTACTATTCGGGTGCGGTCGATGGGTTCTTTCTTAGCTATCTTTCTGATATCGGCGGCGAAAAGGGGGGCGGAAAGAAATATTGCCGGATGCCATTGTCCATCGATGATGCCGAACATCCAGATGCGATCATTCTCGGTGGAGCTCATTCGCATCCACACAATCGACAGTTCTCAAGAGAGGACTTGAGCGTCGGTGCGCAATGGAGACCAACACGGATTTTCGATCAACGCTCCGGGCGCATCTTCGATCGTGAGTTGTTGATGCTCTATCGAGAGCGAACTGGAGAATGTCGTGCTTACGGCTATAACAGCGCGACGCGTGTTGTGTCAGCACTACGTGGCGGTCAATGGACTCCCATTGGTCAAGTCTATTCTGATGACGGAGACATCCGCCTGCTCAATGGTCAGGATTGGCTGCCTTGAGTATTTTCTGCCGCATCTGGTGAAATGCCATGAAAAGCCTTGTCCCACTGATTCTGTGCTGTGCCATGCTGCTTCCGGGCTGCTCCTTGCTCCATCGTTTTGGATATTACAGACACGAGAAGGCGCAATGGGCGTCCCCGGACGAGGCGGAGAAGGTGCGGTTTCCCGCTTCTTTCGAAAATGGAACCCGGCTGAGTGGCCCGATGATGGGCGCGCTTCACGTCGCCATGGATGATTTCATGCCTACAGGGGCGCCCGTGATTGGCGATGACGAACAGATCGCTCAGTGTCTCTCTCGCTGGGACACGTTCGATATGTCAATCCTCCAAGCAGGGGAGGATCTTTTCTTCGTGAGCTTCCTTCCCCATTTGTCCCGGTGTGGCATTGACGCCATCGTGATGGATGCGGGGGCGACCTATGCGATTGACGGGAAGGGCAGGATCCTCGACGTGAGATGAGCCCGCCGGGTGGGGTAACGCCGTCAGTGGCGCACGAGCTCGGACAGGATCTCCTGCCAGTGGGAGTAGAGGGAGAAGTGCCCTCCACCCTGGAGGAAGTGCGGCACCGTGTGGGGGATGCGCGAATGCAGGTAGCGCCCCATCTGGACCGGCACGATGGAGTCTCCCTCCCAGTACCAGAGGTGTACCGGCACCCGGATGTCCTCGAGCGGAAAGCCCCAGGGGGAGGTGAGCAGCCGAGCCTCCTGGATCATCCCGCGCACGCCCTGGCGCGTGGCCTCGGCGCGGAAGCCCTTCACCTGGTTGCCGATGGCGGGCACCGACAGCACGGCGCGGTCATCCGCCGAGCACTCCCGAAGCAGTGCCTCCAGGGCCCGCCCGGGCTTGCCGCGCACGGACTGGTCATGCAACTTCATCACGGGCATGAGCATCCAGCCCGGCCACATGGCCATGCTGTAGGCGGCGCGGTAGTCGCGGTTGACTCCCTCCATGGCGCCGCTCCGATTGAAGGGCGCCGAGCCGGAGACGATGGCCGCGCGAGTGACTCGCTCGCCCAGTCGGTACGCGCAGGCCGCCACATAGGGGCCTCCCGCGGACACTCCCATGACGGCGAAGCGGCCCAGGCCCAGGGAGTCGGCCAACTGCTCGATGTCCGCTGGCGCGTCCAGCAGGGTGCGGCCCTTCTTGTAGTCCGACAACCCATAGCCCGGCCGATCCGGGGTGATGAGCCGCACGCCCAACCGCGCCGTGAGCCCGTCATCCGGGTGGCGCATGTGGCGTGAGCCCGGATTGCCGTGCAGGAAGAAGACCGGGGTGCCCTTCGGGTCGCCGGCCTCGACATAGGCGAGCTTGCGGCCATCGCGCAGCCGCGACACTCCCTCCCGGAACAACTCCGTCATGCGCCCTCCCACGGCAGTGAGCGCCGCTCCATCCACGCGGAGATGCGCGGCCAGACCTTGACTGGCGATTTGCTGGAGGCCGACAAGCCAATGTGCCCCACGGGAAAGCGCATCGTCTCGCAGTCCTTCGAACCCACCAGCTCCGGCAGGGGCTCGCTCATGGCCGGCGGCGCGATGTTGTCATTCTCCGCGATGATGTTGAGCACGGGGCACTCGACACGGCCCAGGTCCACCCGCTCTCCGCCCACCTCCATCCGGCTCTGGCGGAAGAGGTTCCGCTGGTAGCAGTCGCGCATGTACTGGCGATAGACCTCTCCGGGGAAGGGGACGGCGTCGGCGCCCCAGCGCTCCAGGGCCAGGAATGTGGTGACGAAGCCGGGATCGTCGATCTGCCGGAACACCTCCAGCCACTTGGTGAAGCGCTGGACGGGGCCCGCCATGAAGAAACCACTCTCCAGCACATACGGCGGCACGTTGCCGTAGGCGTCCACGAGCGAGTCCACGTCGAAGTGCCGGGGCTGGGTCCACAGCGAGTAGACGCCGCCGTGGCTGAAGTCCACGGGGGTCGCCTGGAGGACGAGGTTGCGCACGCCCTCGGGGTGCAGCGCGGTGTAGGCCAGGGCCATGGTGCCGCCCATGCAGTAGCCATAGAGCGTCACGTCGTCGCTGCCGCTCACCCGCTGCGTCCAGCGCAGGGCGGTGCGCAGGTGCCCCCCGAGCAACTCGCTCCAGGTGAGGCTCTGTTCGTCGGGTCCCGCGAAGCCCCAGTCGATGGCGTAGACGTCGTACCCCTGCCCGGTGAGGTATTCGATGAGGCTGCGGCCGGGCAGGAAGTCGAGGATGTACCAGCGATTGATGAGCGAGTAGACGAAGAGGATGGGCGTGCGATGGCGGCGCCGGGGCGAGGCGTAGCGCAAGAGGCGCATGCACCCGCGCGTGTACACCACCGAGTGGGGGGTGGGGCTGATGGGCGGCTCGCGGATGCCGGTGGCCTTCTCGATGAGCGGCTTGAGGTAGGGGTAGGGGTTGATGGAGCGGTCCTGCAACGCCCGCGCGATCGAGCGCGAGACGTCGACCTGGGACGAGACGAACGAGCGGATGCGCTCGAGGGTTTGAACGGGCCGATTCACCATGGGAGCGAGGACCTAGCGGGAGGACGGGGCGCGGCGGCGCGCGGGGCGGGAGGGCGTGGGCGGAGCGGCGGGGGGGGGCTCCTGGCGCTCCAGGAGTTCGACCACGTGCTCGAGCTGCGAGCCAAGCGCCTCGACCTGGTCTCCCATCCGCCGCAACTGGTCTCTCAGGCCATCGACCTCGGAGGCGGTGGGCACGCGCAGCGAGCGCAACGTCTTCTCCATCATCGACGTGCGGCGCACCTGCAGGGTGAGTCCCCGGCGCATGAGCCCGCCACTGAGCCGCAGGAAGGTGGGGCTCTCGGCGAGGCGCGCGGCGACCCGGGTCAGTCCCTTTTCGGCCTTCGTGAACACCTTGCCCGAGCGGGTTTCCGGATGGGTGAGCCGTCCCACCGTCTTCAGGGCACGGGCGAGTAGTCCGGGGGAGGGGCGGGGATCCGGGGCGGGCATGTGGTGGAATCTACCCTGGACTCCGCCGTCGATTTCGAGCTTTCCGCCGGGCATGCTCCGGACATGTCTCCGTCCGGCCGGATCCTGTACCAGTTCCCCATCTCCCATTTCAGCGAGAAGTCCCGCTGGAACCTCGACGCCAAGGGCATTCCCTACCGCGTCCACAACCTCGTTCCCGGGCTCCATCTGCTGGTGACGAAGCGGTTGACGAAGGGGGTGAGTGGCACGGTGCCCATCCTGGTGGATGAGGATCAGGTCGTTCACGACTCCACCGACATCGCCCTGTACCTGGAGCGAGCCTATCCGGCCACGCCCGCGCTGATTCCCGTCACGGAGGCCGAGCGTGAGCGCGTCCTCGAGCTGGAGGAATACTTCGACGCGACCGTGGGCAGGAACGTGCGGCGCTGGGTGTACGCGCAGCTCTTCGCGGGAAACGTGGACATCCGGCCGCTCATGTTCGGCGCGCTCTCCCCGCCCATGCGGCTGCTTGGACATGCGATGTACCCGCTCATCAAGCGCACCATCCAACGCCAGTACATCCAGACGCCCGCCAAGGTGGAGGCGTCGCGGGTGAAGTTGATGGAGGGCATCGAGCGGTTGGAGCGGGAGATTCAAGGAGACCCGTCGCGCTACCTGGTGGGCTCTTCCCTGTCGATCGCGGACATCACCGCCGCCGCGCTCTACGCGCCGATGATGGCTCCGGAGGGCTCCGTGTACGCGCTCCCGCCCGGCCAGGCCGTGTCCCAGGCGTTCGCCGAGATGCGCGCGCAACTGCTGGCCCGGCCCGCGGGTCAGTGGTTCGTGCGTCGCTATCAGGAGGACCGACGGCGCCTGGCCCATGGCTTCACCACCGGAACCGAGACCGAGAACGGTTGAGGGCCCGGACTGGGAATTTCCCTCCACTCTCCGGGTTGCCCGCCCCCTCATTTTTCATCCCGACTCAACACAGCGAGAACGCATGAACCGCCAGAAGTTCCTCCGTCAGTCCTGGGTTGCCAGCACGCTGGGCGCAAGTCTCCTCCTGGGTTGCACGGCGAGTACGCTCGCCACTCAACCGCAGGTGCCGCCCCCCGCGCCTTCGCCCGCGCCCGTTCAGGCCCCGGCGCCGACCCTGTCGCTCGGCGTCGACACGAAGAACTTCGACTCCAGCGTGCGTCCCCAGGATGACTTCTTCCGCTACGTCAACGGCTCGTGGCTGAAGACGGCGAAGATGCCCGCGGACAAGTCCCGCTACGGTGCCTTCATCGAGCTGCGCGACAAGAGCGAGGCCGCCCTGCGGGGCCTCATCGAGGAGGCCGTCGCCGTCCAGGGGGCGCCCTCCGGTTCCGACACCCAGAAGGTGGGGGACTTCTACAAGAGCTTCATGGACACGGAGCGGATCCAGACGCTGGGGGTCGAGCCCCTGCGCGGGGAGCTGCAACGCATCGCCACGCTCAAGGACAAGGGGGCGCTGCCGGAGCTGTTCGCCGCGTTGGGACGCATGGAAGTCCAGACGCCCTTCACCACCTGGGTGGGCCAGGACGCGAAGCAGGCGGACCGCTACATCATCTACGCCTCCCAGAGCGGGCTGGGCCTGCCGGATCGTGACTACTACTTCAAGACGGAGCCCCGCTTCGTCGAGACGCGCGCCGCGTACCTGACCTACATCGAGACGCTGTTGCGCCTGGCGGGTGAGAAGGAGCCGGCCCGCGCGGCCAAGGCCATTCTCGCGATGGAGACCTCGCTCGCGGAGAAGCACTGGGAGCGCGCGCGCACCCGGGATCGCGAGGCCACCTACAACCTCAAGAGCGTGGCCGAGCTGGATGCCCTCACGCCGGGCTTCTCGTGGGCGCGCTTCCTCAAGGCCGCGAACGAAGAGAAGTCGCCCGGCGTCATCGTCCGGCAGCCGGACTACTTCCAGAGCATGGCCCAGGTGCTCACCCAGACGCCTCTGCCCACGCTCAAGCAGTACCTCGCCTTCAAGCTGCTGGACGGGTACGCGCCCCTCTTGAGCGCGCCCTTCGAGCAGGCCCACTTCGTCTTCAGGGGCAAGACGCTCCAGGGGCTCGAGGAGAATCGGCCCCGCTGGAAGCGCGGCGTGGAGGCCGTGGATGGGGCCTTGGGCGAAGTGCTCGGCCGGCTCTACGTGGAGCGCCACTTCCGCCCCGAGAGCAAGGTCCGCATGGACGAGCTGGTGAAGAACCTGCGGTCCGCCTTCAAGCAGGGCATCGAGCAGCTCGAGTGGATGAGCCCGGCGACGAAGGCCCAGGCCCAGGCGAAGCTGGCGAAGTTCAACGTGAAGATCGGCTACCCGGAGAAGTGGAAGGACTACTCCGCGCTCACCGTCAGTGACAAGGAGCTGGTGGGCAACGTCAAGCGCGCCCTGGAAGTCGAATACCTGCGCGATGCGGACAAGCTCGGCAAGCCCATTGATCGGCTGGAGTGGGGCATGACCCCCCAGACGGTGAATGCCTATTACAGCTCCACGATGAACGAGATCGTCTTCCCGGCGGCCATCCTCCAGCCCCCGTTCTTCAACCCCGACGCGGACGACGCCACCAACTACGGTTCCATCGGCGGCGTCATCGGGCATGAAATCAGCCACGGCTTCGACGATCAGGGCAGCCGCTCCGATGGCGATGGCAACCTGCGGGACTGGTGGAGCACGGAGGACAAGTCCGCCTTCCAGCAGCGCACCGGGCTCCTGTCCGACCAGTACTCGGGCTTCAGCCCGGTCCAGGGCATGAACGTCAATGGCAAGCTCACCCTGGGTGAGAACATCGGCGACCTGAGTGGCCTGACCGTGGCCTTCAAGGCCTACAAGCTGGCGCTCGGGGGCCAGGAAGCGCCGGTCATCGAGGGCTTCACGGGTGACCAGCGCTTCTTCCTCGGCTGGGGCCAGGTGTGGCGCACGCTCAATCGCGAGGACGCACTGCGCCAACAGCTCCTCACGGATTCGCACTCGCCGGGCGAGTACCGGGTGAATGGCGTGGTGCGCAACATGCCCGAGTTCTATTCCGCCTTTGGCGTGAAGGAGGGGGACGGCGCGTTCCTGCCCACCGATCGGCGAGTGAAGATCTGGTGACGGTGGGCGTGTGTTGAGTGGGGGGATGCGCGCGAGCCCGGGGCGTCGGAAATACGCCTCCGGGCTGCTAGGTTCGCGCGCCACCATGAAAACCCCCGCCCTCACCGCCGTGGCGTGTGCCTTCTGGTTCACGCACTGCAGTCATGCTCCGGTGCAGGCGGAGGCCCCGGCCCCCGCCGCGCCTCCGTCCTCCACCGCCGCCCCGCGTCTGTCCTATCCGGCCGCCCGCCTGGACGACGTGGTCGACGACTACCACGGCACTCGGGTGGCCGATCCGTACCGCTGGCTGGAGAACCCGGATTCGCCCGAGTCCCGGCAGTGGATCGAGGCCGAGAACAAGCTCACCTTCGGCTATCTGGAGAAGATCCCCCTGCGCGAGGGGCTCAAGCGGCGGATGACCGAGCTGTGGGACTACGAGCGCTTCAGCGTGCCCTGGCACCGGGGCCCCCGTTACTTCTACTTCCGCAACGACGGTCTGCAGAGTCAGTCGGTGCTCTACACGGCGGACTCGCTCTCCGCCGAGCCGCGGCTGTTGCTCGATCCGAACACGCTGTCCGCGGATGGCACCGTGGCGCTCGCGGGCACGGACATCACCGACGATGGGAACCTGCTGGCCTACGGTGTGGCCACCGCCGGCAGTGACTGGAAGGAGCTGCGCGTGCGCGACGTGCGCACGGGCAAGGACCTGCCGGACGTCATCAAGTGGGTGAAGTTCTCCAATGCCTCCTGGACGGGCGACGGCAAGGGCTTCTTCTACAGCCGCTATGACGAGCCGAAGACGGGCGAGGAACTCAGCGGGGCCAACTACTACCAGAAGCTCTACTTCCACGCGCTGGGTACGCCGCAGAGCCAGGACACGCTCATCTACGAGCGCAAGGATCAGAAGGAGTGGGGCTTCGGCGGTTTCGTCACGGATGACGGGCGCTACCTCCTCATCAACGTCACGCGCGGCACCGAGCGGAAGAACCTCGTCTTCTACAAGGATCTCAAGGATCCCAAATCCAAGGTCACCGAGCTGCTGCGCGATTGGGACGCGGAGTACGAGTACATCGCCAACGACGGCACGCGGTTCTGGTTCACGACGGACCTGGAGGCGCCTCGGGGCCGCGTTGTCGCCATCGATCTGCGCAAGCCCGAGCGTGCGAACTGGAAGGAGATCATCCCCCAGGGCGAGGAGACGCTGTCCTCGGTGTCGCTCGTCAACGATCAGTTCCTGGTCAACGTGATGAAGGATGCCCGCTCCCTGGTGAGGCGGGTGTCCCGGGACGGCAAGCCGCTCGGGGAGATTGCCTTGCCGGGGTTGGGCTCCGTGTCGGGCCTGGGGGGCAAGCGCGAGGACACGGAGACGTTCTACGCCTACGCGAGCCACACCACGCCCACCACCATCTACCGCTACGACCTGAAGACGCACGAGAACCAGGTCTTCAAGGCGCCTCGGGTGAAGTTCGATCCGGCTCAGTACGAGACGGAGCAGGTCTTCTACACGAGCAAGGATGGCGCCCGCGTGCCCATGTTCCTCAGCCACAAGAAGGGGCTGAAGTGGGATGGGAACACCCCCACGTTGCTGTACGGCTATGGCGGCTTCAACGTTCCGCTGACCCCGGCCTTCAGCGTGGCCAACCTGGTGTGGATGGAGCAGGGGGGCCTCTACGCCGTGGCCAACCTGCGCGGTGGCGGAGAATACGGCCGCGAGTGGCATGAGGCCGGCACGAAGCTGCACAAGCAGAACGTCTTCGACGACTTCATCTCCGCGGCCGAGTGGCTCATCGCGAAGAAGTACACCTCCTCCGAGCGGCTGGCCATCCTCGGCCGCTCGAACGGGGGTCTGCTCGTGGGCGCGGCGGTGACGCAGCGGCCGGAGCTGTTCGGCGTGGCGCTGCCGGGCGTGGGCGTGCTCGACATGCTGCGCTTCCACAAGTTCACCATCGGCTGGGCGTGGACGAGCGACTACGGCTCCTCGGAGAACGCGGAGGAGTTCAAGGCGCTTCACGCGTATTCACCCCTGCATCAGGTCAAGAAGGGGACGCGCTATCCCGCGATGATGGTGCACACCGCGGATCACGATGACCGCGTGGTACCGGGCCACAGCTTCAAGTTCACGGCGGCCGCCCAGGCGGCTCAAGGGGGCGACGCGCCGGTGCTCATCCGCATCGAGACCAAGGCGGGCCATGGCGCGGGCAAGCCCACGGGCAAGATCATCGAGGAGTACAGCGACCTCTGGGCCTTCTCGTTGGATCGGATGGGGCTGGGGGCCACGCCGTCCATGGCGGGCACGAGCACTCCCTGAGACTGAACAGAGAGCGGGTAGGCGGATCCACCCCCGAATGCCCGCTCTCTTGTTGCTCCGGACTCAGGGGGCCGCACCTTCTTCGATGAGTTCACTCGAACAAGGAGTTGCCCCATGAAGAAGCTTCCCGTCCTGCTCGCTGCGTGTGTGCTTGGTGTCTGGGGGTGCGCCAGCGGTTCGAGGGCTCGTGCGGACAAGCTGGATTCCGCCTACCAGGACCTTCCGACCGAGAAGGACGTGGCCCAGAACGATCGTCTGGATGCGCCCACGGTCTACGACGGCGAGGCGACGGGGGGCGCGGGCTACACGGTGACGACGGGGGACGGCCAGATCTGGGTGCCCGAGATGGCTCCGGGCAACACCGTGACGCGCACCCCCTCCGATACCCAGCGGGGCCTCGAGCGGGAGCACATCCAATCCGAGGTCACCGATGAGGGCCACACGGACAAGGCTCCGCGGCGGTAGTTTCAGCTCTCCAGGGAGGCACGCAGGAACCAGGCGTGCTTCTCGAACTCGGTGATGATGCCGGTGAACAGGTCCACCGTGTCCGTGTCCTGCTGCTGCTCGGTCGCCTTGCGGCTGTCGCGCAGGCCGCCCAGGTACGCCTCGATGCGCTCGGCCAGCAACTTCACGTGCTCCAGATCCTTCGTCGTCTCCTGCTGGTACTCGGGCAGGCGGCTCGTCTTGGCCACGTGGCGGGTGGTGCCATAGGCCTTGCCGCCCAGCGTCACGGCGCGCTCGGCCACCGAGTCATTGTGGTTGGCCAGGCTCACCGCGAACGTCTCGAAGAGCGGGTGGAGCGCGGCGAACTGCGGCCCCTTGATGTTCCAGTGCGCGACCTTGATCTGGCTGTGCAGATCCAGGCCGTCGGCGAGGCGCGCGTTGAGCTGCTCGACGATGGCGGTGCGGGCCTGCTCGGGAAGGGGGCTCGGGCTGCGGTACATGGCGTGTCCTTTCGTTGGGATGAGGATGAGATGCGGGGATGCGGAAAAAGATGCGCCCCCCGGTGCGGAACACCAGGGGGCGCATGAGGTGACTCGGTTGGGACGTGGAAGCGGGCCTTACGACTCGAGACCCACCGCCGCGGCGTGGATGACCGACGCGATACGGACCGCGTCGTTCACCTGGTCCTCCGAGATGCCTCCCTCGGTGACGACCTTCTCATGCGACTGCACGCACATCTCGCAGCCGTTGATGGCGCTCACCGCGAGGCAGACGAGCTCGAAGTCCACCTTGTTGGTGAGCACCTGGCCCAGGCGGTTCATCCGCAGACCGGCCCGCTTGGTGGCGTAGGACTCCTTGCCCACCATGTGGCGGAACCGGTAGTAGATGTTGTTCATCCCCATCAGCGAGGCCGCCGCGCGGGCGTCCTCGATGACCGGCTCGGCCTTGTCACCCAGGGCCTGCTTGGCCTCGTGCAACATGGCCTTCTTGATGAGCTCGTTGCGTGCCGCGAAGGCGCACGCCACGGCCACCCCCCAGCGCTGCTCGGGAGTGAGGCTGTTGTTCTCCAGCACGGACTGGAGGTTCATGCGGGTGTCCTTGTGGGCCTCCGCCAGCTCACCGCGAACGACTTCGAGCGACGCCATGACGCCTTACCCCGCCTTCTGCAGCTTCGAGGTGAGCGTCTCCTCACCCTTCTGCCAGTTGCAGGGGCACAGCTCGTCCGTCTGGAACGCGTCCAGGGTGCGCACCACTTCCTTCACGTTGCGGCCCACCGACAGGTCGTTCACCGACACGTGGCGGATGATGCCCTCGGGGTCCACGATGAACGTGGCGCGCAGGGCCACGCCCTCCTCCTTGTGCAGCACGCCCAGGCTCGCGCTCAGCTCGCGCTTGATGTCCGCGAGCATGGGGAAGGGCAGGTTCTTGAGGTCCGCGTGGTGGGTGCGCCACGCGTGGTGCACGAACTCGCTGTCCGTGCTCACGCCGAGGATCTGCGCGTCCCGGTCCTTGAAGTCCTTGTCGTGCTTGCCGAACTCCGCGATCTCCGTGGGGCAGATGAAGGTGAAGTCCTTCGGCCAGAAGAAGAGGATCTGCCACTTGCCCTTGTAGGTGTCCTGGGTGATGTCCTTGAACTCCTTGCCCTTCTCCAGGCTCACCACGGACTTCACGTTGAACGCGGGAAGCTTGTCGCCAACAGTCAGCATTTTCCGACTCCTTTGGGGTTGGGGGCCTGCTTGCTCGCAAGCCCGACAGGTGTGGTCCGTCTACTCTCAAAGCAGCCACCGTGCCAGGAACCTGCCCCGCGTGATTTCACGGGGTTGACGTTTCAGTGATGCCTGGGCGGTGCCGCTGGTTGGGTGAATACCGAAATACCGGTGTCTCGCGCCACTGACATTTCGGTGGCGCTCCGGTTATTTACTCAGACGTATGGCGGACGACATCGTTGCGGTGACACGGGCGGAATGGCGCGGGGAAGCCCGGGACCTGATCGAGCTGGCGACCTCGGAACGGACCGTGGCGGAGCTGCTGCGCCGGGGCCTGGAGTGGCTGACCCGCGTGGTGCGCTTCGACCTGGCCACGCTCTTCTTGTTGCGAGAAGGCAAGCTGGTGTCGGTGGTGGCGCGGGGTCCACTGGCGTCGGAGCGTGTGCGGCGCCACGAGCTGCGGCTGGCGGACTTCCCCTCGTTGCGCCAGGCCCTGGAGACGCGCCGGGCGCGGGCCTTCACGGACGAGGACCATTCGCACGGGGACGGAGATCCCTTCGACGGGGTGTTGAACCTGCCGCCCGGGCACGCGTGCATGGTGGTGCCCTTGTGCGCGGCGGAGCGCTGCTACGGCGTGCTGACGCTGGATCGGACCGAGTGCGAGACGTACCCGCAGGCGGTGGTGGACCTGGTGGAGGTGTACGGGCAGATGCTGGCCACGTCGCTCCAGGAAGCCGAGCAGAAGAGCACCTTCGAGCGGCTGCACCGGCGGGAGCAGGCGCACGCGCGGCTGCTCGAGTCGCAGTTGGGGGGAGACGAGGTGGGGGTGTTGGAGACGTCGCGCGCGGCCCCGGTGCGGGAGCTGGCGCTGAGGGCGCGGCAGGTGGCGGAGACGGACACGCCGGTGTTGCTGCTGGGCGAGACGGGCACGGGCAAGGAGCGGCTGGCGCGGGCGGTGCACCGCTGGAGCGCGCGGGCCGAGGGCGCCTTCGTGACGCTCAACTGCGCGGCCATTCCCGCGGGGCTCCTGGAGAGCGAGTTGTTCGGCCATGTGAAGGGCGCGTTCACCGGGGCCACGCGCGACCGCGCCGGGCGTTTCCAGATGGCGCACGGGGGCACGCTCTTCCTGGACGAGGTGGGGGAGATGCCGGTGGAGCTGCAGTCCAAGCTGCTGCGCGCCCTCCAGGAGAAGACCTTCGAGCCGGTGGGCAGTGACAAGACGGTGCGCGCGGACGTGCGGATTCTCGCCGCCACGCACGTGGACCTGCAGGAGGCCATCCGCCAGCGGCGCTTCCGGGAGGACCTCTATTATCGGTTGAGCGTCTTTCCGCTGCGGCTGCCCCCCTTGCGCGAGCGGCTGGAGGACCTGCCGCTCCTGTGCGCCTTCCTCCTGGAGGAGCAGTCCCGGCGTACCGGCCGGAGGGGGATGGGGGTGACGGCGGAGGGCCTCGCCCGGCTCGCGGCCTACGACTGGCCGGGCAACATCCGCGAGCTGGCCAATGCCCTGGAGCGTGCCACCATCCTGTCGCGCCGGCCGGAGCTGGGCTCCGAGGCGTTCGACGTGCCCGTGCGCATGTCCGCCCCGGCCAGGAGCGGTCCGGTGCCCCTGGTGCTGGCGGAGGGCGCGGTGCCCACCCTGGAGGAGGTGCAGCGGCAGCACATTCTTCGCGTGCTGGGGCTCACCCAGGGCCGGCTCTATGGCCCCGGTGGCGCCGCGGCGTTGTTGGGTCTCAAACCCTCCACGCTGCAAAGCCGCATGAAGAAGCTGGGAATCACCCGGCTGGAGCAATACGTGGCGGCCCCGCCCCCTCCGTCTGGGAAATAGTGTGGGGGGCGGCCCGTTGGCCTCGTCATCGTCCCCGGAGGAACCCTTGAGCGATCCGAATTGGCAGCCGCCTTCCGAAGCGCCCTCGGGCGCACCCAAGCCCGCCCCCTCCCGCACGCCGTTGATCGTGGGCGTGGTCGTCTCCGTGGTCGTCCTCGGGGCCGGGCTGGCCTATCTCTGGATGGGCCCGAAAGCGCCAGTCCCCCAACAGCCCGCCCCCGCGCCGCCCGTGGCCTCGGCGCCGGATGCCTCCACGGAGGACACCTCCGGGAGCGAGGTCCCCGTGGCCCAGAGCGACGCCCGGGTGCGCGATCTCGTGGGCCTGCTGTCCTCCCAGCCGGAGCTCCAGCGGTGGCTCTCCTCCACCGAGGACCTGGTGCGCCGCTTCACTTCCGCGGTGAGCAACATCGCCGAGGGCGAGAGCCCGCGTGCCGCGTTGTCGTTCATGGCGCCCACCGGAGGCTTCCAGACGGTCGAGCGCGAGGGGCGTCTCTTCATCCGTCCGGAGAGCTTCTCCCGCTACGACGCCGCGGCGCGGGTGCTCGCCTCGCTCGATACCCAGACGAGCGCCATCACCTACCAGGCCCTCAAGCCGCTCTTCCAGGGGGCCTTCCGGGAGATCAGCCGTCCCGGACAGGGCTTCGATCAGACGCTCTCCAACGCCATCCAACTCATGCTGGACACGCCGGTGTCCGAGGGAGACCTGGAGGTGGTGGACTCGCCCGGGGTGAACTTCACCTTCGCGGCGCCGGAGCTGGAGGGGCTTCGCCCCGCCCAGAAACACCTGCTGCGCATGGGTCCTTCCAACGCCCGGGCCATCCAGGAAAAGCTGCGCGAGTTGCAGAAGGCGCTCCTGCTTCCCGCCGCCACGCCGCGCTGAGGGTTCACGCCTCCTCCGCGTCCGGAGGCTGGCGCGGGAGGATGAGCCCGAAGGTCGTCCCCTCCTCGTGCGTGGAGCGGACCTCCACGTCGCCGCGGTGGGCCCGGACGATTTCCCGGACGATGAACAACCCGAGCCCCACGCCGCCCCCCGAGACCCGGCGCTCGTGCGCGTCACCTCGGCGGAAGGGCTCGAACAGGTGCGGCAGGATCGCCGGGTCGATGGGCGTGCCCCGGTTGTTCACCTCCAGCCGCTGCACCCCGGTGTCATCCCAGAGCCGGACGCGAATGGGGTGGGCGGCCTCGCCATGTTCGAGCGCGTTGCCCACGAGGTTGGAGAGTGCCTGCGCCAGGCGGTCCTGATCCCACTGGCCCCGCGTTTCACCGTCCACGGTGAGCTGGATGGTGCGTTGGGGGTAGATGGCCGTGAGCTCATCGAGCACCCGGCGGCAGACCTGCTCCAGATCCGTGGGCCGCGGCTGAACGGGGATGCCGCCATTGCGCGCCAGCACGCTGTCGAGCAACTGCTGCGTCAGCCGCGTCACGCGCCTGGCGCTCTCCTCGATCCTCCCCAGGGAGGCGCGCTGCGCGGGCGTGAGGTTCGGGGCCTGCTGGAGCATTTGCGAGGAGATGCGGATGGCGGCCAGCGGACTGCCCAGATCATGGCCGACGATTCCCATGAAGCGTTCGACCAACCGCGCTTCCCGCGCCTTTTCCTCCTCCCGCTGCTTGCGCTCGCTCACGTCCATCATCGCGCCGATGAGCCGCTCGGGCCGTCCCGCGGGATTCCGGCCGATGTAGCCCCGCTCGAGCACGAACGCGTACGAGCCGTCCGCCCGGCGGAAGCGGTACTCGTTCGACCAGTGGTCGTCCTGACCACTCATCACCTCGTGGATGGTCCGGAGTTCCTGCTCCTGGTCCTCCGGGTGGATGCGCTCGCGCCACCAGGCGATGGACGTCTGCCCTTCTCCGGGCACCTCGCCGAACACCTCGCCGAGCGACGTGCTCCAGCTCACCTCTCCACGGGCCACGTTCCAGTCCCACAAGACATCCCGGGTGGCGCGGGCCACCAGCCGGTAGCGCGTCTCGCTCTCGCGAAGCGCCTGCTCCATGCGTTCGCGCTCGGTGATGTCCCGGGAGATGCCGAAGATGCCCGTGATGGCGCCGGTCTCGTCCCGAAGCACCCCCTTCGTGGACTGCCAGGTCCGGAGGCCTCGCAGATCCTTGTCCTCGTACGTCAGGGGCTGGCCCGCGGTGAGCACCGCCTGATCATGGGCCATGGTGGTCCGCGCATCGGACGGCGGGAAGAGTTCCGGGTCGCTGCGGCCGATGATGTGGACGGGCGAGAGGCCGAGGGCGCGGGCTCCCGCGGGGTTGATGAGGGTGTAGCGGCCCTGGAGATCCTTGGCGAAGATGGCGTCCGACGCGCAGCGGATGACCGTCTGGAACAGGTCGCGGCTGCGCCGCAGCGCCTCGACTTCCTCGCGCTCGGCGGTGATGTCCCGGATCCACACCACCAGGTGCTCGGCGCTCAGGAGCATGTCGGCGCGAAAGACGACCCGCCGCTCTCCGATGACATACGAGACGTCCTCGGAGAGTTGTGTCTGTCTGGCCAACTGGTTTTCCCAGCGGACCAGCATCCGGAAGAAGTCCTCTCCTTGCGTGGCGCAGATGTCCCGCACGCGCCAGCCCCGGTAGCGTTCCGCGTCTGGAAGGAGTTGTCTGGCGGCGGGGTTGGACAGGATCCACTCCGCGTCGAGCAGGGGATGCTCGGAGTCCAGGGCCCGCTTCAGAAGCACCATGCCGTAGGGATCGAGTGATTCGAAAGACCCGGTGAACTCCGTGATTCCTTCCAGGCCCCCTGACTCCATGGCTCGCATTTGAAAATATTTATGCCTCCTTTGAAATCCCTGGAAGTGGCCCTGGGTACCAGGAACTGGACCTGTCAGTCCGCGGACGGCGCCGCCATGTAGAAGCGGAAGCGGGTCACGGGCCGGTAGCCCATGCGGCGGTACACGGGCAGTCCCTCCGGGGTGGCGTGCAGCACCGTCCGCTCCAGGCCCCAGTCCCGGTGGGCCTCGGCGAGCGCGTGGCGCATGACGGCCTCGGCCAGGCCGAGCCGCCGGTGGGTCGGGTGGGTGGCCACCATCGAGACATAGACGGCGTCGTGTCCCCGCAGCACGGCGGCGCAGGTGGCGGCCTCCTCGTGGCGGTAGCCCACGAAGCCCTTGTTGTCACCGGAGAAGAGGCCCGGCACGTCGAAGGTCGCGCGGCCGGTGGCCATGGGCACGTCGTAGCTGCGCGCGTTGACGTCGGCGAGCGCCCTGCGTCCCTGGGAGTCCAGGGCCTGGCGCACCTCCAGCCTGGGCGGGGGCCGGAGGGAGGGCACGAGGCGCTCGGCCACCATGCCCGTGGCCACGAGGGCGGAGCGCAGGCCGTGGGGGACGAGCAACGTGCCCGCGCGCTCGCGCAAGGGCGCGGGCACCCAGTCCTCGCACAGGGCGAGCATCCAGCCGCGGCGTTGGGGCTCGAAGTAGCGGGCGGCGGCGGAGGCGGCACGCGTCAGGGCCTCCTCCGTGTCCACCGGGCCCGGCAGGAAGGCCGCGTTCATCATCGCCCAGGCCACGTTGCTCGACGCGATGCTCACCTCGGGCAGGTCGAGCACCTGTCCGGCGGCGCTGTTGCGGGCGAAGAAGCGCCAGGCCTCCTGAAACTGGGTGTTGGATTCGTGGATGTCTTCGGTGGACATGCGGGGCTCAACGCGAGCCCGCATTATTGGAGCCCTTGTCTCCAAAGGCCAGCGTGGTGAGGGAGCCCGAGTTGTAGAGGAACTGGTAGGCCGCGGCGCTGCCGAGCACGCGCTTGACGTACAGGCGCGTCTCCTCCACGGGGATCTGCTCCACCCACTCGTCCAGCTCGGCGGTGGGAAAGCGCGCGAGCCAGCGCTCCACGGCGGCGGGACCCGCGTTGTAGCTGGCCACCGCATGGGCCAGGTTGCCCGAGAAGCGCCGCTGCAGGCTGCCCAGGTAGGCCGAGCCGATGCGGATGTTGTGCCGGGGCTCGAGCAGCGCGGCGGGCGTGGCCAGCGTCAGCTTGAGCTGGCGCGCCACCACCGAGGCCGTGGCCGGCATGAGCTGGGACAGCCCCAGCGCGCCCGTGGACGAGCGGGCATTGGGGTTGAAGGCGCTCTCCTCGCGGATGAGGGCCTGCATCACGTCCGGATCCACCCGGGCCGAGCGGCAGTGGCGCACCACGAGGTCGCGGAAGGCGTGCGGGTAGGCCGCCGAGTAGATGAGGCGCGTCTCGGCCTCGGTGGGCGCCGCCAGCCCCTCGCGCCGCAGGGCCCAGGCGATGGGGCGGGCGTGGCGCTCGTGGCCGGTGACCCGGAGCATGTGGAAGAGCAGGCGGATGGATTCCTCGCCGCGGCCCCGGCGATCCACGGCCAGCAGCTCCGCGGCCGCCTCCCGGTGCTCGAGCCGGAGCAATTCGATGCCCGTGACGAAGTGGGGATCCGCCGCGAGGCTCCCCGCGTCCAGGGGCCACACCTCCGTGGGGCTCGTGGGAACGCGCAGCCGCTCGACCATGGCCTGGGCCCGCTCCGGGGCCTCGTGTGCCAGCCGCGAGCGCGCGAGCAGGCCGTACCACGTGGCCGCGCCCTCGGCCGTCACCCGCTCCAGGAGCGCGTGCGCCTCCACGGGGCGCTCCATCGCGGAGAGCTGCCGCGCGCGCCAGTAGCGGGCGCGTTGCACCGACTCGTGCGTGGAGCCCCGGCCCTGCAACGCCTCGATGCGGGTGAGGGCCTCGAGCGCCGCGTCGTTCCGTCCCTCGGCGCGGTACACCCAGAAGCGCTGGAAGAGCGCCTCGGCGGCGAAGTTGCCGTCCGGGTAGTGGGCGATGAGCTGGTCCAGATATCCCATGGCCGCCGCCCTCTCGCCTCGCTCCAGGGCCTTGCCCGCCGCGTAGAAGAGGGCGTCATCCGCGTACAGGTGCTGGGGATAGTCCCGCGCGAGCTGGAGGTAGGTGGTGATGGAGCGCTCGGGCTCCACCACCGACTCCGAATAGCCCAGCACGTACAGCGCACGGGGCCGCAGCGCTTCGTCCTGGCATTGCTCGGTGACGGGCCTGAGCACGCGGATGGCCAGGGTGTGCTTGCGCTCCTTGCGCAGGGCGGTGCCGTACGCGAAATGCGCGCGGCAGGCGAGCGCGTCGGGCAGCTCCAGCTTGGGCAGCATCCGCTCCAACTGCTCCATCGCCTCCCGGTTGTGGTGCAGCGACAGCAGCGTCTCGGCGCGCGCCACCTTCCATTTGGGCACGTAGGGCAGGTCGCGCAGGCCCTTCACCGCGGCCGTCACCTCCCGGGAGTAGGGGTGGAGCGCCCACACCGCGAGGTGTGCCCGGTGCTCGCCGTTGTAGTCGGCCTGGTAGCGCGCGAGCCGGGCGATGGTCAGCCATGCCTCGGCCTGCGCGGGGGCGTTGGGACGGGGCGTATCCGCCTGCACGAGCGGGGTGAGCGCCTCCACCGCCGCGGCGTAGTCCTGCTTCTTCTTCTCGAGCAGGTACGCCATGCCGAAGCGGGCCTCGGTGTAGCGCCGCGCGCCGGACGTCACGGCCGCGTAGTGCTGGATGGCCTCGGTCCATTGGCGCAGCCGCTCGTGGGCGCGTGCCGCCTCGAAGTGGAAGTAGTCGCTCAGCGCGGGAAAGTCCTGGGCGAGCGCCGAGAACTCCTGGGCCGCCTGGGCCCACGCGCCCTGGCCCAGCGTGCTTCGGGCCCGGAGGTAGCGCACCGGGAGCGAGGGCGGCTCCTTCTCCAGGAGCTGGAGCGCGGTGCGGTAGCGGCCCTGCGCATGGGCGTCCTTCGCCTGGGCGAGCGTGCCCTCGGCGAAGTAGGAGGTGAGGTCCGCGGCGTCGACCCGGCGCACCCACTTGCGCTCGCCGGTCGTCAACGGCTCCGCGGGCCCGAGGGTGAACTCGGGAGGTGCTTCCTCGTCCTCGCTGTCGAGCGACGAGCTCAGTTGGGGCCGGGAGGACGCGCTCTCGGCGAGGTTGGAGATGTCCGGACGGGCCGGCGGGGGCGCGGGCTCCTCCGCCCACGCGGGAGTCATCCAGAGGGCGGCCAGGAGCGGCCAGCGCTTCACTCCGAGCGTCGCGTGATCCATGCCCAAGCACCCTTCCCGGGTTCCAAGCTCCGCACCGTGCGGGAGGGGGTAGAAGTAGGAATGCGAGGGGGGGACGGGGAGTGTGGGAGTGCGGCGCTTCGAGCGCCTGCGTTGCCTCGCGCACGGCCTACATGTCCGCCATGGCGGGCCCCGGGGATTCACGCGAGGGTGCGATGTCGTCTGACGAACCTTGCGCTCCTTTCGTGCAACGCGCCATGAAAGGAGGCAACTTGAGTCTCGTCATGAGTCCGCGCGACCCCGAGTCCCACGATGACTTCCTGCTGCTCGTGGGTGTCCTCCCCGAAGCCCTGCGCTCCTCCGTCCGGGCCCTTCCTCCCTCCGAGGTGCTCGAGGTGGTGATGGACCTGGGCCGCCCCCCCGAGGCCCGGCTCACCGGGCGCGTGGTCCGGCTCTCCGAAACGTTCGTCACCCGAAAGGATCTGGAGCAGGTGCTCGCGCAGGTGGGCAGTGTGGGCGAGGACAACCGCGCCGGCATCGAGCGCACGCTCCACCGCGTCTCCGCCATCCGCAACCGCCAGGGCAAGGTGGTGGGCCTCACCTTGCGCGTGGGCCGCGCCATCTTCGGCACCATCGACATGCTCAAGGATCTCATCGGCACGGGGCTCAACATCCTGCTGCTCGGCCGGCCGGGGGTGGGCAAGACGACCAAGTTGCGCGAGGTGGCGCGCGTGCTCGCCGACGACCTCGGCAAGCGCGTCATGGTGGTGGACACCTCCAATGAGATTGGGGGCGATGGCGACATCCCCCATCCCGGTATCGGTGGCGCGCGCCGCATGCAGGTGTCGCGGCCGGACCGCCAGCACGACGTGATGATCGAGGCGGTGGAGAACCACATGCCCGAGGCCATCATCGTCGATGAAATAGGCACCTCGGCCGAGGCCTCCGCGGCCCGCACCATCGCCGAGCGGGGCGTGCAACTCGTGGCCACGGCCCATGGCAACACGCTGGAGAACCTGGTGCTCAACCCCACGCTCTCGGACCTGGTGGGGGGCGTGCACACCGTCACGCTGAGCGACGAGGAGGCCCGGCGCCGCCATACACAGAAGACGATCAGCGAGCGCCGCGCCCCTCCCACCTTCGACGTGGTGGTGGAGATGTCGACCCGGGACGAGGTGTTGGTGCACCGCGACACCGCCCGGTCGGTGGACCGGTTGCTCGCGGGTGAGCGCGTCGGCGGGGAGCGGCGTCAACTCGTCGAGGGGCAGGTGGAAGTGGAGCAGGTGGCGGCCGGGGCGGTGGCGGCCGAGGAGGTCGCGGTGTCCCGGGAGGAGCCCCCGCCGAGGCCCCGGGCGGCGACGAATTCGCGGCCCTCCCGCGTCACGTCCGGGCCCCGTCCCGCTCCCGAGCCGTCCCCACGGGAGGACACGTCCCGGCGTCAACCCGGTCTGCGTCAGGGAACCACGCGGGTGTATGCCCATGCGGTCAGCCGCGATCTGCTCGAGCGCGTGCTGCGCGACCTGGGCGTGGACGCGAAGGTGATGGGCCGCCTGGAGAGCGCGGATCTCATCCTCACGCTGCGCTCACGCGCCAATGATCCGAAGCTGCGCGGGTTGGCGGACAGGGCGGGGGTGCCCGTGCTGGCCATCAAGCGCAACAGTGCCTCGGAGATGCGGCGGGTGCTGCGCGACGCGTTCCTCATCGCCGAGGGAGAGAACGAGGGCCGGGTGCGCGAGGCGGTGCTCGAGGCGGAGAACGCCATCCAACGGGTATTGAAGGAGGGGGTGGTGGTGCCCCTGGCTCCGAGCCCTCCGCGGCTGCGCAAGCTCCAGCACCGGCTCGTGTCTCGCTACCACCTGGAGACGGTGAGTCACGGCAGCGAGCCCAAGCGCCACCTCGTCATCTACCCGCTGGGTGCACTGGTGGACGTTCCCCGGGAGCAAGAGTGGGAGGACGACGCGGAGGAGGGGGCCGGGGAATCCGCTTGAGGAGACACTGACGCCTCATGCCTTGCGCACTCCGGCGCCTCGCGGACATCATCTCCGGCCATGCCTTCTCCTTCCTATGTCCACGGCACCGGGACGACCCCCCTGCTCGGGGAGACCATTGGCCAGAACCTGCGCCGCACCGTCGAGCGGTGGGGCGAGCGCGAGGCCCTCATCGTTCTTTCCCAGGGCTACCGTGCCACGTGGCGTCAGCTCTGGGAGGAGACCTCCCGGGTGGCGCGGGGCCTGCTCGCCCTCGGTGTGGAGAAGGGAGACCGGGTGGGGCTCTGGTCCCCCAACCGTTTTGAATGGGTCGTCATCCAGTACGCCGTGGCCCGGATTGGCGCCATCCTCGTGAACCTCAACCCGGCGTACAAGACGGCGGAGCTGGAGTACGCGCTCAACCAGTCCGGCGCCCGGGTGCTGTTGTTGTCGCGTGGCTTCCGCCAGTCCAACTACCAGGAGATGCTCGCCCAGGTCCGTCCGAACTGCCCGGAGCTGCGCGTCGCGCTGGTGTTGGAGGAGGACTGGGCCTCGTTGTGCGCGGGAGGGGAGGGCGTGAGCGAGGCCACGCTCGCCGAGCGCGAGGACTCGCTCCAGTTCGACGACCCCATCAACATCCAGTACACGTCGGGCACCACGGGCTTTCCCAAGGGCGCCACGCTCAGCCACCACAACGTGCTCAACAACGGCTTCTTCGTGGGCGAGGTGTTGCGGCTCGGGCCCGAGGATCGGGTGTGTGTGCCCGTGCCCTTCTATCACTGCTTTGGCATGGTCATGGGCAACCTCGCCTGTTCGTCCCATGGCTCGACGCTGGTGATTCCGGGCGAGGCGTTCGAACCGCTCGCGGTGATGAAGGCCGTGACCGAGGAGCGCTGTACCGCGCTCTACGGCGTGCCCACCATGTTCATCGCCGAGCTGGATCATCCCCGTCTGGGTGAGTTCGACTTCTCCACGCTGCGCACTGGCATCATGGCTGGCTCGCCGTGCCCCATCGAGGTGATGAAGCAGGTGCAATCGCGCCTGAACATGCGCGAGGTCACCATCTGCTACGGCATGACGGAGACCTCGCCCGTGTCCACGCAGAGCGCCCTGGATGATCCGCTCGACAAGCGCGTCACCACCGTGGGCCGGGTGCACCCCCACGTGGAGGTGAAGATCATCGACCCGGCGAGCGGCGCGGTGGTGCCCCGGGGCTCTCCCGGTGAGCTGTGCACGCGCGGCTACAGCGTGATGCTCGGCTACTGGAACAATCCCGAGGCCACCCGCCAGGCGCTCGACGCGGCTGGATGGATGCACACCGGGGATCTCGCCACCCTGGACGAGGACGGCTACGTGAAGATCGTCGGCCGCATCAAGGACATGATCATCCGCGGGGGCGAGAACATCTACCCGCGCGAGGTCGAGGAATTCCTCCACACCCACCCGGCCATCAGCGAGGCCCAGGTCATTGGCGTGCCCAGCGTGAAGTACGGCGAGGAGGTGATGGCCTGGGTGAAGCTCAAGCCTGGCGCCACCGCCACCCCGGAGGACCTCACCCGCTTCTGCACGGGGCGCATCTCCACCTTCAAGATTCCCCGGTATTGGAAGCTGGTGGAGGAGTTCCCCATGACCGTCACCGGAAAAATCCAGAAATTCCGGATGCGGGAGAGCGCGGTGGCGGAGTTGGGACTGGAGAGCGCCGACTCCGTCCGCACGGCATGACGGATCCAAGGCGATTTGAGCTCTAATAGGTGTCGTCCCGTGCCCAGGAGCCGCATCCGTGCACCCTTCCCCCGACACCGCCGCTTCCGCTCCGGGACTGGAGCAACTGCTGGCATTGGCCAGTCCCACGGACACCTGCCGTGGCTTGTTCTTCAACGGCGTGCTGGATGCCGCCCGGGCGTTGGGGGGCGAGGAGCTCCGGGCGATGTGCTTTCGCGCCGTGGGCGAGCGCAAGTTCGTGGACTTCTTCAGCTATCCAGTGACGGACTTCCTCCGGGCCGTCTTCCTGGCGTCGGAGACGCTGGGGCCGACGCTGGGGGGCGTGGAGTCCGTCATGCACCAGCTCGGGCGCCGGGGCACGGGGGACTTCCTGTGCTCCACGGTGGGCAAGACGATGCTCGCGCTCGCCGGGACGGATCCCTACCGGTTGCTCTCCACGGTGCCGAGTGGTTGCCGTGCCTCGCTGAGCTACGGTGAGCGCTCGGTGGAGCGGTTGGGCGAGCGGCACGCGCGACTGATGGCGCGCCGGGACTTCCTGCCCCTGTCGTACAACGAGGGGTTGCTCACCGCCGCGCTGGAGCAGTCCTCCGCCCGTGAGATTCGCGTCCAGGGGCACCGGCGCGCCCCGCTCGACGTCGACTACGAGGTGCGCTGGTCGTGATGGGCGGAAACAGCCGCCATGCCGCGACATAATCCGCGCGGTGAGCCCGTTGTGGGGAGGTAGCACTCCACGTGGACGGAGAGGTGAGGTCGTGATGGGAGTGAAGTTGTTGCTGGCGGGCTGGTACGGACACGACGATGTCTCCGGACCCGAGGCCCCCAGGCCCTGGCTGCGGCGCGTGGAAGGCTGGTTGCGCGAGGCGGCGGACGCGTTCCTGGAGAGCAGCCGGGTCATCGAGGGCTCGCAGGGCCCCATCCTCCTGGTGCGCCTGCATCCAGCCGCGGATGACGTGGCCATCGTGGCGGCGGGGCAGGGCCGGGTGGTGGTCTCGGCCAACACCTCCATGGTGGGTCCCGGCTATCACCGCTTCCTGTGTGATTTGTTGCACGAGCTGGGCGGCGCGCTCGAGGTGGACTGGGCGGACCCCGCGCTCACCACCGAGGGCGTGGGAGACCCCACGGGCTACTTCCACACCGGAGACGCGAGCGGCATCGCGCCGCGCATGCTCGCCTGGTTGGGGGAGATGGCCGGCCGTGTCCTGGACTTCCGTCATCAGGGCCATTCAGGGGCGACGTTGTCACTGCGCGCCGGGCGCGGTTTCGCGCACCCCGGTGCCGTGCTCACGCCGCTGGGCCCTCGTGACGAGGCATGGTTGCGCGCGGTGAGGGAAGACCCCCGGCACGGCCAGGACATATTCCCCTGGTGGGAACCGGGCCTGGGGGCTCCGGTGAAGCTGGGCTGGGCGCTCAGTCTCATCTGGACGGAGATGGTGTGGCGGCCCCCCCTGCTCGACGAGGAGCGTCACCTGTTCCGCGAGGTGGCGCGGCTGCTGGAGCAGGCCTGGAGGGAAGAGCCGTCGCTCGCCTATCCCTGGCGCGAGTGGCAGCAGGTATTGGGCTACCTGGGCATGGGCGGTACGCTGGCCGAGGAGGTCTCCCGGCGTGCGGCCGCGGCCCCGGCGGGTCCGCTCATCGGCTACCGGCGCGGGGTGGTGCAGGTGACGCTGCCCGAGGGCTGGGAGATCCGCATCCCCGGCTCGCTGGCCGAGCAGCGCCTGGAGGACGGCAGCTGGGTGGCGAGGGATCACCGCCGCAGCGTGCGTTTCATGCCGTTGAGGGACGTGGAGGGCATTGCCCCGGGGCCCGAGCAGGACCTGCCCTACGAATTCCAGCACCGTGGCGAGCGGGTGCACGGACGCGCCACGTTGCAGGGGGCGCCGGGGGAGTACCGGCTCACGGCGCTGTGCGAGTCCGGTGAACACCGGGCCCTGTGTGTCGTCAGCTTCGACGACCCCGAGGAACAGGACTGGGCGCTGGGGACGTGGCGCTCGCTGGACCACGCCGTCGCGGCCTGAGCCTGGCAATCCGGTCTCGCGTCAGGCGAGGATGTTGGGCTCCTCGATGGTGACGTGCAGGTGATGGGCATGGAGCGTTTCATTGTCCGTGCACTGCTCGTTGGGACTGGCGGCGTGTTTGTCCCGGGTGTTGGAATCCATGTACCAGGGGTCGAAGAACTGGCCCACCATGGCGTGGCCTTTCAAGGCCTCACGGAAATTCTTCACGCAGGCGGGCTCGTTCGCGTCGAGTTCCGCGATCCAGGCGGACTTGTCCTTGCCGCGTTGGGTGATGGATTCGTCCCTGGTTTTCGCGGTATTGTCCTTGTTGGCAGTTGCCACTTGGATGGCTTGAGTGAGTTCGGTGATGCGCTCTTCCGCTGTCTGGAGCTCGGCCGCGTTTTTCTTGGCCGCTATTTTGGCTTTACGGGCAGCATTGAGCTTGCCCTGCAACTCAGTCAGCTTCTTGTCCGCATCCTTGACTGTGCTCTCGGCTTGCTTGACCGTTACCTTGGCGGACTCGTACTGGCCGAAGAGCTGTTTCTCCTTGGCGCTGACCCAGGCGTAATCTGGAGCTCCCTGACGCAATTCCTGCCTGTTCATGACGACCTTGTGGGTGGCGTCTTCCATGTAGCTGACATCCACACCCAATCCCGCCCGGTGAGCGATGGAGCCCAGCATTGGCCGCCAATTGGAGGAGAGCGTGAGATTTTCGATGCCCGCGCTTCGGAGGGTATAAGTGACCTGCGGGTGGGGAGTGGTGGGCCCTTGGGCGTGGGCTGTGCCATGAATGGCTCCGCTTCCAGGACGACCAGTCGACCCGCCAGGAGGGCAGCGGAAATACGGCCTTTGAGCTGCTCGTTGAACACGCGTTTGTCGGAGGTCCCGTGAGGGAATGCGGCGGCGCCCCTGGACGCGTTCTCCCACGGTCTGGTCCCCGTGGGCTCTTGTCGTTCGCCGAGGCCCAGTCTCGCGAGATTCGAGGCGCCCGGCGGAGAGCCTTCCTTTAGCTGCTGCTCCATTTCGCGAAGCAGTCGCTCATGGGCATGACTGAGAGTATAGCGAATCCGCCTTGTTGCGTGCGCTCATCTGGGCTTGACTCTCTCCTACATGCGCAAGGATTTCTTTTTTCCCTGGCCTGGGGGCTGGGCGCTTTTCTCCGTGATTTCCATCTCGCAGGTTGGGTGCAGGTCAGAGGGGCCAGCTCCTCTCGTGCGACAGCCTCCTGCGTCCGCGGCATCCCATCCCTCGGCATCCTCCGCGCCCGTACCGCTCGAAGAGACCTTCTCCCTGTCGAACGTGCAATTCCACTACGATGAGCAACGTGAGCGCTTGATCGGGTCTTACACGGTGCGCAACCGCACGTCCGCGCACGCGGGCGCGTCCTTGTGTATCGATCTCATCGACAAGGATGGATACTTCATCAAACGGGCTATCAGCTTCGATCTGATCGCCCTGAGGGCAGGAGACTTCGAGCAGGTGGAGGAGTCCGACTCGGTAGATCCTCTGAACTGGGCGGCAACGACAGTGCTGCGAATCTATATGCTCGGAACGACGGGATTCTGTCCCGAGAATGGAACCGACTTCCGAAGCGCCGTGCTTTTCATGGACAATTTCGGTCGGCCTCTTCCTCCTGAATCCCGGCCCGTGCTGAAGACCTCCGAGGCCGAGTCTGAAATGACAGGCAAGCCCTGGTTCGAGTTGAAGAACGCACGGCTTTCCCAAGACAGTCAAGGCAAGGTCCTGTTGAGCTATGGGCTCACTCAGCACACCCAGGGACGTGCCGCGAGCACGCTCTGTGCTCGTCTCCTTGAAAATGAGCATTGCCTCTGCAAGGGCATGGATCAAGCGGAGTCGCGGGAATTCAATCTGGGTCGTGGTGAATCAGTGAGGTGGACCTGGCACTTGGATCTCCAGGACAACACGAATTGGAGCCGGGGGCGCCAACTGCTCGTCTACATGTCTGAACTGGGTTGCGCCTTGCCTCCCGAAGAGGCCACGAGCAATGTGCTTCTCCTTCCCAAGCCTAACTCCATCCAGGCGCCGATGCCGAGTGCGGAGGAAGAGTTCGATGAGGGCGAGTAATTCCGTACGTTGGTCCCTCACCGCCGCGTTTGGGGTGCTGGCGAGCGCATGTCGGGAGAATCCTCCTCCCCCGCCAGTGGTGGCGCAGCCCCAGTCCGCGCCAGCGCACCCCGCCATTCCCGCGGCGTCCGTGCCCCCTGAGGAGATTTATGCCCTGTCGGATGTGCGCATTCGCTACGACGAGCGGAACTCCCACCTGCTGGTTTCCTACTCCGTGCACAACCGGGGCGACAAACGCGTGCGCGCCTACTTATGCATCGATCTCATCGACAAGGATGGGTTCCGCATCCCGTTTGGAAGATCCTTCAGTCGGGTCAGTCTCGGCGCGGGAACTTCCGATCAGGTGCTGGACGAGGCGCGCCTCGTCCATTCCCGCGCCTGGAAGGCCGCCGAGGTACTGCTGCTTCATGTCGAAGAATCCTCTTGCAGCGGCAGCCCCGAAAATCGACGCAGCGCCACTTGGGTCGTGGATACCTCCGGCAAACCGTTGCCTCCCGGCGACAGGCCCGAAGTGAAGCGCTCCGAGACGGAGTTGGGGACGATGTCAGGACCGCATTTCCGGTTGGACGACGCGCGGCTGGCCCTGAACGACCAGGGCGAGAAGGTGGTGAGCTACCGGGTTTCCAATCCGACCCGGGGCCGCGTCTCGGGTCAGCTTTGCATCCGACCTGTCCAGGACAGGAGTTGTTCCTGTCGGGGTCCAAGAGGGGTGGCGTCAGTGTATTTCGAGCTGGGTCTGGCGGGGACGGAGGTGCGTCGCGAGGTGCTCTCCCAGGAGGCGGTCGCGGACTGGGGCAAGTTCCGGTCCTTCGTCCTCTATATGTCCGACGGGAGTTGTTTCGAACTCCCCGAGCAGGGAATCAGCAACGTCATCACCCTCGCCATGCCAGCGTCCGTTGCCGCGCCCGAGAAGCGCCAGTAGGCAGGGGCGCCGCCGGAGGCACGCCCAACCCTCCACGTCCGGGGAATGCGAACCCGCGGCGGATAGGGTCCTGGGTTTCGCGAGGTGGAAATGTCCGACGAGACGGGTGGTCAGAGGGAGACAGGTCCGCTGGGTCCCTTGTTGGAGCCAGGTGCACGGGTGGCGGGTTTCGTCATCGAGGGGCCGCTCGCCTCTGGCGGAGGTGGTTTCGTGTACCGGGCGCGGCGGGACGGACGGCTGTTCGCCCTCAAGTTGTTGCGCATGACCTCGCGCGATGACCGGGAGATGGACGCGCTGCGCCGGGTGCACCACCCGAACGTCGTGGAGTTCCAGGGGTGTGGTTTCTGGCCCGATGAAGCGCCGCGCTTCCAGGTGCTCGCCCTGGAGTACGTGCGGGGCCGTCCGCTGGAAGTCTGGGCGGACGAGGAAAACCCCTCGGCGTTGGAGCTCGTGCACCAGTTCCTGCTGCCCTTCACCCTCACCCTGGCTCAGGTGCATGACTCGGGGGTGGTGCACCGGGACGTGAAGGAGTCCAACATCCTCATTCGCGATGGGGACAGGCAACCGGTGCTCGTGGACTTCGGCGCGGCTTGTTACGAGGGGGCACGGCGCCTGACTCCGAGGTTGCCGCCGGGCACTCCGGAGTACCGCAGCCCAGATGTATTGCGCTCCGCTCGGGACTGGACGGGCGAGCCCCTGCCGATGAGTCCCAGCGACGACCTGTGGGCGCTGGGCGTGACGCTCTACTGGCTGCTCACGCGCACGATGCCCTTCGGCGATCGCAACGGCCCGCTCACCCGGGCCATTCTTCATCAAGAGCCGCTCGCCCCCCAGCTGCTCAACCCGCGTGTTCCCCACTCGCTGGGCGAGGTGTGCACGCGTCTGCTGGCGAAGAATCCCAAGGAGCGCTACGCCGATGCTCGCGCGCTCTCTCGGGCCCTGACGGAGGAGTTCAGCCGGGCCGACCGCTCCTGGCGCGAGCCGCTCTTTCCTCCAACGCCCCGTCTCCCACCGGCGCCTGTTGTCCGGAGATGGCGGACCGCCATGCCGTGGGTTGCTGGGGTCGGGCTCTTCCTGGCGCTGTTTCTGTTCATCCCACGTGATGAGTCGCCCGTGTCCTCCCCGCCGCGTCAGGCCATTTCCAGCCAGGAAGTGGCACCCGCGCGGATGACGGGAGAGGTTGCTCGTGGCGCGGAACCTCGCACGTCAACCCTTCCCGCGCCCGTCGCTCCCGCGACGCCTCGAAAGGACAATGAGATGATGACTCCCAAGAAGACTCGTTCCGTGGCCAGGGCCGCGCTGCTGGTTGGTGCCACCTGTATGGGCCCGGGCTGCGCGAGTGTTCCCCTGCGCCAGGGCCCGCCTCCGGCGGAGTGCCCCCCTGGGTCCGAGGCCACCAACAGGCGGATTGGTTTGGCTCACCACTCGTCGAATCCCATCTATTTCAAGGGGTTTGATCCGGCATCTTTTGAGCCCATCCCCGTGGAGGAAGGGCCCGTCGCGTTCCTGACCATCGCGGATTGGGGCGAACTGCCCGATAGAACGTTGCTCTCCGGCGAGCTTTTCTTCGGAAAGGATCGGGTCTACGGACGAATCACCCGGGTCCATTTGAAAAGCGGCGAAGTGTTGCCCGTTTGTATGGATGTCTTTTCGGGGGACGCACCCAGGGGCTTTGTGATGGAAGAAGGAAGCACGTCACGCAAGGCACTCATCATCAACACGCCGTTTGCCGCGGTCGTGTCGCGCTTCGAATAGCTCCGAGGAAAAGCCGACATGCCTGCTTCTTCCCTCTTGCTGTTGGCGCTGATTCAGGCGACCGACGGAGGCCAACGGCCCGCGGACGTGACTTGCGAGAGTTCGCGTATCGAATTGGGGCGCGCTCCCTCTTTGTCGCCGCGTGACGTGTGCGTCAGTCCGGGGCTCGTGACCTCCTTTCTCTTCGACGTTCCCATCGCGTTCGTGGATTTGCAGGGGGAGGTCCACTTCGTGGAAGTCGTCCGGGGCCAGCGGATGCTCAGTGTCATGCCACCCCAGGACATGCAGCCCGGTGAGCGGCTGCGGCTCACGATAGGTCTTGAGGGAGGGGACGCGCAACGCGTCACGTTCATGCTGGTGGCCCATCGTGGGCAGGCCACCCATCAGGTGCAGGTATTCCATGATCCTCGTCCCGTTGAATCTCTGAGGCAGGAGTGCGAGCAGGAGCGAGCGAAGAACCAGCGGCTCCTCCAAGAGAATGAGCGACTGCGCGTGCGGATTCGGCGGACGCGGGGATTGAGCCTCCTCTTGTCAACCAACACGACTGGGCTCAATGAACCTCTCATTCGGAGCCTGAACCTACGGGCATCCTCCGAATCGGACGGAGAATTGTCCTTCAACCGAGTGCTCACCTATCGAACCGTGGATAGTATCGCAGTGAAGCTGTGGCTGCGTAACCAAGGGTCCACGCCGTGGAGTGTGACGGGGGCCTCCCTCGTGGATTCGCGAGGAGAAGAGCTGAGGGGGCTTCAATGGTTTCAGAACAAGAACATGGCGCCCGACGATTCGGCTTCCGTCGTGGTGGAGGCCGACGCCGCACAGTCGGATACGCTCGGCCCCATGACCCTGACGCTCTGGGACGAGCATTCGCGCTCCATCACATTCTCCCAGGTGGCGTTTCCCTGATCCTCGCCATGTGTTCGAGCCACGTGTCCGCCGGACGGCCCGAATTGCAGTACCACTGCGAGAGGGTGCACGGACACGCCACGTTGCAGGGGGAGTGCCGGCTCATGGCGCTGTGCGAGTCCGGCGGGCACTGGACCCTGTGTGTCGTCGGCTTCGACGACCCCGAGGCGATGGGTGCGTGGTGCCGCTGGACCACTTCGTCGGGACCTGATCGCCCCCATTGTTCTCACCCAGAGGCTATCCTTCCCGGCCGCAAAGTAAGGCTCGGTGCAGAGGTATGCCGCCGCGCCTCACCAGACTTGGCGGCTTGACGCGACTGGTGGTCTCTTCCTGTAATCTGGGTCTGGGTCTGGGTCTGGGTCTTCCTGCTCGAGCGGTTCGCCCGGAGGGATGCGGCGATGTCTTCTTCCCATTCTGTCGATTGGTGTCCCGTGGGCGCGCGGCGCTCCGCGCGCGCGGGGGCCCTGGCGCTGGTGGCGTTGATGCTGGTGACCGCGTGTGCCACGACGGCCCCCATGGGCGTGGCATACCGCTACCAACCGCCTACGCCCCGGGCCTCCCCCGAAGCGCTGGAGTCGGAAGCTGACGACGGGGACAGGGGTGAAGACGGCGTCGTCTTCGCGAACCTGCCGAAGGACTTTGCTCCGGTGCGGGTCGGTGCCTCTGAACTCACGGCCGCCCTGACAACGCTCTGGCTCAACGTGCCGATGCGGGTTTCCACCTCACGCTCCCCTCTGTACGTTGGCCGGAGGCTGCTGCTGGCGTCCGCGCCTTTGAGTGGCGAAGCGTGGCAGTTAGACTTGGCACGGTCCTATGGGCGATTTTGCGAGCGGCGCGGCACTCCGGGCGACTGTCTGACCCTGTTTGACGACGGGCCTCACCTACAAGCGAACGACAGGCGGAGCATTGCCCTGGCCCTGGCGGTGGGGCCTGCCCTGGATGGCGTGGACGCGGAAGTGAGGGCCATGCTCAACCCCACTCGGGTTCTGGCGACTCTCAGCTTCGCTATTACGGCCTACATGGCGCTCTTGCTTGCACCGGAGCCCGTGACGAAGGGCGCGGCCCTCGTGTTTTCCTTGCTCATGTGGGGCTATCTCGGATGGGAGTTTTTCGATCTGTTGAGGGCCTATACGCGGCTTCACGAAGATGCACCGCGAGCCTCTAACTTCGCTGAGTTGCGCGAAGTGGGCGAGAGGTTCGGAAGCGTCATCGGCCCCAATAGCGTGAGAATTCTCGTCATCGTGGCGACAGCGGCGATAGGTGAAACAGCCACGCTCGTATCGAAAGGGCCGAAGTTGCCAGGCTTCGGACAAGCCTCACGCACGGTCGAGGCAAACACCGGGCTCCGCCTGATGGATGCGGCAATCGGAGCCGAACGGGTCATTGTTTCCGTGAACGAGGGCATGATTCGCGTTGTTCTGCCTGTCAACGCTGTATCCATGACCGCGCGGAATGGGGGCGGCGGGCGCTCTGCGCTTGGGCAAGGCGGCGGGCACCTCCCCATCCGATATCGTGCCTTCAGGTCGTTCAGCGCCTTCAAGCGCTACATGGGAAAGGCGGGCACGGGAAAGGAGTGGCACCACGTTGTCGAGAAGCGGAATGCGAAGCGTTTCGGCTCCGAGGCCGTCCACAATACCGAGAACGTCATCGAGCTGGAAAAGTCATTGCACGACAGGGTGAGCGCGTTCTATTCGTCGATCCAAAAGGAAGTCACTGGTTCGGAATTGACTGTTAGAAGGTGTCTTGAGACGCAGTCGTATGAGGCCCAGCGTCAGTTCGGTTTGCAGGTCATCGAAAACATCAAGAGAGGTGTTTGGAAGTGAATCTGAAGCAACTCGTAGAAGAGTTTGCCGCCAATGTCGCTGAGCAGACTGATGCCATTTGGAGGGGAGACTCCAAGACCGGCAATCGGCACGCGAAAAAGTACCTGGCCGCGTTCGACAAGTTGCGTGCCCACGGCGATGCTGGAAGGACCGCCTTGGTTTCTTTGCTTGCTCACCCGCGCATGGATGTTCGAGTCAAGGCGGCTGCGTACCTGCTTCGTTATCGGACAGCCGAAGCAAAGGGGGTTCTAGAAGAAGCCGCGAAGAGCGAGGGGATGATTCCCTTTATTGCCACTCAGGTGTTGAAGAACTGGGAGGAAGGCACCTGGAATCTCGACCCTGAGTAGAACCGGGAAATGCGTCCGAGCCACGTGTCCGCCGGACGGCCTACAGTGAGGACATGATGCCGGATGCCTCCACGCTCGCGCATTGGGGACTGCCCGGGCTCTTCCTGGTGGCGATGGTGGCGGGCTCCATCCTGCCCGCGCCCTCCGAGGCGGTGCTCGCCGCGCTCGTCTATGGCGGCGTGCCCCCCTCGTCGGCCGTGGGGGTGGCCACCGTGGGCAATGTGCTGGGCTCGCTCACCGTGTACCTCCTGGGCGTCTGGGTGGCGCGCGGGGGAGGGGGGCCCGTGGGCCGCTGGGTCCAACGCCGGAGCGCCCAGGAAGGGCCCCGGTTGGAGCGGGCCCGGGAACGGCTGGCGACGTGGGGCGCTCCCGCGCTCCTGTTCGCCTGGCTTCCCGTCGTGGGGGACGTGTTCGTGCTCGCCGCGGGGCTCGTGGGCATGCGCGCCGGGCCCTTCGTTGGCTTCGTGACCCTCGGCAAGGGCCTGCGCTACCTTGTCGTCGCGTTCTCGGCTCTCGCGGCGCGTCATACTGGAATTTCACCGTGAGGCTGCGAGACGCGGGGGGGGCTCCTGGACTAAGGATGGGGGTGTTGTCCCTCCCTCCAGTGCCCGCCGCCGCGGGCAGGAAGCCTTCCGATGCCACAGTCCTCCTCCTCTCGCTGGTCCCTTCGCGGGTTGTTCCTCCCGCTGCTCGCCGTGGCCCTCGCCGCGTGCGGTGAGGGGTCTCTCCAGGCCGCTCAGGGCACGCCAGAGGCCGGATTGTCCTCTCGGGAGGGCTCGCTCGCGGCAGTCCGGGTGCGGCTCATGGCGGCCAACATCTCCAGCGGCAACAACCAGAGCTACGACCCCGGCCACGGCACCCGCATCTTCCAGGGCACCCAGCCGGACATCGTGATGATCCAGGAGTTCAACTACGGCTCCAACTCCGCCGCGGACATCCGCTCCTTCGTCAACACGGCCTTCGGCTCGAACTTCTATTACTACCGCGAGACGGGCGCTCAAATCCCCAACGGCATCATCAGCCGCTACCCCATCCTCGAGTCCGGTGAGTGGACCGACACGCAGGTGGGCAACCGGGACTTCGCCTGGGCGCGCATCGACATTCCGGGGCCCAAGGATCTCTGGGTGGTGAGCGTGCACCTGCTCACCCGGAGCGCCGGCGTGCGCAACACGGAGGCCATCAACCTCGTCGACTACATCAAGTCCAAGGTGCCGGCGAGTGACTACCTGTCCATCGGCGGCGACTTCAACTCGGACAGCCGCAGCGAGGCCCTGTTCTCCACCTTCTCCTCGGTGGTGTCCACGGCGAGCCCCTACCCGGCGGACAAGAATGGCAACGTCAACACCAACGCGAGCCGCGGCAAGCCCTATGACCACGTGCTGGTGAGCAGCAACCTGCGCGCCTTGCAGACGGCCACGGTCATCGGCTCCAGCTCCTTCGCGGGAGGCCTGGTGGTGGACACGCGCGTGTACTCGCCCCTGTTGGAGATCTCCCCGGCGCAGAGCGCGGACAGCGGCTCCACCAACATGCAGCACATGGCCATCATCAAGGACTTCCTCGTGCAGGATGACGGCTCCACGCCCATTCCCACGGGCCGCGTGACGGTGGTGTCTCCCAACGGGGGCGAGGCCTGGACGGTGGGCAGCAGCCGCGCCATCACCTGGACGGCGAGCGACGTCACCCAGGTCAAGCTGGAGTACACGGTGGATGGGAGCACGTGGAACCTGATCTCCGCCAGCACGTCCGCGAGCGCGGGCAGCTACACCTGGACGGTGCCGAACACGGTGACCACGACGGCCAGGGTGCGCGTGAGCGATGCCTCCACCGCGACCGTCTCCGACACCAGCGACGCCGTCTTCGCCATCACCAGCACCACGCCTCCTCCGGAGACCCCCATCACCCAGGAGACCGAGTCCAACGGCACCCCGGCGACCGCGAACAGCCGGGTGGCGGCCAACACCGACGTGAGCGGTGCCATCTCCAGCGCCACGGACGTGGACTGGTTCAAGTTCACCGTGACCGAGGCGGGGCCCGTGAAGGTGAAGCTGTCCATGCCCGACATGGACAACCTGGACTGGTACGTCTACACCGAGTCGGAGCTGGTGCTGTTCACGGCGCGTGGCTACGGCGCCAACAATCCCGAGGTGGGCACCTTCTCCGCCGATGCTCCCGGCACCTACTACGTGAAGGTGGTGGGCTACGCGGGCGCGATGAGTTCCTACGTCCTCAACGTGAGTGGCGTGGGCGTGAAGCCCTGAGCCTGATGGGGGGCGCCCGGGACCTCGCGGTCTCCGGGTGCCTCCGCCGTACCGGACTCAGTGGCTGTCCTTGTGCGTCTCGTCGGGGATGATGCGCTCGGACGACTTCAACCGCGGCTCCTCCCTCGGCGGGGACGCGGGGCTCGCCGGGGCCGTGCGGAGTTCCTCCGGAAGGATGAGCGGTTTCGTGGAGCGCTTGTCCCCGTAGTCGCGCTCGTAGATGCGCACCACGGCGAGGAAGAAGGCCAGGATGAGCGGCCCGAGCAACAGGCCGATGGCGCCGAACATGGCCAGGCCCCCGAGCAGCGAGAAGAAGACGAGCGCGCCGTGCATGTTCATGCCGCGCTTGGCCAGGATGGGCTTGACGACGTTGTCGGACAGTCCCACCACGACGATGCCCCAGGCGGCCAGGAAGATGGCGAAACCGGTGTGGCCCGTGGCGAGCAGCAACAGGGCCGCGACCACGCACACCGCCGCGCCGCCGATGGCCGGGATGAGGGCGAAGACGAACGTGACCGCCGTGAAGAAGAGCGGCACGGGCACCCGGGCGATGAAGTAGCCCACCATCGCCGCCAGGGCCTGGACCCCCGCCGTGAGCACGGAGGACGTCAGCACGGCCTTGGTGACGGTCCGGAACTCATTGAGCAGTTCCGTCGTCTGCCCGCGCCGCAAGGGCGACACCTGCTCGATCCACTCCACCAGCCGTCCGCCATCCACGAGCAGGAAGTAGAGCGCGATCATCATCATCGTGGCTTGCAGGGCCACGGTGCCCGTGGCCATCAACATGCCGCCCACGGTCTGGGCCGCCATCGGACCCTGACTCGACACGTGCTGTTGGATGGTCTGCCACACACTGGCGCTTCCGCTCTGCAGGCTCTCGAACAACCGCTCCGCCTGGCCTCGGAACATGCCCGGGACATACCTCAGCAACCCCTCCAGGCCCTTCTGGTTCACCACGTTGGAGATGAACTCCACCCCCCGGGAGACCTCGGTGATGATGAAGGCGGTGAGGGCGGTGATGGGGGCGAGCAGCGCGAGGATGATGCCGACGCAGATGACTCCGGCCGCGAGTCCCCGCCGGCCCCGGAAGTGCCGCGTCAGCCAGTTCTGCAGGCCTTGAAAGGCGCCCGCCAGCACCGCGGCCAGGAAGAAGGCCTCGAAGAAGGGAAACGCGACGAGGAACACCAGGGCGAGCGACAGGAGGATGAGCCCGATGAAGACACGTTGGGCTCCTTTTTCGGTGGCCATGGCGTCACAATGGGAATTGTCCACGTCAAGCGGTAGGGGCGAGGAGCGTCCAGTGGCCCGCCGCGCTCGCTTGCCCAGGCCTCGGCGGCTCCGGCGCTCCTGGGCGCACCCCTCGGTGGGAGTGGCCTGAATGTCGGGTGCCGGGCATTGATGAAGGAAGGGTGCTCGGACGCACCGTCGGGCGAGGGCCGTAGTAGGCTCCCGCTCCCGGCCGCTCCACCTCGGAGCGGACCGGAGGAGGCCCATGGAACGCCTGCGCTTCTTCTTGAATGACCGGCCCGTCGAGGAGACGGGGCTCGCGCCCACCACCACCTTGTTGCGCTACCTGCGCGATCGGGCCCACCTGACGGGCACCAAGGAGGGTTGCGCCGAGGGCGATTGCGGCGCCTGCTCGGTCGCCGTCCTGGAGCAGGACGGTCAGGGCGTGCCTTCCCTGCGCGCGGTGAACGCCTGCTTGCTGCTGCTGCCCATGGTGCAGGGCAAGCACGTCTATACGGTGGAAGCCCTCAAGGAGAGCGGACGCTGGCATGTCGTCCAGGAGACGTTGGCGCGGAGCCTCGGCTCACAGTGCGGATACTGCACGCCGGGCGTCGCCATGGCGATGTTGGAGGCCTGTCACCGCCGGGACCTGGACGAGCCCTGGAAGCTGGATGCCCAGATGTGCGGCAACCTCTGTCGCTGCACGGGCTATCGGCCCATCCGCGAGGCCACGAGCCAGGTGGCGGGTCTGCGGCCACCGGATCGTTTCGCCCGCGCGCTCGCGGAGACGCGGCCCGAGCCCATGGACCTGGCCTACGCGGCTGGCGCCCAGCGCTTCTTCACCCCGGGCTCGCTGGACGCCCTCTGGGACGTGCTGGACGCGCACCCCTCGGCCCGCTTCGTCGTGGGGGGCACGGACCTGTCGCTGGAGGTGACCAAGCGCTACGCCGAGCCTCCCTTGCTGGTGTCGCTCGAGGCGCTGTCCGAGCTGCGTGTGCTGGAGCCCCGAGGTGGGGGCCATCGCCTGGGTGCCACGGCGCGGCTCACGGACGTGGAGGACTACGCGCGTGTCATGAGTCCTCCCCTGGAGCGCATGCTGCGCTACTTCGGCTCGCGGCAGATCAAGAACCGCGCGACGTTGGGCGGCAACCTGTGCACCGCCTCGCCCATTGGCGACATGGCGCCGGTACTGCTCGCGCTCGGGGCGGAGGTGGTGTTGCGCTCGCGCGCCGGGGAGCGGCGGTTGCCCCTGGAGGACTTCTTCGTGGGCTACCGGCGCACGGCGCTCGGGGCGGGGGAGGTGCTGGCCTGGGTGGACATTCCGGAGCAGCCAGAGGCGGCCCGGTCGCTGGCCTATAAGGTCTCCAAGCGGCGCGAGGCGGATATCAGCAGCGTGTCCGCCGGCTTCCGCGTGGTGGTGGATGGGGAGGGGCGGGTGACGGAGGCGCGTCTGGCCTACGGCGGCATGGCGGCCACTCCCGCACGCGCCCGGCGCACCGAGGGCGCGCTGGTGGGCCAGCCGTGGACGGAGGCCGTCGTGGAGGCCGCGCTGCCCCGGCTCGCGGAGGACTTCCAGCCGCTGTCGGACCATCGGGGCTCGGCGTGGTTTCGCGCCCAGCTCGCCCAGAACCTCCTGCGCGGCTTCTTCCATGAAACGCTCGAGACGCCCCGGCCCCGGCTCGCCGAGCGCCACGCGGCCACGGTGCAGGTGAGGTGATTTGAGATGAGCACGCTGCCTTCGCCTTCTTCGTCCGATACGGCCTCCGCCCCGCGCGCCGAGTCGTCCCGCACGCCCCTGCACGCCCCTGCACCCCACGAGAGTGGCCTCAAGCACACCAGTGGCGAGGCCCTCTATGTGGATGACATGCCCGCGCCCCGGGACCTGGTGACGGGGCATATCGTCACGTCGCCGCATGCCCACGCGCGCCTCGGGCGGGTGGGTGCCTCGCGGGCCCGCGCGCTGCCCGGCGTGCTCGCGGTGCTCGTCGCCCAGGACATCCCCGGGCACAACCAGGTGGGCCCCGTCATCCATGACGAGCCCCTGCTGGCCGAGGGGGAGGTGCACTTCGTCGGACAGGCGGTGGCCCTGGTGCTCGCCGAGAGCGCCGACGTGGCCCGCCGTGCCGCGGCCCTGGTGGAGGTGGAGTACGCGCCGCTGCCCGCGATCCTGTCCATCCAGGCGGCGGTGCAGGCAGGCTCCTTCCTGTCGGATCCGCACACCATCCGCCAGGGGGACCCCGAGGCCGCGCTCGCGGCGGCGCCGGTGCGCGTGTCCGGCGAATGCGTGACGGGAGCCCAGGACCATTTCTACCTGGAGACCCAGGTCTCGCTCGCGGTGCCCGGCGAGGATGGCGCGGTGCACGTGTGGTGCTCCACCCAGCACCCCACCGAGGTGCAGACGCTGGTGGCCGAGGTGCTCGGCATCGGGCGCCATATGGTGGTGGTGGAAGTGCCGCGCATGGGCGGTGGCTTCGGCGGCAAGGAGACCCAGGCCGCGCCCTTCGCGTGCCTCGCGGCCCTGGGCACGCGCGCCACCGGGCGTCCCGTGAAGGTGTGGCTCAACCGCGACCAGGACATGGCGAGCACGGGCAAGCGCCATCCCTTCTGGGGCCGCTACGACGCGGGCCTCGATGAGACGGGGCGGCTGCTCGCGTTGAAGGTGGAGCTGGTGTCCGACGGCGGATGGAGTTCGGACTTGTCCCGGGCCATCCTGGATCGGGCGCTCTTCCACCTGGACAACGCGTACTTCGTCCCGGCGCTCCAGTTCACCGGCCGGGTGGCGCGCACGAACCTGCCCTCCAACACGGCCTTCCGCGGCTTTGGTGGTCCCCAGGGCATGTTCGTGATGGAGGAGATGCTCAACCACGCGGCCGAGCGGCTCGGGTTGGATCCCGCCGTGCTGCGCGAGCGCAACTACTACGGCGAGGCCCCGCGCGACACCACGCCCTACGGCCAGCCCGTGGTGGGCAACCGCCTGCCACGCATCCACGCGGAGCTGCTGGCCTCGAGTGACTACGTGCGGCGCCGCGCGGAGATCGAGGCCTTCAACGCCGCCTCGCGCTGGACGAAGCGGGGCATCGGCCTGCAGCCGGTGAAGTTCGGCATCTCCTTCACCACGAGCTTCCTCAATCAGGCCGGGGCGCTGGTGATGCTGTACACGGACGGCAGCGTCCAGCTCAACCACGGTGGCACGGAGATGGGCCAGGGCCTGCACACCAAGATGCGGGCCGTGTGCGCGCACGAGCTGGGCGTGCCTCCCGAGCGCGTCCGGGTCATGCACACCGCCACGGACAAGGTGCCCAACACCTCGGCGACGGCAGCCTCCAGCGGCTCGGACCTCAATGGCCAGGCGGTGAAGCAGGCGTGCGAGGTGCTGCGCGAGCGGATGGCTCCCGTGGCCCTGGGGCTGTTGAAGCTCGACCCCCGGAGCGACACACAGGCGCGGGCGCTCGTCTTCGCCGGGGGCGAGGTCTCCCATCCCGCGAGCCCCGGGCGCACGCTGCGCTTCGCCGAGGTGGTGCACGCCGCCTACCTCGCCCAACTGTCCCTGTCCGCCACGGGCTACTACCGCACGCCCGACATCACGTATGACCGGGACACCGGGCGCGGCAAGCCCTTCCACTATTACGCCTTTGGCGCCGCCGTGGTGGAGGTGGAGCTGAGTGGCCTCACGGGCGAGCACCGCGTGCGCCGCGTGGACGTGCTCCACGACGTGGGCACCTCGCTCGTGCCCAGCATCGACGTGGGCCAGGTGGAGGGAGGCTTCATCCAGGGCCTGGGCTGGCTCACCTGCGAGGAGGTGCTGTTCGATGCCAAGGGCCGGCTCATCACCCACTCCCCGGACACGTACAAGATTCCGGCGGTGGGAGATGCGCCCGAGGACTTCCGCGTCGCGTTGCTGGAGCGCGCCCCCCAGGACAACAGCATTCACGGCAGCAAGGCGGTGGGGGAGCCGCCCTTCATGCTCGCCATCGGCGCGGTGACGGCGCTGCGGCATGCCGTCTCCGCTTTCGGGTCCTCCGGTGCTCCCGTTTCGCTTGCCTCGCCCGCCACCCCCGAGGCCCTGCTTCGCGCGGTGGAAACGGCTCGGACCGGGCGTTAGAGACGCTCGTCCGGGACGCTCGTTACTGCACGTGTACCCGGGTGCCTTCCACGGCTTCATGTACGCCCCGCAAGCCCAGGTGACGCAGGCGTTCCAGCGCGATTACGGCGGGGCGCCGCGGCGCGCGTTGCACCCCGTCGCGGACTCAGGCGCCAGGCGCTCCGCGTAGGAAGTCCCGCGCGCTTCGTTCACGCCCAGGTGCGACGAC
>Ga0081606_1000061_pt1 | contig 98580 bp, 78 predicted proteins | sample EareggfetidaYelm_FD_71127 | JGI IMG/M metagenome (GOLD analysis project Ga0081606, IMG submission 71127) | Earthworm egg capsule microbial community from the University of Washington, USA - E. fetida Yelm (SPADES assembly) (version 2) | ecosystem: Host-associated > Annelida > Reproductive system...
GGTGGTGCGGCCCGCGCTGGACTTCATCCTGCGCTGGAGCCGCTGGCGGCGCCACCATCAGGCCGTCGCCAAACTCTGCCACTACCGCCGCAGAGCGCCCAATATTCACGTCCAACTGTAGTAATAGGCTCAGAGAAGAAATGCAGGAGAAGTATCGCGAAATCCTGAAACAAAACCAAAGCCTACTGACCACACTATCCACTGCACTCGACGCAAGACTAAAGAGCCTGGTTCAGTCCGACGCTCATCTACAAGTAGAGTGGCTCAACAATCCTGAAGACTACATAAGTGTTCAGCCCCCCATAGCAAGAATCAAGGCAGGTGAAAGTCGTTTCTCTGGAAATATAGCTCGATTTGGACATGGACTACAGAGGTCATTCCTCATCGCACTCCTCCAAGAACTCGCCAACAACCAGGATCAATCAAAACCAAATCTCATCCTAGGGTGCGAGGAGCCCGAACTATACCAGCATCCATCCCAGGCCAAGCACCTTGCCCGAATACTTCAGACGCTATCAAAATCCTCCTATCAAGTATTGGTCTGCACTCACAGCCCCTACTTCGTTTCCGCTCAAGGATTCGAGGACATACGACTAGTTCGCCGCGGTTCGACTGAACAACAAGCATACATAAGCTCAGCATCCATCGAGCAGATAAGCTCCACAATAGGGTCAAAATCAACGACCAAAAAAACCCAAAATCGAGGAAGCACTCTCGTCAAACTGGAGCAAGCACTTCAACCTTCGTTGAATGAGATGTTCTTTTCTGAGATCATCGCCCTTGTTGAGGGGCCCGAGGACATCGCTTATGTAACAACATACCTTGAGTTAATGGGCCTCTACGATGACTTCATTAGATTAGGGTGCCATTTTGTACAAGTTGGCGGAAAAAGTCGGCTGATCGAACCACTGAGCGTTGCACAAAACCTTCAAATACCTGTATTTCTAATTTTCGACAGCGATGGGCATGAGCAAGATGCTGGCAACCGGGCAAAGCATGAAAAAGACAATAGAGATCTCCTCAGAATTTGTTCTTCAACGGGAATAGAACCATTTCCCAATGAAACTTTCTGGGCCGTCAACCATGTGATGTGGAAAACGGAGATTCAAGAGGTAGTGAAGGATGAAATTGGATCCGCAGCTTGGGCAGAAATAAAAACGGCAGTGCGACAAGAACACGCCATTGAAATACCAAAAGTCGAAAAGCACAGCCTCTTTATTGCATATTGCCTAGCGCATGCATGGGAGAAAGGCTTGAGATCTCCTTCGTTGGAGCGACTTTGCAAGGCGATCTGTGCATTTGCCGCGAGCGCAACAGGCCGCGCTCCTCCTAAATCGGGAGAAGGACATTTGAACGTCCCCAATGCAGTGAATTTGCCGACCAACCTCTGAAAAATTCGCCGCGTTCAGCAGTCGCTCGCTACGTGTATCCAGTAACAGATCGGGCCACGCTAAGATCAAGTCCCCTTTTCCTAAAGGGGGATTGTCCATGTACAGCTACATCTTGGATTGCAATATATTCAGACATCCCAGAAGCGCACGGCGTACTCGAAGAGGACCCGGGCGAGCGCGTCCTCGAGCACGGGAGGTATCGGCGCGCAGGGGCTTATCCCCGAGCCGGGGCCCTGACGAGCCTGCCCTTGGCGCTCGGCTACGCGCTGTTCACCTGGAATTGCCGTCGTCCCCGCCGCAGCGCGAAGTGGTGGTCTGACCCGGCACGCGAGCGCTTTCACGGCGCGCCCGCGGCTGGGTTATGCTTCCTCGATGACTCGGCTGCCGTCCTCGCTCCTGGTCGGACTGCTGCTGTCGCCCGCGCGGGGCATCGCGTCGGAGATCCGGGGCGAGGTCCGCGACATGGGAAACAAGCAGCCCTTTCTGGAAGTCGCCCTCGTCTTGACCTCCCCCGTGCTTGCCCAACAACGGACCACGGTCACCGACGAGCGGGGCGGGTACTCGTTTCCCGACCTCCCCCCGGGCATCTACATCCTTCAGTTCGAGAAGAACGCCTTCCATCCGCACACGCGCTCGGAGATTCTGGTTCGCCTGGACCGGACGACTCGGGTGAACGCGGAATTGCGGCCCCTGGGCATGCCCGAGGACCAAGTCGAGCGCCCGCCTACGATCGGCATCGGCCTCGCGTGCTTGAGCGTGGAGGAGCGCGTCATCCAAGCCGTGACAGTCGAGCGTCCGCACACGACGACGGACACGCTTCGGTCCTTTCAGAGCCTGCGCCCCTGGATTCCCCGCCGACAGGGCATCTGAGCCCGCCCGTCGCTCACGTCACCGGGGCAGGGGCCGGACCTCAAGCTGCTTCGAGGCGAGGAAGTCCGGGTTGCCTTGAACGGGAATCCAATCCAGGTGCGTTGGAAATCAACACCCAGGGCAGGACAGGAGGGCGACCAGTCTGGAGACTTGCCCGGCTGGATGTCAGTATCGACATGGCGATGCACCTGTTGCTGGCGTTGGTGCTGTGCCGAGGCGCCGTCTACCTCATCGACAAGAACCAGATGCTCATCTGCTATTCCGTACCGCTTCAGTACACCATGAACACGGCGGAGCGGTTCTTAAGCGGAGGTCTCAGCCGAGACCTTGGCCTCGGGATCCTCGCGGTGGCCTGGCTCGAGACGCGTGTGAACCTGCGTCCCTGGGTCAAACGCGTGCTGCGCCTGAGCGGACCCCTCTTCCTGATGAGCCTCTTGCTTCCTCTCGTGTTCAATCACGCCACCAACCTCGAGAGCATCGGCTGGCTGGAGGAGTGGCACCCTCATCCTCACGAATATTATTGATGGAAGGCGCTCGCTACAGCCAGAAGGCCAGCGCGGCGCCCACCACGGTGGCCAGCACGTTCACCGTGTCATTGCCCACTCGGCGCGCACCACCCAATTGCACAGAGCCAAGTCCGTCAAGTCCAGGTCCTTGGCGACTTGGGAGACGCTCTTGCCGCCCTCGCGCACCAGCTCGGGCCGCTTCTGGCTTGAACTCCGCGTTGAAACTGCGCCTCTTTCTTCGCTCCACGAACATTACCGCCCGTGTAGCCGACTTATGAGGTATGTCCACAAAAACGGATCAGGCCCATACGTGTCGTGCCCCGCTCACCTCCTCCGGCCACGGCTCCCCCTGCTTGAGGGAGCAAGACGATCATGGAATAGTCCCCGCGCAATGCCCGGACTGGGATGGGAAGGACGGTTGCTGTGAGCATTCGACAAGGAGTCCCTGAATCGAGCCGCGACCACTCGCCCAAGTCGGCGGCCTCTCGCAACGATCGGGCACACGTGTTTCACTCCTGGTCCGCCCAGGCCACGTTGGATCCTGTCGTTGTCGTCGGCGCGCAGGGGTCGAGGTTCTGGGATGAGAATGGCAAGACATGGCTGGACTTTTCCAGCCAGCTCGTCAACGTCAATGTCGGCCATCAGCATCCCAAGCTGATCACCGCCATCAAGGAGCAAGCCGACAAGCTGTGCACGGTGGCGCCCTACCATGCCAATGAGGCGACCAGCGAAGCGGCTCGGTTGATCGCCGAGGTGGCTCCAGGTGATCTCAACAAGGTGTTCTTCACCAATGGGGGGGCCGAGGCGATTGAGAACGCCATCCGCATGGCGCGCCACCATACGGGGCGCCACAAGGTGCTGGCGGCCTACCGCAGCTACCACGGCGCCACCGCCGGCGCGATCGCGCTGACGGGAGACCCTCGCCGCTGGGGCTCCGAGCCCAGCATGCCAGGCGTTGTCAGATTCTGGGGCCCCTACCTGTATCGCTCCGCGTTCCATGCCACCACGCTGGAGGAGGAACGCGATCGCGCGCTGTCGCACCTCGCCGAGGTGCTCACGATGGAAGGCCCGCACAACGTCGCCGCCATCGTGCTGGAAACCGTGGTGGGCGGCAGCGGCATTCTCGTTCCACCGGACGGCTATCTGCAGGGGATCCGCGAGCTGTGTGACAGACACGGCATCGTGATGATCGCCGACGAGGTGATGACGGGTTTTGGGCGTTGCGGCGAATGGTTCGCGGTGAATCGTTGGAACGTCACGCCAGACCTCATCGCCTTCGCCAAGGGCGTCAACTGCGGGTACGTCCCACTCGGCGGCGTGATCATCAGCGAACGGATCGCCGAGAGCTTCGCCCATCGCGTCTACCCGGGGGGCCTGACCTACTCCGGCCATCCGCTCGCGTGCGCGACGGCCGTGGCCTGCATCAACGTCTACAAGGATGAACGAATCATCCAACACGCCCGGCATCTCGGCGACGAGGTCATGGGCCCGGCGCTGGAGGAGATCAAGCAACGCCACCCTTCGGTGGGCGAAGTGCGCGGCCTCGGCGTGTTCTGGGCGATCGAGTTGGTGCGTCACCCAAGAACGCGCGAGCCGCTCGTGCCGTACAACGCCTCTGGACCCGCCAACGCGCCGATGGCGGAGCTCGTTGGTGCATGCAAGGAGCGGGGGTTGTGGCCGTTTACATTCTCCAACCGCGTGCATGTCGTGCCGCCCCTGACGATCAGCGATCAAGACGCGAGGGAAGGCCTCGCCATCATCGACGAGGCGCTGTCGGTCGCCGATCGCTACGTCTCGAGTGGAGGGGCGTGAAGCGGCCCCGGAACATCAACGGGCCCGGGTACCCAGGCCCCCAGGCGCGGGCTCCTCGCTCAGTTGCTTCGAGAAGATCTGGTCCTGGTTGCGGAACGCCTTGAACTCCAGGGCGTTGCCCGAGAAGTCGTGGACGAACATGGAGACGTGCTCCCCCACCTTTCCTTCGAGCCGGACGTGGGGCTCCTTGACGAAGCGCACGCCGCCAACCTTCAGCCTCTCGTGGAGGTCATGGAAGGCGTCCCAGTCGAGGTTCAGCCCGAAGTGGGGGATGGTGACATCGCTCCCGTCGAAGTCGGACTCACTGGTCCTCGGCCGCTCGGGCGCCAGATGCGCGACGATCTGGTGCCCGTAGAAGTCGAAGTCCACGTAGTGGTCGGTGCTGCGCCCCTCGGGGCAGCCGATGACGCCCGTGTAGAAGGCCCGCGCCGAGGCGAGGTCCGAAACAGGGAAGGCGAGATGGAAGTTCTTGATGTTCGCCATGTGAAGTCAATCCTCTTTCAGGGCACGTGGGAGGCAACGTCAGCGGCCTCGAAGATATTGTCCCAGAACCGGTCGAAGACGCCCTTGCTCTTCTTGTAGCCGCCGACCAGCCCCTCCAGCGCCGCCGGATTCTGATCCACCGCCGCCATGAGCGCCTCGCGCAGCCGCTCGCGGTGCTCGATGTCGACTTCCCCGGTGTGGATGTCCCAGAACCGCTGATCCAGCCGGTCCTTCATCTCCTGAATGGCCGGGTTCTTCATGAAGTGGGCGTGCATGGCCGCGAGGTAGACCTGACACAGGCACTCGCCTCCCATGCCTCGGAGGCCCACCGCGTACCAGGGTGACTCCTTCATCACGAGGTCGCTGATCTCCCCCAACAACCGCAGGTTGGTCTTGTGGGCATTCGCCCCGAGTTCTTCCTGGGGAATCCCGAGGCTCACCAGGAAGTCATCGTAGATCCGCTGGTGCGCCTGCTCGTGCTGGCCGTTGCCCAGCTCGTCGTTGAGGAAGTCGGCCAGCAGGCTCCTCAGGTTCCCGAACGGAAGGCGGTAGACCAGGAGCGCGAGATCGCTGATGTAGGAAATGGTGAAATACCGGTACTGCACGAAGATTCGCTTCAGGACGTCCAGCGGAGCGTGCTCCAGGTACTGGAGCTTCCTGTCCGCCAGATACTCGGTTTGGGTCCGGGCATTGTCCGCCATCCGCCAGAACTCCTCCTTCAAGGCCTGGATAGATTGCTGCTCCACTGAAACGGCCTTTCTCCCACGGGTGGGGTTCGCACCAAACGGCGAATCCTACCGCGTGGCCCTCAAATCCCGAAAAGCTTCGAGTCGGTTGCTCCTCCACGGAGCATGGAGTCGTGAGTGGACAAGCGTGTTCCGCTTCGCGGACTACACCCTGCCGCAGGGGGCAGGCTTGATCCAAAGTCCGAGAGGCGACCTTGAGCGGCGGTCCGTCCGCCGCGTCCCCTCCAGGGCGGGTTACACGGATTAATCATGAATTGATTGACACTGTCACCACAGGTGTCGACAGTGGCGTGACCGGAACATCCGGCGCTGCACGTCAGCCAGACAGCGGACGTACCGCACACCTACCAATGAGGGCAGGAACGGTGGAGCTCACAGAACGAAAGCCATGCCGAACCCGGGCCACGCACATTGGCATCGACACCCCATACGCTCGACCCTCTCGTGTCGTGCTCCATCGAGGTCTGCGCGTTCTCCGCGCCGCGGTGTTGTCGAGCGTCTCCCTCGTGGGGCTGCCGGGGCTCGCCGCCATCGCGCCCCACCTCGCCGACCGTACCGGCCCGATCGTTGGACTGGCCGGAAAGTGTGTCGATGTCGCGGCCTCTGGCACCGCGAACGGCACCTCCGTCCAGCTCTACACCTGCGCCACCGGGGTCGCTCAGACCTGGGCGATCAGTGACACCGGCACGATCCGCAACCCCCACTCTGGAAAGTGTCTGGATGTCACCGGGCAGGGGACCGCGAACGGGAGCAAGATCCAACTGTGGGAGTGTAATGGGAGCGGCGCGCAGCAGTGGCTCTATGACTCGTCGGCGCAGACGCTGCGCAATCCCCAGTCGGGACGCTGCCTGGACGTGACCGGCGAGAACTCCGCGGACCGGACCCAATTGCAGATCTGGGACTGCAACGGTCAATCCAATCAGAAGTGGCGACTGCCCGGCGATGACGGCGCCTGCACCCGCTCCGTCGCCGCTGGCGACAGCACCCTCGCAGTCACCTTCAACGGGGTGCGCTACAACGTTCCCGTCTACGTCCCGAGCGGCGTCGGCGCCACGACCCGACTGCCGCTTCTGCTCGATCTCCACGGGACGGGCAGCACGGGCTCGGGTCAGATCGTGTACAGCAACATCAAGTCCGCCGCGCAGACGAACAAGTTCGCGGTCGTCGCCCCCTCCGGTGCGATCGCCAGCGGCAGCGGGTTCGCGTGGAACGTTCCCGGCGTCACGTCAGGCCCGCGTGACGATGTCGCCTTCCTCGACCAGGTGATCACCACGGTGGGTTCCGCGCTCTGCGGAGACCTCGACCGGGTATTCGCTATCGGCTATTCCGGCGGCGCGCGGATGGCGTCCGCGTTCTCCTGCGCGCGCCCGGACCGGTTGGCTGGACTCGCGGCCATCGCGGGTCTCCGCGCCGGACGTCCTGACCCGGCGAACACGAGTCAGCCGGATGGAGCGGCCTGTCGACCGACCCGCGCGGTGCCGGTGATCGCCTTCCATGGACAGCAGGACTACACGAATCCGTACGATGGCGGCGGCAGCGCGGTGTGGCAGTACTCCGTGCCCGCGGCACAACAGCGGTGGGCGACGCTCAACGGGTGCGGTCCGACTCCGACGACCGTCGCCGTGTCATCGCACGTCAGCAGGCTCACGTACTCGGGCTGCCGTGACGGCGCCGATGTCGTGCTCTACCGGATCTCCAATGGCGGTCACACGTGGCCGGGGACCCCTCAGCCCTCGCCGGGGAACGGCACGACGACCCAGGAGATCGATGCCAACGCCCTGCTCTGGAGCTTCTTCGCCTCGCATTGACGCGCGAACGAACGCCGGGATTCTGGGCGGCCAGGGCGGCGGGGGTGGACAGCAGCACCGCGGAGGTGAGCGCGGTGAGGACTCGGTTCTTCATGGTGTCCAAGCGCAGGGAGGAAGGGGCCGGCCATCGCACTCGCGCGGGTCCGCGTCGGAGCGGACGCCTCCATGAAATCGACCCATTCCCCGGCGAGCGTTGTAGAGTCGGGCTTGTCCGGGTTGGCCGGACATCCTTAGCTGGGAGCGACGACATGACGAAGCATGCGAAGGGTCTGTGGGCGGTGGGTGCACTGGTGCTGGGTCTGGGCATGGGCTTCACCGCGGGAACTCAAACGGAGGCGCGGGAGTCTTCCTCGCCGGGCATCGTGGAATGTTCTCGGGATTCGCAGTGTGACGCGCGCTGTGACGGCCCTGGCAGCGGTGCGTGCCAGATGGGCCGCTGCTACTGCCTCCGCTAGGCACCCGGACATAGATATTGTCCACCCCCGAGCGGCTGAGGGACATCAGCCGCTCCTCTGATGTGGATGCTGACGAGCGGGACCGGGTGCGGAGGGTCCTGCTTGCCACCGAAGGCTGGAGTGCACCGCACATCGCACGTCACCTGGGCGTGAGTGACAAGACGGTGCGCCGACTCCTCAAGGGCTGGCGTGAGCAAGGCGAGCAAGCCCTCTTCAAGAGGTCGCCCGGGCCAGCGCCCGACTTCGAGCACCCGCAGCGCGTGCACCAGGCACTGCAGCTGCTGCTCGACGAGCCAGCCCGACGCCGTCACCCAGGCTCGGGCGCGCCTGTCGCGGCTGAAAACAAAGCCCGAGAGGGGAAGTCGGTGTCGCTCCCGCGCTCCTCGCCCTCTGGCTCTACGCGCTCTACCCCATCGCGAGGGGCACCTACACCGGTGTACGCGACGCCGACCCGTCCGCCCCCGAGACGTACCTCACGGCATGGGGCTCCCTCACCGAAGCGATGGAAGTGCGGGCAGGCCAGACGCTCCTCATCCGGGGCGGAACGTCGTCTGTCGGCATTAGACCGCCGTCTCGCGCAGGGCCTTGGGGCCCAGGGCCGATCACCTCCGCCCATGCCGCCGTCTGGCGCGCGGCTCCGGGCTCCTCGCCCACCGCACGCACCTCGTGCCCGGGTCGAATATTACTTGACGCAAATATAAGCCTATCCGTATATGGCGAGCGTGGAATCAGCGTTCGCCATCGTCGCGGAGCCCAATCGAAGGGCGATCTTGAGCCTGCTGCTCGCGTCTGAGCGCTCGGTGGGCGAGATCGAAAGTGAGCTCCAGCTCTCTCAGCCGTCCGTCTCGCGGCACCTCAAGGTGCTGAAGGAGGGCGGCTTCGTCGAATCACGCGTCGAAGCACAGCGGCGGCTCTACCGGCTCAGACCCGAGCCGCTGATGGAGCTCGACGAGTGGCTCGTTCCCTTCAGGCGCTATTGGACGAAGCACGTCGATGCCCTCGAGCAGTACCTCGATGAGATGGACTCCCCACCCAAACCGAGAAGAAGGAAGAAAACATGAGCAACCGTGAGCGATACACGCCGGGTCACGCGTCGGGCGCCGACGTGCGGAAAGAAGGCGAGAAGTGGACGCTCGTTCTCGTTCGAGATCTCTCGCACCCTCCCGCGAAGGTGTGGCGGGCCATCACCGAGCCCGAGCATCTGCGGCAGTGGGCGCCGTTCGATGCTGATCGCAGCCTCGGCTCCGTGGGCACCGCGAAGCTGTCGACCGTGGGCGCGCCGACCGAGATGGTCGCCGAGACGAACGTGAAGCGCGCCGACGCACCGAAGCTGCTCGAGTTCTCCTGGGGAGAGCAGGACCTCCGCTGGGAGCTCGAGCCCCACGCCGGCGGCACCCGGCTCACGCTCTGGCACAACATCAACCGGTCCTTCATCTCGATGGGCGCCGCGGGTTGGCACATCTGCTTCGACGTGCTCGCACGGCTGCTCGACGATCAGCCCATCGGCCGCATCGTGGGTGCCGACGCGATGAAGTTCGAGGGCTGGCAGCGGCTCAACGCCGAGTACGCGAAGCAGTTCGGCGTCGAGCTCCCGAAGTGGGCGGCGCAAGGGTGACCATACGACCGTCGAAAGGGCTGGTCATCGGGTACTGGGTCTCCACCGTGCTGCTCTGTCTGCAGATGGGCTTCACCGCCTACGCGCAGCTGAGCCTGCCGCAGGTGGCCGAGGCCTTCACGCATCTGGGCTTCCCTTCGTATTTCCGGGTCGAGCTCTCGTGGGCGAAGTTCATCGCCGTGGCGGTGTTGTTGATTCCTCCGGTGCCCGCGCGGCTCAAGGAGTGGGCCTACGCCGGCTTCGCCATCACGCTCGTCTCGGCGCTCATCGCGCATCTCGCGGTGGGTGACGGCCCGGAGGCGTGGGGCTTCGCGGTCGGCACCGGCGTGCTGTGGGCGCTCTCGTATTTCTTCTGGCGCCGCCTTCAGGCGAAGGCCTGATCATGCCTCCGCCGGTACCGCTCACGCGCTCTCGGTCGAGGACAGTGCCGCCATCCACGACACACACCTGACCCGCCTACGGTGTCCGGCGCGTGGTCGTGGTAGACAACCCGGCAGCAACGAGGAGCGAGCAATGGCCCAGGCGAAGCAGGCAGTCAAAACGGCGTCGGCGCCGACGACGACGAATGCAACCGACACCATCCATGTGCGTGGCGCGCGGGTAAACAATCTCCAGGACATCTCGCTCGACCTGCCGAAGAAGAAGATCACGGTGTTCACGGGCGTGTCGGGCTCGGGCAAGTCGTCGCTGGTCTTCGACACCCTCGCCGCGGAATCGCAGCGGCTGCTCAACGAGACGCTGCCGACCTTCGTGCAGACCTTCCTGCCGCGGCAGCCCCAACCCGACGTCGACGCCCTCGAGAACCTCTCGGCGGCGATCATCGTCGACCAGTCGCGGCTTGGCGGCAACAGCCGCTCCACCGTCGGCACCGTGAGCGACACCGCGGCGCTGTTGCGGCTGTTGTTCTCGCGCGTCGGCAAGCCGGCCGTGCCCCGCCCGAGCGCGTTGTCGTTCAATGATCCCGTTGGCCTGTGCAAGGCCTGCGACGGCATCGGCGTCGTCTCGTCCCTTGATGTGAAGGGACTGGTCGACGAGAGCAAGAGCCTCGAGGAAGGCGCCTTGTTGTTCCCGGGCTTCGCCGTCGACTCCTGGTTCTACAACATCATCAGCGGCTCGGGGTTCTTCGACCTCAAGAAGAAGATCGCCGACTACTCCGCCGACGAGCGGCACAAGCTGCTCCATGAGCCGGAGTGCAAGGTCAAGATCAAGGTGGGCAGCAAGATGATGGGCTCCACCTATGAAGGATTGCTCCCCAAGATTCGCCGCCTCTACCTGTCCAAGAACCTCGACGACCTCCAGGCAAACCTCAAGAACGCGCTCGAGCCCATCCTCACCCGCGAGCCCTGCGCCGACTGTGGTGGCACCCGCCTGAACGCCGCGGCCCTCGCCTGCCGCGTCGACGACGGCGCTGGCCATCAGCTCAACATCGCCGAGGCCACGGCGTTGCCGGTCAATGAGCTGCTGGAGCTGATCACCCGGGAGAAGAGTGGCTTCGACAACGCCGCCACCGCCCCGGTGCAGCAAGCCCTCGCCCGGCGCCTTCAGGCCCTCGTGGACATCGGCCTCGGCTACCTCTCGCTCGAGCGCGAGAGCAGCACGCTCTCGGGGGGCGAGTCGCAGCGGGTGAAGATGGTGCGGGCGCTCGGCTCGAGCCTCACCGATCTGACCTACATCTTCGACGAGCCGAGCATCGGCCTGCACCCCGCCGACCTGCACCGCCTCAACACCCTGCTCGTGCAGCTGCGCGACAAGGGCAACACGGTGCTCGTCGTCGAGCACAAGCCGGCGGTCATCGCCATCGCCGACCACATCGTCGACATCGGCCCCGGCGCTGGCGAGCACGGCGGCCGCGTCGTCTACGAAGGCGACGTCGAGGGGCTGAAGCGCTCATCATCGGTGACGGGGCAGGCGCTGTCGCAGAAGCCGGTGACGAAGGCGCGGACGAGAACGCCGACCGGGTGGATAGAACTCCGCGATGTGACCCTGCACAACCTGAAGAACCTGAGCGTCCGCATCCCCAAGGGCGTCTTCGTCGTCGTCACCGGTGTCGCCGGTTCGGGCAAGAGCTCGCTCATCCGCCAGACGCTTCCGGAGCGCATCAAGGACGTCGTGGTCATCGACCAGAGCCTGGCCCGCGGCTCGAGCCGCTCGAACCTCGCGACGTGGACGGGAATCCTCGACGCCGTCCGCAAGCTGTTCGCGACGACGAACAAGGTCTCGGAGTCATTGTTCTCGGCGAACTCCAAGGGCGCCTGCCCCGAATGCCAGGGCCTCGGCGTCGTCTACACCGACATCGCCCACCTCGACCCCGTCGCCGTCCCTTGCGAGGCATGCGGCGGCCGCCGCTTCACCGACGCCGTCTTGAAGCACAAGGTGCGCGGTCGCTCCATTGGAGATGTCTTCGACTTCTCCGTCGAGGACGCCGCCGCGTTCTTCGTCGAGCCCGCCATCCAAGGACCGCTTCAATCCCTCGTCGACGTCGGCCTCGGCTACGTGCGCCTCGGCCAACCGTTGAACACGCTGTCCGGCGGTGAGCGCCAGCGCATGAAGCTCGCACGCAGCCTGCACGAACCGGCGCCCGTGGCGATCCTCGACGAGCCGACGACCGGACTGCACTTGAAGGACATCGACCGCCTGGTGGCGATGATCGATCGTCTCGTCGACACGGGCACCTCGGTCATCGTCATCGAACACCACCCCCGGGTCATCCGCCGTGCCGACTGGATCATCGACATGGGACCGGGAGCCGGCCATGACGGCGGCCGCGTCGTCTTCGAGGGACCCCCCACCGACCTGCTGAAGCACCCGAGCTCGCTGACCGGGCAGTGGTTGTCCCGGGAGCGATAGCGATAGGCGGAATGGGAGCCCTCATGCACGGTGAGCAGGCTGGTGATGCTGGCGCCGATGACCACGGCGTGGCCGCGGCGGACCTATTTCCCCGGCCAGCTCAACGCGCCTCGGCTCGTCACCGTGCCAGCGGCCACACCGAGTGCCTGCGCCACATCCGCGGGCAGCGGCTTGCCGCTCTGGTACGCCAGGCTCGTGCTCCGCACGGTGTAGTCGTGGAGCGACTGGTTCACGAAGAAGGGATCGCCCCCCTGACGCGAGGTCATGGCCGTGGCTCTCCCAGCCGTGGCCGGCCTTGAGCGCGGCCAGCGACGTGTAGTTCACACCGCCGGTGTCCACCCAGTTGACCAGCGACTTCCCACTGCCCCCGGAGCGGTAATAGCTGTTGTAGTCGAGGCCCGAGAAGAAGGTGTTGGGACCCGTGTTGGTCGAGTTGTTGTCGGAGCGGGAGGCCTTGAAGGTGGTGATGTTTCCGCCCGACATGATGTTGTTCGACACGTCGACGTTCGCGGTGTCCGGGCCGATGTCCGAGCCGCGCTTGTCGGCCTCGTTGCGCGCGTCGTCGTAGATCCAGATGTTGATGGCCGCGTTGTTGACGAGTCAGTTGAGGGCTTCAAAAATCCTGATTGCCTCCATTCACGTTAAATCGGTAAAACGCCCAAAACACTAATTCCTTGCCGAGATGACGGCCGAGATCGGCAGTGAGTTCCCCCACCCCATCCATGCGAATGACACCCATGAAGACCCTCTCGTCCCCGCGCCGCGGCACGCTCGCCGCCCTGCTCGTCACGGCCACCGTCGGATGCTCCGGCGGTGAGCCCCTTCCCTCCTCCCCCGAGACGGCCCAGGAGACGGCGGCGCTCGCCGCGAGCCAGCTCTCGGTGAACCTGCGCGCCTGGTCGGGCCACTACCTCGTGGCCGACAAGGGCGGCGGCGCGGCGCTCCAGGCCTACAGCACCTGGGCCAAGGAGTGGGAGACCTTCACCCTCACGGACCTCAACGGCGGCACGCTCCAGAGCGGAGACGTGGTGACGCTGCAGGGCATCGGCGGCCAGTGGGTCTCGGCCGACAAGGGCGGAGGCGGCGCCATCTACGTCAACGCGCCGCATGCCCTGGGCTGGGAGGAGTTCCGCATCGTCAAGGTGGGCGGCACGGGCACCATCGCCTCGGGGGACAAGATCGCCCTGCAGACGACCATCGGCGGCCAGTTCCTGAGCGCCATCGACTCGGGCGGCGGCAATGTGCTGGCCAACGGCGTGTCGGCGCGCGAGTGGGAGACCCTGACGCTCTACTCGCTCGGCTCGGCACCGGTCACCACGCCCAAGCAGCGGGTGCTCAACTACATCAAGAGCGTCTCGGGCTCGAAGACGATCGCCGGCCAGCACAACCGCGAGCCCAACTGGGAGCCCGCCAAGTGGACCAACGCCATCAACGGCACCACGGGCCGCTGGCCGGGCCTGTGGAGCGGCGACTTCCTCTACCAGCAGGAGAACATCGACAGCCGCTGGACGATGATCAACGAGGCGAAGAAGCAGTTCGCCGCGGGCGCGGTCGTGCAGCTCATGTGGCACTCCTGCCCTCCCACCCAGGGCGAGGCGTGTGCCTGGCAGGGCGGCGTCATCAGCAAGCTGAGCGACAGCCAGTGGAATGAGCTGCTCACGGATGGCTCGAACCTCAACCGCATCTGGAAGACGCGCGTCGACCGGCTCGTGCCCTACCTGCAGGACCTGAAGAACAACGGCGTGGCGGCCCTCTTCCGCCCGTACCACGAGATGAACCAGGGCGTCTTCTGGTGGGGCGGCCGCACCGGCGCGCAGGGCACGCGCCGCCTGTACCAGATGACGCACGACTACCTGACCAAGACCAAGGGCATCGACAACCTCATCTGGGTCTGGGACGTGCAGGACCTGAGCTGGAACTTCAGCGACTACAACCCCGGGGACGCGTACTGGGACATCGCCGCGCTCGACTTCTACAACGGCGATGGCTTCACCAAGGCCAAGTACGACGCCATGCTCGCGGTGGCGGGCAGCAAGCCCATCGCCATTGGCGAGTGCGATCGCCTGCCCAACGCGACGGAGCTGCGCAACCAGCCGCGCTGGGTCTTCTTCATGGGCTGGTCCGAGCTCGTCTACGACCGCAACTCGGCCACGGAGCTCAAGAACGTCTACGCCGCTGACAACGTCCTGACGCGCGACGAGATGCCGGGCTGGCAGTAGGACGCGAGAGAGCCCAGTCCGCCCGCGCGCGGTCCCTCGTCCTGGGCAGGTGTCACCTCAGGCCATCTGAGCCAGGACGCTCGCCAACTCCTGTTCATCCGGCAGGTAGACGTTGCCGAAGTCCAGGATGTTGGGATTGCCATGCGTCATGGCATTGGCCGTGGGTCTGCGAAAGGAGCCGTGGTATTCCCGGGCCCCCGACTCCTCCATCAACCCGCCGATGTTGGAAGCACGGATTCCGGCGCCGGGCATGATGATGATGCGGTCACCCGCGGCCTTCACCAGTTGTCCGAGGACCTTGCCCGCCTCGGGAGCGCCGCTGGCCTGACCCGAGGTGAGGATCCGCTCGCAGCCCACCTCGATCAGATCCTCCAGCGCCTGGAACATGTCCGGCGTCGCATCGAAGGCCCGGTTGCAGGTCACGCCCATGGGCCCCGCCCATTCGACGAACCGCTTCATCCGCTCTTTGTCGATCCGGCCATCCCTCAACTGGGCGCCAATGGAAATGCCATCGCAGCCGAGTTCACGGCAGATCCGGATGTCCTCCCGGAGGATGGCGAGTTCGTCCTCGTCGTAATAGTAGTTGCCGGCACGAGGTCTCAGGATGGAATACAGCTTGAGGGAGACCCGCTCCCGGGTCCGCTTGAGGGTTCCGTAGCTCGGCGTGGTGCCGCCCTCCGTCGGGTTGTCGCATAGCTCGACGCGGTGGGCGCCGGCCCGCTCCGCGATGAGGCATGACTGGAGACTGAACGCGCAGACTTCAAGGAGGGCTCTGGGCATGGGCTCCTCGGAGTCTCCCACGGCCGGTCCCTCAGACGAGTCGGAGAGTTGGATACTGGAGATTAAGGAGGCCTCGGGGATTTTTCGGCCGTAGCGTTCGGGGTCATGAACCCTGCTCACCCCCCTTCGATCCGGGAGTTCCCGGTGGCGGATCGCGGCCACGGCCCGTATGGCATCACCGCGGGTCCCGACGGCGCCTTGTGGTGCACCCTGGTCCACGCGGGCCAGATCGCGCGTCTGACCCTCGACGGTCACGTCACGCGCCATTCCCTCGAGTCCTCCTCCTGCGGACCGTCCGTCATCACCTCCGGTCCCGATGGGGCCCTCTGGTTCACCCAGGCCCAGGCCCATCGGATCGGCCGGATCACGACGGACGGACAGGTCACCTCCTTTCCCGTGCCCACGCCGGGAAGCGGACCCTTCGGCATGACTCCGGGCCCGGACGGGGCCCTGTGGTTCACGGAGATGAACGCGGACCGCATCGGCCGCATCACGACCCGAGGGGCCATCACCGAGTTCGCGCTCCCCACGAAGGGGGCCTTCGCCTCGATGATCGCCACCGGCTCGGATGGCGCCTTGTGGTTCACCCTGAATCAGGCGAATGCCATCGGCCGGCTGACCGTCGAGGGGGCCTTCACCCTCCACCCTCTGCCCACCGCGAACGCGGCGCCCGTGGGCCTCACGGCGGGCACGGACGGTGCGCTCTGGTTCGTCGAGATCGGCGCGGGCCAGGTCGGACGTATCACCCCGGAGGGCCACATTCAGGAGTTCCCCCTGCCGGACCGTGCCGCGCGGCCCCACGCCATCGTCGCGGATCCGGCGGGCGGGTGCTGGTTCACCGAGTGGGGCGCCAACCGGCTGGGCCACATCACGCCGGCCGGTCGAATCCACACCTACGGACTGCCGACGCCCGCCTCGGAGCCACACGGCATCACCGTGGGGCCGGATGGCGCGATCTGGTCCGCGCTGGAGGTGGGCGCAATCGTGCGCCTCTCGCGTTGAGGTGACGCATTCCGTCACGTCGACAACCGCGCCCCTCCACTAAAGGGATTCAAAACCACGAGGACAGCGTACAGATCTACATCTGGAACATATGCCATATCACACCAAGCCATCCATCCGCCTATGTGGACGGTTATCCGCATGCTGTTTCGCACGCATCGACACAGTTCGGGCATGGTGCGGCAGTAGACACGGGGCGAATGCGTCGCGCTCCCAACAGGCGCACCTCCAGGTTCCTCACCTGGAGATGCACGTCACCGTCACGCTCCTCACCCCGACGCCGTCTCATTGAACGGCGTCGAGGCAAGTCTGGGTCAGCGCCTCACTTGGACAGGTCCAGCACCACTCGGCCCGAGATCTTCCCCGCGTGCATGCGCGTGAACACCTCGTTGACGTTCTCCAGCTTTTCGGCGGCCACCGTCGCCTTGACCTTGCCCTGCGCGGCGAAGGCCAGGGCCTCCTTCAGGTCCAGACGGGTACCGACAATCGAGCCGCGCACGGTGATGCCATTGAGCACCATGCCGAAGATCGGCAGCGGGAAGTCACCCGGGGGCAGGCCGTTGAGCGACACCGTGCCTCCCCGGCGCACCATGCCGAGCGCCTGCTCGAAGGCCTTCGGCGACACCGCGGTGACCAGCACGCCGTGGGCGCCGCCGATCTCCTTCTTGAGGAAGGCCGCCGGCTCCGTAGAGCGGGCGTTGACGGTCACCGTGGCGCCGAGCCGCGTGGCCAGTTGCAGCTTGCTGTCGTCCACGTCCACCGCGGCCACGTTCAGGCCCATCGCCTTGGCGTATTGCACCGCCATGTGGCCGAGTCCGCCGATGCCGGAGATGACCACCCAGTCACCGGGCCGGGTATCGGTGACCTTCAAGCCCTTGTAGACGGTCACGCCCGCGCACAACACGGGCGCGATCTCCACGAAACCAATCCCATCCGGCAGATGCCCTACGTAATCGGCGTTGGCCAGCGAGTATTCGGCGAAGCCACCGTTGAGCGAGTAACCGGTGTTCTTCTGCTGCTCGCACAGGGTTTCCCATCCGCCCAGACAGTGCTCACAGTAGCCACAGGCTGAATACAGCCAGGGAACGCCGACACGGTCACCCTCCTTCACGTGGGTGACCCCCTCCCCCACCGCCGCCACGTGGCCTACGCCTTCGTGGCCCGGAATGAACGGCGGATTGGGCTTGACCGGCCAATCGCCCTCGGCGGCATGCAGGTCGGTATGGCAGACACCACACGCCTCGATCTTGACCAGGACTTCACCACGCCCGGGACGAGGTACCTCCACCTCCTCGATCCGCAGCGGCTTGCCGAATTCACGCACGACTGCTGCCTTCATGGTCTTGTTCATGTCAGCCTCCTTGCTTGTTTGTGTGGATCTAGAAGAAGCCCATCGCCTTCGGCGAGTAGCTGACGAGCAGGTTCTTCGTCTGCTGGTAGTGGCTCAACATCATCCGGTGGTTCTCACGGCCAATACCGGACTGTTTGTAGCCCCCGAAGGCCGCATGCGCCGGGTACAGGTGGTAGCAGTTCGTCCAGACGCGGCCGGCCTGAATCTCGCGGCCGACGCGGTACGCGGTCGCCGCGTCGCGGGTCCACACGCCAGCGCCCAGGCCGTACAGCGTGTCGTTCGCGGTCTTCAGCGCATCGTCCAGGTCCTTGAAGGACGTGACGGAGACGACCGGTCCGAAGATCTCCTCCTGGAAGACCCGCATCCGGTTGGTGCCCTGGAAGATGGTCGGCGCGACGTAGTAGCCGTTGTCCAGGTCTCCGCCATGGCGCAGCCGCTCGCCACCGAGCAGCAGCTTCGCGCCCTCCTGCTTGCCGATGTCCACATACGAGAGGATCTTCTCGAGCTGATCATTCGACGCCTGAGCGCCGATCATCGTGGAGGTGTCGAGCGGATTGCCCGTCTTGATCTTCTTCGTGCGCTCGACCGCCCGGTCCAGGAACTCCGCGAAGATCTTCTCGCTGACGAGCGCGCGCGAGGGGCAGGTGCAGACCTCGCCCTGATTCAGGGCGAACATGGCGAAGCCCTCCATCGCCTTGTCCGCGAAGTCGTCGTTCTTCGCGAAGATGTCTTCGAAGAAGAGGTTGGGCGACTTGCCACCGAGCTCGAGCGTCACCGGGATCAGGTTCTCGGACGCGTACTGCATGATGAGCCGTCCGGTGGTGGTCTCACCGGTGAAGGCCACCTTCGCCACGCGCTTGTTCATGGCGAGCGGCTTGCCCGCCTCCACGCCAAAGCCGTTCACGATGTTCAACACGCCCGGCGGGAGCAGATCGCCAATGAGCTCCGCGAGCAGCAGGATCGACGCGGGCGTCTGCTCCGCCGGCTTGAGCACCACCGCGTTGCCCGCGGCGAGCGCCGGAGCGAGCTTCCACGCGGCCATGAGCAGCGGGAAGTTCCAGGGGATGATCTGCGCCACCACGCCGAGCGGCTCGTGGAAGTGGTACGCGACCGTGTCCGCATCCAGATCGGACAGGCTGCCCTCCTGCGAACGGATGCAGCCCGCGAAGTAGCGGAAGTGGTCCATCGTCAGGGGCAGGTCGGCGGCGAGCGTCTCGCGGATCGGCTTGCCGTTGTCCCACGTCTCCGCGATCGCGAGCTTCTCGAGGTTCTGCTCGATGCGATCCGCGATCTTGTTGAGGATGGCCGCGCGCTCGGCGGGAGAGGTCTTCCCCCAGCCCGTCTTCGCGCGGTGCGCGGCGTCGAGCGCGGCCTCGATGTCGCTCGCATCCGAGCGGGGAATCTCACAGAACGCACGGCCGGTGACGGGCGTGATGTTCTCGAAGTACAGGCCCCGCTTCGGCGGTGTCCATTCGCCTCCGATGTAGTTGGCGTAGCGGGACTTGAACTGGACCGGAGAACCCGACGAGTTGGGGGCTGCGTACACCTTGCTGGACATCCGCGCTCCAGGGGTAAGGGCCGCGGGATCGCGGCATGCGCCCAGACCACCCTTGCAGCGTGCGTGCCCAGCTCTTTCCCTCTCACGAGGTGTCGCGGGTTGGAGCGAAAGCGGTCACCGCGACGAGACAATTGCAGCGTTTCGCGACATGACGCGGGACGTCACGCGAAAGGACGCCAGGCACGCGTGCAATCCCCTGACGGCCTGTACCAAAGTTCGGAATGTCCAGACGGGGGCGTCGGTAGCGAACCAAGAGGAGGACACCGGGATGCTCAAACTCGTCGAGCCAGGACCACGGCTCTGGGAGCGATTTGTCTCGGGTTCCGTCGAAGCGGAGGAGCGCGCGCACGCCATCCTGCGCCGATGGTCGCGCGCGGTGGCGCTGGGAGCGAAGGCGGACGGGCCCGCGCACTCCGAAGGCGTCACCGACGCGGAGCTCCGTTCCCGGCGCGAGCTGCTGACCCAGCGGTGCGTCGATGCGGTCCAGCTCGTGTCGCGGCTCGCGACGGAGACGAGCGCCTCCGCGTTCCGCGCGGTCCTGACGGATGCCGATGGCGTCGTGGTCATCGCCCGGGGCGGCGTTGGCGCGTCCCTCCATTCCGTGGACACGTCCCGGCTGGTGGAGGGCGCACGCTGGGCCGAGAGCACGCGCGGCACCAACGCCATTGGAACCGCGATCGCGGAGGGCGAGCCGGTGGCGGTGCTCGGGCGCGCGCACCTGGAGGAGCGCAACCACGGCCTCGTCTGCTACGCGGCACCCATCCGCGATCCGTTCGGCGACATCGTCGCCGTTCTGGACGTGAGCGGAGCCGTGACCCAGGCGAACCCACTGCTCGAAGCCCTCGTGCTCGCGTCCGCGCACGCCGTCGAGCAGTCGCTCCGGCTGCGGAGCTACGAGGAGATGCTCGTGGGGGGCCTCCGGGGTCTCGAGGCCCGGCTCGACGGCTCGGCGTCGCTTCTGGTCGAGGCCCCCGGCGTGATCAGACAGGTGAGCGGGGATGCGGCGACGAAGCTCGGCCTCCCGCCCTCGTCCGTGATGGGACGGCCCGTCGAGGACGTCCTTCCTCTGTCGTGGACCGCGCTCGTGGAGGCGGCCCTGGGCGGCAAACCGTGCCGCACCTCCGGCATGCGCCTTCACCCCGTGCCGCACTTCGACGCGCGTGGACGCCCGCTCGCGCTCGCCGTCTTCATCGAGCGCGACGTTCCCCAGGCACGCACGGCGGGTCCGCTACCGAGCTCGTTCGATGTGCTCGTGGGGAGCGACCCGGCACTGCGGGACGCGAAGCAACGGGCGGCCCGGGTCGCGCGGAGTCCGCTTCCCGTCCTGTTGCTCGCCGAGACAGGCACCGGCAAGGAATTGCTCGCACACGCCATTCACGAGGCGAGCAGCCACGCGTCTGGTCCCTTCCTCGCGCTCAACTGCGGAGCGATGTCCGCGGGTCTGCTCGAGGCCGAGCTGTTCGGCTACGCGCCGGGTGCCTTCACCGGCGCGCTCGCCGCCGGCAGCAAGGGCAAGCTTGGCGCGGTCGACGGTGGAACGTTGTTCCTCGACGAGATCGGCGAGATGCCCGAGCCGCTGCAGGCGCTCCTGCTCCGGGTGCTCGATGATGGCCACTACTTCCGGCTCGGGGACACGAGGCCGCGTGAGTCGCGCTTCCGGCTCATCAGCGCCACCTGCCGCGACCTGCCCGCGCTGGTGGAGTCGGGAAAGTTCCGGCGCGACCTCTACTACCGCATCCGCGGCGCGGTGCTCTCCCTGCCGCCCCTTCGCCGAAGAACGGACAAGCTCGAGCTGTCGCGCGCGCTCGTGGAGAAGCTCGCTCGGGCGCAAGGCGGCGAGGCCCCCCCGATGACTCCCGAGACCGAGCGGCTCATCGAGGCGCACACGTGGCCGGGGAACGTCCGTGAATTGAAGTCCGCGCTCGCTCACGCCCTCGCGCTCGCGGGAGAGGGCGAGCCTCTTGCCCCCGAACACCTGCCCGAGGATGTCGCGGAGCCCATCGGGGCGGCGGCGGCGGCGGCGACAGAGGGTGGCGGAAGGAAGGCCGCGGAGGCCCGCGCGTTGAGGGACGCGATGGCCGCCGCGAACGGGAACCTCAGCGAGGCGGCACGGCGCCTCGGCGTGGCGCGGAGCACCCTCTACCGGATGCTCGGCCGCGCATATTGATCAGCTCGTTCTGCGATTCCGTCATGCGTGCGCGTCTCCAGACCGTGGGGCGCTATACCGTCAGAAGAGGCGGACTCCCACGAAGAAGGCGGTACTGAGGCCCAACCGGAACCACTGGCGCTCGTCGTCGGTGAACGCGTGCGTGCCTCGGGTGAGGGTGAGCTCGGAGGTGCCGGTGGAGAAGCGCAACCGGGCCTCACCGCCCAGGAAGAAGCGCGAGGAGGGAAAGTAGTTCCCCCCCATGCCCAAGCCGAAGACGGCGCCCCGGCCACGGCCCTCGAAACGGTAGGTGGGCGCGGTGACGGTGGTACGCGGCTGCGTTACACCCCCGAGCACGAAGCCAAAGAGGTCCACCTTGCTGTAGTTCCGATCGGCCAAGGAGAAGTGATAGCCCAGGCGGCCGACGGCCGAGAGTTCCCAGCGCGAGGTGTCCCGCTCGGAGAAGAGATTGGGCACCCAACAGGCGAGCGCGCACAGGTTGCCGCTGAGCTGCGCGCCGAGCGCGAGCGTGCCGGTGGCGATCGGCAATACGCCGACCTCCACGGTGGCTCCGGCCTCCAGGGAGAGCGGGAGGAGAGAGGCCGCTCCCTCGAGGCGCAGATCGAGGTGGCCCGGGCGCAGGACGGGAGGAGTCCGCTCCTGGGCCTCGGCGCCTCCCAGGGCCAACCAGAGCGAAAGGGCTGTCCCTCCCCAGAAGGCCTGTCTGAACCCATGCGCTTTCACTGGCTTCGCATCCAGGCATCCCACGGCAGGGGCTCGGCGATGTGCTCGACCAGGAAGTCGATGAAGGTACGGACCTTGGGCGAGAGGTGGCGGCGGCTCGGATAGACCGCGTAGAGGGTGAGCGGGGGCACCGGGTACTCCGGCAACAGGCGCAGGAGCCGGCCCTCCCGCAGATCCTCACCCACCTGGAAGGTGGGCTCCTGGATGATGCCCCGGCCCGCCAGCGCCGCCGCGCGCAGCGAGTCTCCGTTGTTGGTGGAGAACGAGCCCTGGACGGAGACCCGGACGCGCCCGGTCGGACCCTCGAACTCCCAGCTCCCGCGCATCGAGTCGTAGGTGTAACAAAGACACTCGTGGTGACGGAGCTCCTCCGGCGTCCGCGGTACCCCACGGCGCTCGAGGTACGCGGGCGCCGCGCAGACCGCGAGACGCATCACGGCCAGCGGCCGGGCCACCAGCGTCGTCTTCAACTCATGGGTGATGCGCAAGGCCAGGTCATAGCCCTCCTCGACCAGGTCCACCATGCGGTCCGCGAGCGACACATCCAGCTTCACCTCCGGATAGCGCGTCATGTAGTCCAGGAACAGCGGCGTGAGATGTTGGTTGCCAAAGGATACGGGCGCCGCCACCCGCAGCAGACCCCGGGGGCTCTCCGCCACGGAGGCAATAGCCAGTTCCGCCTCGTCCACATCGTTCAGGATTTGCGCGCATCGCTCGTAATAGCTCCGCCCGCTATCGGTGAGGTACAGCCTGCGCGTCGTGCGGTGCAGCAGCCTCACGCCCAACCGCGCCTCCAGATCGGCCACCTGCCGCGAGACCGCCGTGGCCGATATGCCCAACCGCTCCGCCGCTCGCGAGAAGCCCTCCAATTCCACCACCTTCGCGAACACCCGCATGGCTTGAAAGACATCCATCGCTCATTCTCCCGCTTTTCGGGAGAATGATTTTAGCTAAAGCCCGTTTTTCCCGTCTACCGCACAGGAGTATCGATTCAGCCGTTTTAGTCGCTGGCGACCGCTCCCGGGCCAGCCGCTCCGCGAGGATTCAATCATGCAAGAAGCCCTTGGCCACCTGGACAGCATCTCGCACGAGTTGGAGGGGCATGCGCTCTACCGCTGGATTGGCGCCTCCCACTTGAGGGACTCGCGGCGGCACTACGACTGCTTCGTGCCCCTGTTCGGCTTCGTGATGTCCTTTCCCTTCTACAACGAGCGCTATCTGGCGTACGGCGTGGAGGGGGATGAACAGGAGGAAGGCGCGCCGCTCAAGCACGCCATCAACGCCCACGTCCAGGAGGACCGGACGCACGCGCGGCTCTTCCTGGCGGACTTCCGCAAGCTGGGGCTCGACGAGCTGTGGGGCACCCGGCGCGCAAGCTCGCTGATGTGGGCGCTCTGGGTGTCACCCATGCTCGATCCGGGACGCGCCGTGGAGAGCCAGCGCATCCAGGAGCTCGTGGGCGACGAGGCGGCGGCACCCGCCTACCGCTATCTGCACCTGGAGCAACTCGAGAAGGATGGCAACCTGCTCTTCTCCGCCACGACCCGCAAGGCGGTGGAGGTGATGGAGCAGACGGGCGTCACCCCGGTCTACTTCGGCATGCACCACCTGGAGCGGGAATCGGGACACGTGGGCGGCTCGGAGAGCGAGCACGTGACGTTCTCGGCCGAGCAGACCCAACGGGCCTTGAAGCTGGTCGAGCGCAAACATGCGCTCTCCGTGAAGATGAACGACTTCATGCACCAGTTCGTCAAGAAGGCGGACGAGGCCGGCGGACCTGGCCAACTGCTGTCACGCGAACGGCGCGAGCGTCTGAAGGGCGTGCGTGCGCAACTGGCGGCCTATCAGGCCGGCCACCTCCCGGCACCGGCGTGGAGCCCACGGCCCGAGCACGTCACGGAGCAGGGCGAGCTGGTCGCCGCCTGGGAGCGCCACCACGCCGACTTCATGGGCCACCCCTTCGCCGCGCTGCTGCGGGACGCCCGCGGACCGGAAGCGGCCTTCGCGCTGCGCTGCGCGGCACTGCTGTTCGCCCCTCGAATCAGCGCGCTGCATGCCTTCTACCTCCAGGACTGCCGGGTGGAGGAGCCCGCCACGGGGCCCGGCGCCCAGACGGTGGACTTCCTGCGCCGGACGTTCTCCACCGAGGCCGAGCTGTTCTTCCACGACTGGGAGATGCTCGGAATGGATGCCCGCATTCCCTGGAAGCCCGCGGAGCTGCTGGAGTTCTGGTTCTTCGACAAGGTGTATGGCCGGCCGGAGATGGAGGCGCTGCACGAGTTCCGGCGCGAGACGTTGCGCATTCCGAACGATCCCCTCCTCAAGTACTGGGCCCTCATGTCCATCCACTTCATGTCGCGCGCCTTCTTCGGCCACCTGCGCGTGCTCACGGAGCGCTTCGCGGCGGACAACCCGGTGAGCAAGCCCCTGGTCTATCTCGAGGGCACGCACCACCTGCTCTATGGCCAGATGGAGCCGGACTGGCGGGAACCGACGTGCCCCACCTCGCTCGCGCACCTGCCGGTGACGGAGGAGCAGCGGCGCGCGGTGACGCGGGTGATGGAGGCGTTCGCCACATACGGCCGCCGGCAGTTCGACAACCTGGCGCGGGCGCTGACCACCGATCGGGAGCGCTTCGCCTTCCTGCACGAGGCCCAGGGCGGCCCCACGTTCGTGTGAGAGGGAGTTCGCGGGGCTTGAGTTGGAGGAAGGGAGACACCGTGTTGAAGACTCGAATCACCCAGCAGTACGGACTGGAAGTCCCCATCATCAGTGCCGGCATGGCCTTCGTGGCGGGACCTCCGCTCGCCGCCTCGGTGAGCAACGCCGGCGGCATGGGCATGCTCGGCGGGGCGATGCTGCCTCCCCCGGCCCTTCGTTCCCTGGTGCGCGCGACCCGGGAACTGACGGCGCGCCCCTTCGGCGTGGACCTGCTGGGCGACTTCGTGGAGGACGCCCACATCGAGGTGCTGGCCGAGGAGCGGGTGGCGGTGGTGGTGTTCTTCTGGTCCCCGCCGAAGCGCGCGCACCTGGAGCGGCTGCGAAGCGCGGGCGTGCGGGTGTGGATCCAAGTGGGCTCGGTGGCGGAGGCGCGGGAGGCGGCGGCATTGGGCGTGGAGGCGCTCATCGCGCAGGGAGCGGAGGCCGGCGGACACAACCGCGCGGAGGCGAGCACCTTCGCGCTGCTGCCCGCGGTGAGGGCCGCGGTGGCGCCCCTTCCGGTGATCGCCGCCGGGGGAATCGTGGATGGGCGGAGTCTGGCGGCGGCCCTGGCGCTCGGGGCGGAGGCCGTGTGGTGTGGCACCCGCTTCCTCGCCAGCGTGGAGGCCCAGGCACATGACGAGTACAAGCGCCGGGTGCTGACCGCGAGCGTGGGAGACACGGTGCGCACGAAGCTGTTCGGTCCCGAGTGGCCCGGTCAGTCCATGCGCGTGCTGCGCAATCGGGTGGTGCGTGAGTGGTCCGGGCGCGAGGCCGAGGCCCAGGCGCTGCGGGTGCCCGAGCCCATTGGCCATACCGTGATGGGAGGCCAGCGGGTGCCCCTGCCCAAGTTCTCCGCGCTCCTGCCCACCACCCAGACCGAGGGGGACTTCGAGGAGATGGGCCTGACCATGGGCGAGGCCTGCGGCAACGTGAGCGAGCTGCTCCCGGCCGCCACCCTCGTCTCGTCAATGGCAGAGGAAGCCCGCGAGGTGCTCACCTCGCTCGCCCGTACCGTGTAGCCCACCGCCCGCTCAATCCTGAACCGGGTTGAGCTTTGGCTTCGCTAATAAGAGGACGGCCCCCATTCCGCTCACGCTCCTTTTCCAGTCACCCCAACGCCTCCAAGATAAAGAAAGTGGGATTGTATTAGGCGTATCCGCATGCTCCGGTATGGTGTCCGCTTTCGCACAATTCCCTTGAATGCGAGGCGGCCATGCCAGTCCAGGAGGACTCACTGTTATCACCGGAGACGGTGAGCAACCCCTATCCCGTCTTCGCGGCGATGAGGGAAGCGGCACCGGTCCACCATGTCGAGCCCTTGATGGGCGCCTACGTGGTCTGCCGATACGATGACGTGGGCAGCGTCCTCAAGAATCACACGCTGTTCTCCTCGGACGCGATGAGGGCTTTCACCACGGTGAACAGTGCCATCCGCCCGGAGGTGGCCAGGCTGATCCAGGCCGACAAGGTGCTCATGGCCGAGGATCCGCCCCTCCACACGCGCATGCGCAACGTGACGGGCCATGCCTTCACCCCGCAGCGGGTGGCGGAGATGGAGCCGTTCATCCGAGCCGTCGTCACGAAATTGGTCGACGCCATGCTCGCGAAGGAGCAGCCCGAGTTGATGGCGGACCTGGCGGTCCCCTTGCCTCTCACCGTCATCTCCGAAATGCTCGGTATCGACCCCGAGCGCCGCGACGATTTCAAGCGCTGGTCGGATGACGCGTTCGCCGCCATCACCCCAGACATATTCGCCCGGGTGGACACGGCGTCGGTGGAAGCCAGCATCATCGCGTTCAACGACTACATGCAGGGGATCCTCGAGCAGCGCCGTCAGAAGCCGGGCAAGGATCTCATCAGCGCGGTCGTCGCGGCATCGAAGCAGGAAGATTTCTTGTCACCCAAGGACGTCATCTTCTTCTGCCTGATGCTACTCGCCGCCGGCAACGTGACCACCAGTACCCTGATTGGCAATGGGGTGATCGCCCTGCTGAGAAATCCGGCGGAGTGGGAGCGGATGGTGGCGGATCCCTCGCTCATTCCCAACGCCGTGGAGGAAATGCTGCGGATTGATCCGCCCATCCAGGCGTCCCTGCGGAGGGCGACGGTGGATACGGTGATTTCCGGCCACCCCATCCCCAAGAACGCGCGGGTCATGGTGCTGCTGGGAGCCGCCAATCGAGACCCGCGGAAGTTCGCGGACCCCGATCGCTTCGATATCGCCCGCGCCAGCCCCGCGCATTTCTCCTTCTCCCACGGCGTCCACTTCTGCATGGGCGCCACGCTGCTGCGGCTCGAGGCCCGTGTGGTGTTCGAGGAGTTGGTGCGCCGGATCCGCCGCATCGAGTTCGCCCCTGGCCAGGCGGACTCGATTGACTGGGGCACCAATCTGCGACAGCGGGGCCCCAAGGCCCTCCGCTTCCAGGCAGTGCTGCGTTAGTGGCCGCGAATCACAATCCCTTCCCTTCAGAAAAAACCCAGAGGAACTACTCCTTGCAATTGACGACACGTCCCGAGTCCCAGCCTTCTTTATTCCCGGAGCCCGGCGCCGAGAGCCTCTTGGAGTACACCTCCAGGCGACTGCACGCGTTGTGCGAAGGCGCGGGCTATGGGTCCGAAACGAGCCGGGTCGTCGAGACCTTCCGCGACCTCGTCTCGCCCTGGGCGAACGTGGCGCTCGGACACCGCTCGGAATGGCTGTCCGACATCAGTGATGACCACACGCCCATCGAGTTCTCGGTGACGATTGGCGATGGGCGCCCGAAGGTGCGCGCCTTGTTCGAGGTCCAGGCGAAGACGCCAACGCTGGCGGCCTACCGGACGGCCGGGCTCGCCTTCGCGGAGCGGCTCGAGCGGGAATTCGGTGCCGACCTCAGCCGCTTCCGCCTCGTCGAGGATCTCTTCCTGCGGCCCGAGATGAGCGGCCCCTTCGCCGTGTGGTACGCGGTCGTCTTTTCCCCGGGTGAGGCTCCGCAGTTCAAGGCCTATCTCAACCCGAAGGCGAAGGGTCCGGCGATGGCCGAGTCCCTCGTCGAACAAGCGCTGCGGCGCCTCGGCTTCGAGGACGCCTGGCGGAAGCTGGCGCGGACGGCGGTGCCGCGCGGGCCGCACCTCGACGAGCTCAAGTACCTCTCGCTGGATCTCGAGGCGACGCCCGAGGCCCGCGTCAAGGTATACGTGCAGCACCACAACGCGACGCCCGAGGACCTCGAGAGGGCGTGCAGCGCGGCTCGCTCGTACACGCCCGGCGAGCCGGCCGCCTTCGTCCGAGCGATGTCGGGCGGCGTCCACAGCCTCGTGGGCCGCTCGCCCTTCACCTGCTCCAACTTCGTGTCGGGCGGCAACGGCCAGCCCGAGGCCACCACGCTCTACGTCCCCGTGTGCGCCTACGCACGCGACGATCTCGCCGTCCGTGACCGGGTCGCCGCGTACCTGCACGAGCACTCGAACGTCGCCGCCACCTACAAGTTCCTCCTCCAGACGTTCGCCCATCGCCCGCTCGAGGCGGGCGTGGGGATGCAGAGCTGGGTGGCCTTCCGGCGCCACCAGGACCTCACGCGCTTCACCGTCTATCTCGGGACCGAGTCACGGAGCGTCCATGCGCCCGGCGTCATCCCGGCGGCCACGGTGAATCGCGCCGCGTTCCGCACCGCCGAGGAAATCAGCCTCTGCTTCGAGCAGCTTCCCTTGATGGACCACCCGTTCTTGCAGCGCCTGCTGCGCGAGCCGCCGAATCCAGAGGCGGTGTGGCTTCTCATCCACAACACCTATGAAGGCACGTCGAAGCACTTCATCCGGTGGATGGCCTCGCTGACGGCCCAGGTGGAGGATGACCGGCTGCGCTGCCTGCTCGCCCATCAACTCGACCAGGAGCTTGGCGAGGGCGACTTCTCGAAGGCGCACAGCGTGCTCATCCGCGCCTTCATCGAGGGACTCTCGGTGATGAAGCCGAGCACCACCGAGGAAGCGGACTTCCTGCCGGGCAAGAAGCTCGGGGAGCGGCTCGGAAGCCACTACCTCTCGTCGAACTGGTACGAATCGCTCGCGGCCCTCATGGCCGGAGAGATCTGCGCCCATCAGCTCATCTCCACCGTGGCGCGCCTGCTCCGGATGCAGACATGCACCCTCTCGGCGGTCGCGCTCGAATGGCTCCGGATGCACGAGGAGCTCGAGGGCGACCACGCGGGTGAGTCCCTCATCCTGGCGCGCATGATCCCGTCCGAGAAGGCCGCCCTCGATGCCGTGTGGCGGGGGAGCTCCGGGGTCCACTCGGCCCTGTGGAACTTCCTCAGCGAGCTGAACGAGCGCATCTGACGCATGCGCATGGGCCGGAGGAGGCTCCTCGCCCGAGCCTCCCTCCGTCTCGTGCTCCCGAGGTTCCCGAACCACGGACCCGGAGGCGGACACTCGTCGGCCCCTGGCTGGGTAGGGGTCTCAGTGGAGGGGCGGCGGGCCCTCCGCCTCGAACGGCGCTCCGCGCCGCTCCATGGCATTTCCGGTCGGCTGGTAGATCCGCGCCAACCAGTACGACGTCCAGTGCTCGCTCTTCTGCTTGGACCAAGGCATGGCGGAATCCTTGTCGAGCTCCGGCTCCAACGCGGAGAGCCACCGCTTCAGCTCGGGACCGGGTTCCGAGAAGCCTTGGGAGCGATAGAGGTGCAGATAATCCGCCCACCGCTTCTGCCGGGCGGCCGTGGCCTCGCGATTCACCTGGAGCCGCACCGCCAGCACGCTCCCGCTCTTCACATTCTCGGGCATGCCCGGGTCCGAGGTGATCAGCCGCAAGAAGTCCTCGCCGATGCCCGAGTCCCGCAGCCCGGGCGGCACGTAGAAATCATCGCCCTGCCACACCACCACGCTCCGCTCCCGCCCCTCCTCACCACACCAGCTCAGCGGTCGCCCCTCCTTGTCCGAGCCGTGGTGGGTGCGCACGATGAGCTGCGCGGCCTGGATGGGGTACTCGGGCCGTCCCCCATAGGGCAGATCGAGCCTGTAGGAGATGAGGTGCTCGTTGGACCTGGGCTTGCGTCCTCCCTCCGTCATCCAACAGGACATCGCGAAGCCCTCCTCTTTCCCGTAGAGCCGCCCAACGTCCTCGCGCTCCATGGAGGGAAGGCTGAAGCGCTCCTCGAGGAAAAGGGAGAAGCGCGGTGAGTACAGCGTCTTGAGCAGGGGCCACCACATCCGCAACAGCGGCGCATAACCCCAGCGCGCGAAGTAGTTCATGATCCCCCTGTAGGCGGGGTGGTTGTAATAGGCGGCCAGGTCCTCGGTGAGGAACACCTCTTCCATGAAAAGGAGCGCACGCCGGATCATGTGGAGCGCGTCGGTCAGCTCCTCGGGGGTGGGCTTCGGGTCGGCCTCGCGCTCCCGCGCGCGCTCGTCAGCTCGAGGCGACTGGATACTCGACCTGGCATGGCGATCCAGCTCGGTGAGTTCCTTGAAGATCTCCCGGAACAGCTTCCGGGAACCCGGGCGCTCGAACAGCTGATCGAGCGCGTTGGCCCTATCCACGATGCTTGGAAAGCGCGCTTCGTACCCAGCGGGCACGGGCAGCCACTCGGAGCGCGCACGCGCGAAGAGCTTCGCGGCCGCCAGCATCCGCCCCGACTCCATCTCCTGGCGAACGGGCTGGAAGGCCGTGAGCGCGGTGTGTTCGCCCAGTCGGCGATAGGCCTCCCACTGTGCCTCGTCGTAGAACTGGTCCGCGGTCGTCTCGTGCGGGAAGGCCGCGTTGCGCGCCTTGTACTGCAGGATATCCGGCGGCTCGTTGCCCAGCAGCGAGGGCTTGATCAACAGCAGCACGCCACTGCTGCCGTCCGGGTACTCGATGTCCCCAGCGACAACGGTGCGGCGTGACTGGCCAGTGCTCTTGTCCGGGCGCAGGGGCGACAGGTCGATGCGGATGTCCACCCCGAAGTCCTCTCGGATGCGCCGCACGGCATTGGCGAAGTCGTTGAACGAGGTGTGCGAGTCCATGCCGCAATCCGAGACGAGGATGAACCGGCACCTGCGGCGGACCAGCTCGTAGAGCGCCAGGTTCTCGAAGTGGCCGCCATCCGACAGGAGCACGTCGCTCCCCCGGGCCCGAGACCGGCCGAGCAGCTCCTTGTAGAAGGGGAGCCCGACACACAACCGCGCGTACCATCGCCGCATGGCCCGGGTCGGGTGGGGCCACCACAACCCCAGCCGGAGGTTGAAGGCGGTCATGAGGAAGGTGACCGCCGGTCCCAGCTTCATGGACCTGGAGCCCATATGAGAGTTGAAGGCCGCCGCGGAGGCGGTCATGGCCGAGGCCAGCGAGGGCACGGTGCCGCCTTCCTGGCGGATCTCCTCCCAGCTCTTCCACTCCGGGCCCACCGAGAAGCCCATGCTCGAGAGCACCGCGCTGTCCGCCCCCCGGTAGAGGTTGGCCATGGGATCTATCGACGCGAGATCGTTGGCCGCGCAGCAGACGAGGTGGAGCGGCCCGGGTTGAGGCCTCAATCGATCGAGCGGGAAGTCATCCAAGATGTGGGGCTCGATCTGACCGGGCCCCTGGCCATGGGCCGCGCCGATGAAGGTGCGCGCGATGCGGTCCCGGTAGAAGGAGTGCAGCCCCACGATGTTGGCGTCGAAGAAGAGCAGGGTGAACCCGGAGATCGCCACCACGGCCACCACGAGTTGGAGCAACCATGGCTCCTGTGACTCCTTCGCACGGAAGATGAGCAGCACCGCACCGAGAAAGCTCAACGACAGGACGGTATATGCGAGGAGTTGGGGCAGGTGTGCCTTGGACCAACTCCGCGTGGTGGGGCTGACCGGCTCGGACGTGGGCCGACTGAAGAGCCGCTGCAGCCTGGCGAACCAGGCCGACAACACCGTCACGATGGCCGCCAGTCCCGTCTGCAGCGACGTGTAGAGATGCTTCGCACCCGCCTGGGAATGCAGCAAGAGGAACTCGTGCAGGAGCCGCCCGACCAGCCAGACGAGCGAAAGGGCCGACCAGAAGCACGCCAGGAGCAACAAGCGGCTGATGACGCGGTCGACCATGGCCCACTCCGTCCGCTGTATCCAGAGCGTCGCGAACCGGGAGCCGAGCCACCGCAACAGCAGGAGGGCACCGGCCGCGCCCAGCCAGGCGGCGGCGGGGCCAAACACATAAAGCCGCTCCATCCAGCGCGTGTCACCTGGTCCGGCACGCAGCCACACACCGTGGAACTCCTGGGCATACCCATGGTGGGCGTGGACGAGCCATCCCCAGAAAAAGGTCACGGTGCCCGCCGCCAGCAGCGTGGCGTGGAGGTAGTAGCTGAACTTCCCGCCCTCGCTCGCCTGGGCGTCTTCGGGTTTCGGGACTCCGCGGTCGCGGTTGCACCGCACCCGTTGGCCCTGCCTCCACAAGAGCGCTTCCCAGATGAACAACACCCCACAGGTGACCCCGAGCATCAGGGCATACGAAGCGGGCAGTGCCACAGGCGGAGGGGCGTCCCGCCACCCGAGCAGCAGGAACCGGGCGAGCAGAAGCCAGAGCAGGAGCACCAGGACGAGGAACGAGAACGCCGCGAGGAGGGAAGGAATGACGGCGCTCAGGGCCGCGACGATCAGCAGACCCGTGTCGAGGCGCATCCACCCCAACTGGGGATTCAGGAAGTTGCTGAACTCCCGCAGGTGGCGCACCTCCTCGATGCGTGCGCCACGGGCCCCCTGCTCCTGGTTCATGGGAAAGAGCGGAAGCGTGTCCTGGGCGCCGGGGTTCCCCGGGTGGTAGCGCCGCCACGCCGTCCAGAAGCCCCCGATGTACCCCCCGCCCGAGACGGTGGCGAGGTAGTCAAACATCTCCAGCAGCCCCATCTGTTGCAGGCACTGCAGCAGCCCCAGGTTGAAGGTCGCGCTGCGGATGCCCCCTCCGGACAGCGCGAGCCCACATAGATCACGCCGAGGGCTGGTGATGCTGGGATCCACGGGAACGGATGCTTCGTCTGGCGAAGGATCCTGCCGCGCCAGCCGACGGGACTCCTCCAGGTATCGCCGTTCGTGCGCCAGGAGACGGTCAAGCTTCGAATCATCGTCCTCGACAGGCGCGGAGGAACTGTTCATGGACCGTCACGGTAGGCACAGCGAGGAGCCAAGCCGAGTGTTCCGTGGCAGTAGCGAGTGTCGCTCGCTCGACCTTCCCGATCGCCGCCCCACGCCCACAGCGAGGAGGAGAGCGCGGGGCAACGACACCGGCTCTGGTAGAAGCGGCGGAATGAAGACCGACGTCCTGATGCTGTCCTACTCCGGCTGTGACACCTGCAAGAAGGCCCTGCGGTGGCTCGAACAGCACGGAATCACCCCCCGCGTGCGCCCCATCGTCGAGGAGCCGCCCACTCCCGCCGAGCTCGCGAAGTGGGTGCCCCAGAGTGGGCTGTCCGTGCGCAAGTGGCTCAACACCAGCGGCCAGAGCTACCGCGCCCTCGGCAAGGCCAAGGTAGACGCCGCGAGTGACGCGACGCTCGTCGCGTGGCTCGCAGCCGATGGCAAGCTCGTCAAACGACCGGTGCTCGTACAGGGCTCGCGCGTGCTCGTCGGATTCAAGCCCGAGGCCTACGCCGAGCTCTTCCCAGACACGTGACGCCGGGCCCCTGGGCAGGCCGCCCCGTTATCCAGGTCGGAACCCTCCTCCTGGTTTCTCCTAAAAAGAGACCAAGCACAGGAGGCGGAGACCTCCATCGCGGCCCGCGAGGATTAAATGCCGACAAACCCGCTATTCTGGTATTCGTGGGCGGGGTTTGGTGCTCAAACCCTCAACGAGGAGGATGCGACGAATGCGAATGAAGAGACTGCTCATCGGGACGATCGCCGCGCTGTCGGGGTTTGTGTCCATGGCCTGCGGGACAGCCCCGGGAGAGGGCAACAACGAGGAGACGCTCTCCGAATCCCAAAGTGCGCTCGCCCGCTACCCGACGAAATGGACCCTCACGAACAACACCACGCAGGAGCTCACGTTCAATTGCATCTGTCCCAAGCCCAGGGGTCTCTCCCGCCCCTTCATCCTGCCCCCGACGACCGTTGGGGCGGGGCAATCCACGATCCACACGTGGAGCGGCATCTTCAATGATGGCCTGGGTCTGAACGCTTGTGAGTGGAACTGCAGCACCACCGCCGGAGGTTCCACGCACGCGACCACGAGCTTCAACACGACCTGGGGTCAGCACCTCACGCTGACAGCCCAGCCGGACGGCCAGCTCGTCCTTCAGTAGTCGCGGAATGGACCGCGGCCGGCGACGGCTCGGCCGCGCGTCCATCTGGCGTGCTCCATGGACGTCAGGGAATGGGCGGCGCGAGCGCGGGAGCGAGCAATGCCTGTTTCTCGGTGTGGACGGTGATCCAGTCTTCCTGGAGCAGGCCGCCCGTGTCTCCGGAGTTGGGATTGAGGGACCAGAAGGCGAAGCCCACGCGATGCTCCGCGAGGTAGCGCGTGAGGGTCTGGAGCCACTGCCGATCCGACTCCGTCTGGAGTTTCGTGCCCAGCTCGCCCACCCAGACCGGGGCGCGGTCCTCCTTCACGAGGAAGCCCCACGCCGCATCCCAGACGCCGGGCAGGTTCGCGGGATAGCCCGTGCGCGCCTTGTCCTGGAACCACGCCTCCGCGGAAACGCTCTCCGGATAGTCATGCGCCGAGTACACCAGCCGCCCGGGCACATCCAGCCGCACCGGGAAGTCCCGCGCGCCTCGCAGGTTGCCGCCCCACCAATAATAGTCTCCGCCGTGGAGGCCAATGCCCTCCACGATGATGAGCAGGTCCGGGTTCTCCGCGAGGATGGCGTTGCCCGCTCGCTCGGCGGCGAGCCGCCAGTCCGTGTCGAGGTTGCCATCCCCCCATGTGGCGCGGCCGTGCGGCTCGTTGTGCAGGTCCACGCCCACCACCGTGGGCTCGCCCTTGTAGCGGCGCACGAGCCGCTTCCAGTCCTCGATCCAGGCCGCCTCTTCCTGGACGCGGTTGCTCCGGTACCAGAGCTCCGACTGACTGGAGATGTCCGGGCGATGCCGGTCGAGCACGATCCGCAATCCCCGCGCCTTCGCCGCCGCGACGATGCGATCCAAGACCTGGAGCGACGTGAGCCCGCGCAGCTCCGGGTTGAGCGTGGCGCTCACGTTCGCGGACTCGGGGTACACGCCCTCGCGCAGCACGTCGTTGCTGTAGGGCAGGCGCAGCACGTTGAAGCCGAGGGACTTCACCTGATCCAACAGGCTCCCCAACGACCTGAACTCCAACCCATAGGGCACGCGCGAGGGGCCCTCGAAGCCAAACCAGTTGAGTCCCGTGAGCCGCACCTCTTGGCCATCCGAGGTGTAGAGACGCGCGCCCTCGGTGTGCAGATAACCTCCGGCCGCCACCGGCTCCTCCACCGCCAACACCGGAGGGGGAGCCTCCGACCTCTCTCCACACGCGGCGGCCAGCAGCACCAATCCCAGGCACATCCCGACAACCCTCATGCACGAACCCCCGTGGGTGGGGCGCTTCGAGCGCCGATGGTTCAATAGCCACGCCCCACGCGCCGCACACGTGTCCTGGAGATAATCGGCACAAACGAACAGCCAAGAGGGACCGCGAGGCAGGCGCACATGCGTCCGTCGGCGTTCTTCCCAGAAGAACGGGTGGGAACCGGGCCACCCGCCAGCACGGGATTCGAGGAAGGAAAAGACCTCGCCTCGTCCGTCAGGCGGCGTTCGCCTCGGGGGGCCAGGTGGCCCGCTCCGACAGGTTCTGGGGCTCCTCCGACCAGAAGCGCAACCACTCGGACCGCAGCGCGCGGGCGTCCCTCCGGCCCAGGTCGATGAGCAGGTCCGCGAAGCCGCCGTCGAAGAGCAGATAGGAAGCCAGAACCGCCGAGCGCGTGCCTTCCTGATCCACCATCCGGAGGATCGTCTTGTGCGCCAGGCCCTGGCCCTTGCTCCGGAAGCCCGGAGTGCGGACGTACTCGGCCGCCAGCACGGCCAGATCCTGGGAAGGCCGCACGAGCAGGTCCCTCACGTAGCGCAGCGGTTGGGTGCGGTGCTCGCCCAACGCCGCGCCGAGCGTGCTCGCGAAGTCCTTGCCGTACGCCGCCGTGCCCGCCTCGAGCAAGGTGTTGAGCCGCCGCAACCGGCCCAGGTCTTGATCCGTGCGGTCCATCATCAACGTGGCGAGCATCTTGCCCGCGAGCAGGGGCGCGGCCGCGAAGGCCTGGGGCGGCGACGGGGAAGGAGGGGACGGACGGGCGTCGTGCCGCAGGGACACGACGATCACCCGCTGAGCGCCCAGCCGCAACGCGGGGCTGAGCGGGACGTTCAATCGCAGCCCTCCATCCACGTGAAGATCGCCCCGCAGGCGCACCGCCGGAAAGACGACGGGAATGGCGGCCGAGGCCAACGCATGGGTGGGGCCGATGCGGGTCGCCTCGGCCTGGTAGAACGGATCACTGCCCCAGGAGGGCACGCCTCCGCCGTGTCGCTGGACGAACACCGTGGCCCGTCCGCTGCTCACGTGGGTGGTGCTCACCGCGAGCGCGTCGACGTGGCCCTTGCGCACGTTGCGGCCGATGCCCGGCCACGGGATGCCCCGGCCCACGATCGCACGCAGGCCCCGAGGATCCACCAACCCGCCGTATTGAATGTCCCGGGGATGGGGCGCGGGCTTGCCGAACGCCTCGCGCAGGACGCGCAGGAAGTCACCCATGCCCACGCGCAGCACCTCTTCCACCTTCATCCCCGTCCAGTGCGCCCGGATCCCCGCGCCCTGCAGCTCCGGCCGATCACTCGTCGCCGCGAGATAGCAGGCGTGGAGCGCGCCCACCGACGTGCCCACGAGGATGTCCAAGGGCAGCGTCCGGCCCAACTCCGGTTCGAGCTCATCGCGCAGGTACGACAACACGCCCGCCTCGTACGCCCCGCGAGCGCCACCGCCACCCAGCACCAGAGCCGTCTTCTGCCCGGTTCGCATGGTCACATCCTCTCCTCGCCCCAATTCTAGAAGGAGGGAGGCGTCGGCGGCGAGCGGTGAGCCCAGGACACGATGCGTCAGGAGACCCACGCCCGGAAGAATCCGGTGGAGCATCCGGGCGGGATGCTGGTTACCTTCAGCGCATGCGCCGGGTCCGTCCTCACCCCGCCCGCCGCTCCGGAGTGGAACCATGTGGAAACAACTGGGACTGGTTCTGGCGGTATCGCTGGTGGGACTCGGACCCGGGTCCGCCGAGGCGCGCTTTGGCAAACGCTCCAGCCCGCCTCCGTCGAATTCCGGCTCCTCGCCTGGACGGCCCTCGCCCTCGCCCGGACATGACACGAGCAGCCCCCGGCCCCGGCCCCGTCATTCCGGTGGTTATTCCTCCGGGTACTTCTCGCCCTACGGGTATTACGGAGATCCTTGGAACCGGTACGCCTACTTCGATCCGGCGTGGGCCTGGCCCTTCATGGGGCCGTACGTGCCGAACTACGGCCGGTACTACGTCTATGAGCCATCCTGGCGCCGCTCGCGGACCGTGGTGGGACTCGAGGATGTCGCCGCGAAGCCCTTCACGACGGACTTCTTCGCGGACGGAGGAGCCGTGTCGAAGGGCTATTCGGTGGGCCTCGGCATGCAGACGGATGGAGACCGTTTCGGCTTCGGCCTCAAGCTCAACCTGTTCAACCTGGCCACGGATGATGGCTCCCCTGGCCGGGACTCCATCTCGCTCATCTCGGTCGCGCCGAGCGTGCTCCTGGTGAATCGGGAGCGGGTGACCTGGCGGGTCTCCGGTGGCCTGGATGCCGCCTTCGCACCGGATGTCACCATGGTGGGACCCGGGCTGGGCACGAGTGCCCGGTTGAAGCTCGTGGGGCCGCTCAAGCTGGAGGCCAACGCCCATGTGACGCCCCTGCCCTATGTCCAGCTCAACGGGGACGCCGGGCTCGCCGTGGACCTGGGGCTCGTGCGGCTGCGTGGCGGCTACCGCGCGACCTACCTGAACGATCAGGGCGCGGTGGACGGCAACGTCAACCGCGACTTCTTCCAGGGTCCCTACGCCGGTTTCTCGTTGGTGCTCTGAGGAGCGGCGGTTGTGTCGGGGGCCACCGCTGGGGGAGGCACGATGGATGGCCCGTCCATCCAGCGCCACCGCCCCCCAGCGCTTCCCGCCGCAAATCCCCTACATCATCGGCAACGAGGCGTGTGAGCGCTTCAGCTTCTACGGGATGCGGAACATCCTCACGGTGTTCCTCATCGACTACCTGCTGCGCAACGCCGTGCCGGACGAAGGCGCCCGCTCGGCGCAGGCCAAGAGCCTGATGCACCTGTTCATGGCGGGCGTGTACTTCTGCCCGCTCCTGGGCGGCTATCTCGCGGACCGCTGGCTCGGCAAGTACAAGGTCATCTTCTGGCTGAGCCTGGTGTACTGCCTGGGCCACGCGTTCCTGGCCATTTTCGAGAACAACGCCACGGGCTTCTACACGGGCCTGGTGCTCATCTCCCTGGGCAGCGGCGGCATCAAACCGTGCGTGAGCGCCATGGTGGGCGACCAGTTCACCGCGGACAACAAGCACCTGGTGAAGAAGGTCTTCGCCATCTTCTACTGGACCATCAACTTCGGTTCCTTCTTCGCCTCGCTGCTCATCCCGCTGACGCTCAAGCACCTGGGGCCCGCGGTGGCGTTCGGCATTCCCGGCGTGCTGATGTTCGTGGCCACGGTCATCTTCTGGGCCGGCCGCAAGCACTACGTGGTGGTGCCGCCCACCGGACCCAACCCCCACTCCTTCCTCAAGGTCGTCTTCTCCGCCCTCCGCGCGCCGAAGCAGCAGCGCGCCCACTGGCTCGACGGCGCCACGCGCGAGCACCCCGCCGAGGCCGTGGAGGGCGCCAAGGCCGTGCTGCGCGTGAGCGGCCTCTTGATGCCCACCATCCCCTTCTTCTGGATGCTCTTCGATCAGAAGGCCTCCACGTGGGTCATCCAGGCGCGCGCCATGGATCCCCAGGTGGGCCCCTTCATCTTCCAGCCGAGCCAGATGCAGTTCGTCAACCCGGCGCTGGTGATGATCCTCATCCCCCTGCTCGTGGGCCTCGTGTACCCCGCCTTCCAGCGCGCGGGCTGGGAGCTCACCCCGCTGCGCCGCATGCCGCTGGGGCTCGCGGTGGGGGCGGTCTCCTACGCCATCGCGGGCTACTTCCAGGTGGTACTGGAGCGGGGCGCGGTGCTCAACATCGCCTGGCAGCTCCTGCCCTACGTGGTGCTCACGCTGGCGGAAATCCTCGTGTCCACCACGGGGCTCGAGTTCGCCTACACCCAGGCGCCCCGCGACATGAAGGGCATCGTCCAGAGCCTCTGGCTGCTCACCTCCACGCTCGCCAACGTGGCGGTGGCGATCGCCGCCGCGCTCAATGTCTTCACCGGCTCCGGGCAGTTCTTCTTCTACGGAGGGCTGGCGCTGCTGGCCGCCGTGGGCATGGGCCTCATGGCGCGCCGCTACCAGGTGCGCGACTACTACCAGGTGGACGCGGCCAGCGTCGTGCCCGACCGCGCCCTGCCCCCGCCCGTCCGGGAGAGCCAGGCGCTGTAGCCCCGGGTGCTGGAAACACGAACGCCGGAGCACGGGGAGTGCTCCGGCGTCCAGGGCCCGGAAGGGGCCGTTCACGTCGCGGGAGACGGGCTCAGGCCGCCTGGGTGTTCGACGTGGAGTCCCCCGAGGGCGTCGTGGGCGCGACGGGCGTGATCTCGTCCGCGCCGTGCATCATCCGCTTGAGCAGGGGCGCCACGGCCAGCAGCACCGTGCCGGCCACGGCCGTGGCGAGGGTGATGGCCAGGAAGAGGTCGAACTCGCCCAGCTTCTCCGCGTAGCCGCCGATGAGGCCCGCCAGGTAGTTGGCCACCGCGTTGGCGATGAACCACACGCCCATGAGCGCCGAGGCGAAGCGCGCGGGCGCCAGCTTCGTCACCATGGAGAGGCCCACCGGCGACAGGCACAGCTCGCCCGCGGTGTGGAAGAAGTAGGCCGCCACCACCCACAGCATCGCCGCCTTGCCCTCGGCCACGCTCTGCTTGGAGGCACCGAGCATGAAGACGAAGCCGAAGGAGACCAGCAACAGGCCCATGGCCATCTTCGCGGGGATGGAGGGATCCCGGCCGCGCCGGCCCAGGTTCGTCCACATCTCCGCGAACAGCGGACCGAGCCCGATGATGAAGATGGGGTTGACGGCCTGGAACCAGGTGGTGGGCACCTGCCAGCCAAACAGGCTCCGATCCACCTTGGCGTCCGTGTAGAGGTTCATCAAGCCACCGGCCTGCTCGAAGGCCGTCCAGAAGAAGACGACGAAGAGCGCGAGCACGAGGATGACCACGATGCGATCCACCTCGGCGCGGGTGAGGGGCGCCGCGGGGACCGCGGGCGTGTCCTCCTGGAGCACCACCTTGGTGGGGCGCTTGCCCACGTCGCCCAGCAGGCGGTTGCCCAGGAGCAGGAAGACGACGACGCCCAGACCCATGCCCACGCCCGCGGAGCCAAAGCCCCAGGGCCAGCCAAACTTCTCGCCCAACGTGCCGCACACCGCCGAGGCCAGGAACGCGCCCACGTTGATGCCGATGTAGAAGATGGTGAAGGCGCCATCCCGGCGCGAGTCACCGGGAGCGTACAGCCCCCCCACCATGGTGGAGATGTTGGGCTTGAAGAAGCCGTTGCCCACCACCAGCAGGCCCAGGCCCCCGTAGAACAGCGCCTCGTTGTTGCCGGGCATCGCCAGGACGAACTGGCCGAGCATCATCAAGATGCCGCCGAGCGTCACCGACAGCCGCTGGCCCAGGTAGCGATCCGCGAGGAAGCCGCCGATCACCGGCGTGGCGTACACGAGGCCCGTGTAGAGACCGAAGACCTGCAGCGCCTTGGCCTGGCTCCAGCCGAAGCCACCATCCTTGGTGGCGCCCACCATGTAGAGCACCAGCAGGGCGCGCATGCCATAATAGCTCATGCGCTCCCACATCTCGGTGGTGAACAGCAGGTAGAGGCCCTTGGGGTGACCTCGGCCAGTGGAAGCGGCCGGACTTTGTGCCATGCGCGGGTGTCCTCGCGGGTGGGGTGAAGGGAGAGAAAAGGCCCCTGCTTCTATCAGAAGCAGTCTCACCTGTCAGACCACCCACACTCGGCGGGCCGCTCCCCGCCGCGTCTCAGGTATTCCAGTGGTGCTGACGCACGCGGCCATCGGACAGCAGCGGAGGCAGGAGCCGGTCCGGATCCGCCTCCAGGGGCAGCCGCACCTCCACGCGCGTGCCCTTGCCGTACTCGCTGAAGATGCGGATGCGGCCGCCCTGCTGCAGGACGATGCGCTGGCAGAGCGCCAGGCCCAGGCCCGTTCCCTCCCCCGCTTCCCGGGTGGAGAAGAAGGGCTGGAAGAGCCGGTCCATGTGCTCGGGTTTGATGCCGGGCCCGTTGTCGATGATGGACACCACCGCGTCGGAGCCCTCCTTCGCCGTGCGCACCTTCACCTGGCCCGTGGGGCCCACGGCCCGTACGGCGTTGTCCAGCAGGTTCACCCACACCTGGTTGAGCGAGCCGGGATCGCTCCACACCGGCTCGGCGCACTGGTAGTCGCGCTCCACCTTCATGTCCGGGGGCAGGCGCCAGGAGAGCGCCTGGACGCTCGCGTCGAGCGAGGCGCCCAGGTCCACCGCCATGGCCTTGGTGCCCGTGCGAACGAAGGCCAGCAGGCCCTCGGCGAGCTGGCGGATGCGCTGGCCGCACTCCTCGATGAGATCCAACATGGCGAGCGACATGCCCGGGTCCGGGGCGGTGCTGGTGAGGCTCTCGCGCAGGGGGAGCAGCGCGTTCATCAGGCCGTTGAGGGGGTTGCGTACCTCATGGGCGAAGCCCGAGGTGAGCAGGCCCGTGGCGGCCAGGCGCTCGTTCTCCGCCGCGCGCACCGCCGCGTCGCGCAGGCGCAACTGGGCATCGATGCGCGCGAGCATTTCCCGGGGGCTGAAGGGCTTGGCGATGTAGTCGTTGGCGCCCATGGTCAGGCCTTCCACCTTGGCGTCCACCTCCTGACGCGCGGTGAGCATGATGATGGGCAGATCCACCGTCTCCGGCGAGGCGCGCAGCGCGGCGAGCATCTGCAGGCCCGACATCACCGGCATCATCACGTCCGAGACGACGAGATCCGGGCGCTCCTTCTGGGCCAGGCTCAGCCCCTCCTCGCCGTTGCTCGCCTCGAGCAGCCGGTAGTAGGGCTTGAGCACGTCGCGCAGGAAGCCGCGGATCTCCGGCTCGTCCTCCACCAGGAGCACGCGCTTGGCGTCCGGACCCGCCTCCCCCGGAGGAATCGCGGGCAGGGCCTCCAGCGCCGTCACGGCGACCACGGGCGTCTCGGACTCCAGCAGCGCCGCCGCGTCCAACGAGCGGCCCAGGGGCCGCAGCACCACGGGCTCCGTGGGCGGCTCGGGTGCGTCCTCACGCACGGGGGACGGGCCCTTCTTGAGCCGCACGTGGAAGTTGGAGCCCTTGCCCAGCGCGCTCGACACCTCGATGCCGCCCTTGTGCAGCTCGAGCGTCTCCTTCACCAGCGCCAGGCCAATGCCCGTGCCACCAAAACGCCGCGTGCCCGTGGAGTCCGCCTGGGCGAAGCGGTCGAAGATGACCTGGATGTCCTGGGCGGCGATGCCCACGCCCGAGTCGATCACCTCCACGTGCACCCAGGTGTCGTCCTCGTACAGGCGCACCGTCACCCGGCCCTCCGAGGTGAACTTGAGGGCGTTGGAGATGAGGTTCTGGAAGACGCTCTCGATGCGCGCCACGTCCACGTGCACGGGCGTGAGCGCGCTGCCCTCCAGCTCCAGCGCCACGCCCTTCTTGTCCGCGAGCACCTCGAAGGGCACCAGCAGCGAGGACAGGAAGGCCTGGATCTCCAGGGGCTCGTAGCGCAGCTTCGTCTTGCCCGCCTCCAGCTTGGTCAGGTCGAGCAGGTTGTTGATGAGCCGCAGCAGGCGCGAGGCGCTGCGGTTCATGGTCTCCAGGTGCTGGCGCACCGGGAGCGCGAACTCCTCGTGGCCGCGCTGCAGCAGCGAGTCGAGCGTGAGGAGGATGAGCGTGAGGGGCGTGCGCAGCTCATGGCTCACGTTGTCGAAGAACTCGCTCTTGAGCCGGTCCAGCTCCTTCTGCTTGGCGAGCGCCGCCTCCAGCCGCACGTTCGTCTCGGTGAGCTCGCGCGTGCGCGCGGCCACCCGATCCTCCAGCGCGACGTTGATGCGGAACATCTCGTCGTAGCGCTGCTGCAGCTCCTCGAGCGAGCCCATCATGCCCTCGGCCTGCTCGCTGAGGGCTTCGTCCTTGCGGGCCATCTCCCGGCGCAAATCCCACCAACTGCCCAGCGACACTCCCGCGAGCGACAGCGTCGTCACGGTGAAGGCGGGATGGCCCAGGCCCAACATGCTCGTGCCCACCCCGGCCACCGAGCCCAGCAGCAGGCCCGTGTAGCGGCCCCACATGGGCAGGGGATCGATCCAGCGCAGGTGGTAGCGGCACGCGTCCGCCCCCTGCACCTGGCACTGGCTCTCGGTGACCTCCGCGGGCGGCAGGCCCCAGATGGTGGGAAAGGAGGCGAACTGGCCCATGCGCAGCTCGCAGATGTGCCGGTGCTTCTCGCGCGCGCTGCTGCGGTAGGACAACACCAGCCGCTCGCGCTCGAGCTGCTCGATCTCGAAGTGCCCCACGCGGTTGAAGCTCGAGCTGAGCTCCACCGTCTTGCGGAAGCAGATCTCCAGCGAGCCGAAGGCGCGGATCATGTAGTACGCGAATCCGAGCGCCTCGGGGCCGGCCATGGACAGGCCCGCCTTGCGCATGAACTGGCTGTCGCCCGACTCGGTCACCAGCACGTCGGCCAGCTTCTCGAGGAACGGCAGGGAGATGAAGTTGGTGGCCGTGCGCAGGTAGTCCAGCGACAGGCTGAAGGGATGCCGGCGGAAGACGTCGGCGAGGTGGGCCGCGCCATAGCGCCGCTCGAAGTAGAGCAGCAACGTGGACGTGGTTCGCACGCTCACCTCCGGCGCGTTGTCCGGATGAGCCCTGTCGTCGCTCACCACTTCCCTTTCGCTCAAGGCCTCGTTCCCTCTGTCACCAACAGGATCGAGTACTTCAATGCGTCGGGATCCGCCAGTAACTGCAGGTACCTGCGGCTCATGGTCCGGTAGTCCTCCAAACCACCAAGCAGGGGAGCCACCGCCGATTCCATCGCGGAAAACCGTGTTTCCCAGTCCTGTTGGTGGGCCGCGTCGGCCGCGCCCGCGATGACGAACTGAGGCAGCACGTGCACGCGCACCTGCGTCAGCCCCTGCTGACGCATCGCATTGAAGACCTTGCGGCCCACGTGGACGTCCAGACCGGCGACGCGCAACAGCGCGTCGGTGAAGCGCTGACACCACGAGCGCAGGTCGTCGGGAAAGGGCCAGTTGCCCAGACCGAAGCCGTCGAACTCGGAGATGACCACCTTGCCACCCGGACGCGTCACCCGGGTGAGCTCCGCGAGCGCCTCCCAGCGCTCAGGCAGGTACTGCAGGACGAACTGGCACCACGTGTAGTCGAACGCCTGGTCCGGCAGGCCGGTGCGGCGCACGTCACCCGAATGGAATCGCGCGTGCGCGTGGTGCTGGTTGAGCTGCCGTGCCCGCGCCAGCCGCTCCTCGCTCATGTCCATGCCGGTGACCTGGCCCGAGGGCCCCACCAACCGGGCGATGAGCTCCGAGATGCCACCCGGACCGCACCCGGCATCGAGCACCCGGTCTCCCTCCTGGAGCCCGGCGAGCAACAACGCCTCCCGCGCGTTGCCCGTGCGCTCCTGGACGAGCAGCCGGCGCGTCTCGTCACTCGACTCCATGATGTAGCTCACTCGCTGGACTCCTCACCTGACCAGTCGGGGGCGGGAGCGCCGCCCAACCGCTCGAACACGGAGCGCCACAACTCACACACCCGGCGGACCATCGAGCGGTGGAAGATCCACTCGGAGAAGCGCCCCAGGTTCTCGAAGCCCGCCTCGGTGAGCACGTCGACGTCCTCCTCGTCCACCAGGCCGATGGCGGAAGGCCGGCCGCGCTCGCGGGCATGGTCCACGCAGCGCTGGATGAGCGCCTGGACGGCCTCGCGCGCCCGGGGGTGGTTGCGGTTGGGCACCAACAGCCAGAAGGCGTTCGTCTTCTCCAACAGGTTGAGCCCCGGGGTGCTCTCCTCGCACAGGGCCACGGCCAGGGGGGAGAACTCCCCATCCACGACGAAGACGCGGCGGTTGCGGTGCAGTCCGTGCGCCCGGTAGCGCTCACGCAGGGCGCCCAGGTCCACTTCGTCCGTGAGCAAGTCCTCGCTCAGCACGCGGACCAGCTCTCCGCGGTCGCGCAGGTACAGCTCGATCCACACGAAATCGGTGCGCACGCCATCGCGTACCCGGGGCAGCTCCCGGGCGCGCGTGGGCGCATCGGCGGTGAGCGGCATGCGCATATAGGCGAAGTGGCGCAGGAAGCTCAGCCCCGGTGTTTCCAATGCCCGCGCGAGCCAACCGATGCGGCGGCTCGGCCAGCGGTTGTCCTTGCGCCAGGAGTAGCGGATGAACTCGATGTCCTGCTGCACCTCGCCCAGCTCCACGGCGAGGTTGCTCAGCTCGTAGGAGACCTGCTCGTTGCGGCGCACGCCGGGCCTCACGGCCAGATGCTGCACGAGCCAGGTGCGCGAGTGGATGCGAAGCGCGGCGATCTGACCCTGCAGTCCCTTGTCGCTCGTGTAGACGAGGCAGCGGCCCAGGTCTCCGGTGGAGTAGACCTTGCGGTGGGTGTCTCCGAGCACGGCGGGGGTCGGCTCGGAGCCGAAGGGATAGTCCGGGTGGAAGCGGTAGCGCGCCTCCTCCATGAGCTGCCAGATCTTCTCGAAGGGCAGGTCATGCCCCTCGGAGACGGCTTGGCAGCGCGCGGAGATGAAGGACTGGAGGATGGCGGCGTGCACGTCGGTGGTCAGCTCCGACAGCCGCACCCCGGCGCGAAAGGGACGCAGGTCCGCGCCCGGAGGCCCCTCCGAGGGCATCGCCTGGATGGAGCGCACCTCCAGATGGCAGTTCGTGGTCCGGCCATCCGGCAGCAGCAGCGAGGCGCCGAACCGGGAGCCCGCGGGGAGGATTTCCCGGGAGGCATCGAAGGCGAAGGACAGGCCCCCCACGCTCAGGTCCAGCACGGGCCGGGTGGTGGGCTGTCCGGTGATGGGGGCCTGGAAGGTCAGCAGGAAGCGCTGGCCGGGAGCGGGCTTGAAGCGCGGCAGGCTGCGCCAGTTGCGGATGACGAGCGAGCGCGGCAGGCCCACCACCATCTGCCCGTCCGAGGCGTTGACGAGCAGCAGGCTCACGCCCGAATAGCTCTGTCCTCCCATCTCGAAGAACAGGTCCACCTCGTCGCCCACCCCGGCCTCCAGCAGCCCCGAGGACTGGCAGCGCAGCACGGGCATCTCCCCCGCGCCGTCCACGGAGGGCGACTCCAGGCGCAGTTGCACGGAGGGGTCGTTCGCGCGCTGCACCCACATGATGGAGTCACGGCGCAGGGCCTTGCGCAGCGTGGCCTGGACCTCGGCCGGGTCCTCCATGGTCACGCCCGGCGCCGGCGGCGGGGGGTGCATGGCCGTCGCCCAGGAGACGTCCAATTGCAGGTGGGGGCCGAATTGATCGTGCACCTGCTGGGCCCGCTGCACATGGGCCCACGGCGCCTGGAAGATGGATTGTCCCGCGCGCTCGATGCTCAGGCCCTCGAGCCCGGAGCCAGGAGGGAAGGCGGAGGGAAGCAGGGCCCCGGGCAGAAGCAGGCTGGCGCCGAAGTTGCCGAGTTCCAGACACTGGGCCACGTGGGCCTGCTCCTCCAGATAGAAGTGCGCCGCGTAGGACGCGGAGCCCACCGTGAGACTCGCCGAGCCGAAGTGTTGCAGCAGGTGGGCCAGGGTCCGGCCCAGCTCGGGCCCCGAGAGCGCCTCGTCCAGGACGCTGAAGACGTGGCCCTCGGCCGCGCTGCGCATCAATTCAGCCAGACCCACGGGGTCCGACTGGGAACAGAGGAAGACGCGCAGGGCGTTGGGCGCCACGTGCGCCACCTGCCGCAGGAACAACCGGGCGTCATCCGGAGGCGCGATGATGAGGACCGGGGTCGCGGCCGCCATCTTGAAGGCCGCTTCCGTCTTGGACCCCACGGCCACCACACGATGCGAGGGAAGCGCCGAGGCAAGTGCCGCACGCCGACCCGCATTGGGGTGAACCACCAGCACGTCTCGAACCGGGATATTCATGGACCCCTCCTCGGCACGCACACCGCTCAACCGCAGCACCTGGCGCGGGTCGGTGGCTCTTCCAGGCGTGGCCCATGGGCCCCAGCCAGACTTCCCCCGGTTACTCGTGACACGAGAAGGGCTCTTCCACCATCCGACATGCGAGGACACCAGGCGCTTGGGCTTGACCGCAGCCTAATGCGGTCTCGGGAATATCTTAGCGGTTCCTGACAGCGTTGGCGTCAAGTGTCCGCAGTGGATCACCCCCGACCCGGTGGGGAGCCCGGAATTCACTCGGGGTATTGGTCCTTGGCCACCAGGAGCCGTGCCGATTAAATGAACCCCGAATGGAGATGCGATGAGCCCCCACGTGGATCTCGAACGGGAAATCCAGGACCTCAAGAAGCGGCTCAACGCCGTCATCCTGGCGCACTACTACCAGGAAAGTGAAATCCAGGACGTCGCCGACTTCGTCGGAGACAGCCTGGCGCTCGCCCAGGCCGCGGCGAAGACGACCGCGGACGTCATCGTCTTCTGTGGCGTGCACTTCATGGCGGAGACGGCGAAGATCCTCAATCCGGCCCGCACGGTGCTCCTGCCAGACCTCAAGGCGGGCTGTTCCCTCTCGGACCGCTGCCCCCCGGCCGCCTTCCGCGCCTTCAAGGACAAGCACCCGGACCACTTCGTGGTGAGCTACGTGAACAGCTCCGCCGCGGTGAAGGCGATGAGCGACGTCATCTGCACCTCTTCCAACGCGGTGAAGATCGTCAACCAGGTGCCGCCGGAACGGAAGATTCTCTTCGCACCGGATCAACACCTGGGTCGCTATGTGATGAAGCAGACGGGCCGGGACATGGTGCTCTGGCCGGGCAGCTGCATCGTGCACGAAATCTTCAGTGAGAAGAAATTGGTGCAACTCCAGGTGCAGCACCCGGACGCCGAGGTGGTGGCACACCCCGAGTGCGAGGAATCCGTGCTGAGGCACGCCGACTTCATTGGTTCCACCAAGGCCCTGCTGGAGCATGTCCTGCGCAGCCCCAAGCGGGAGTTCATCGTCGTCACCGAGGCGGGCATCCTCCACCAGATGAAGCGGGGAGCTCCGGACAAACTCTTCATCCCCGCGCCTCCGGACAATGATTGCGCGTGCAATGAATGTCCCTACATGCGGCTCAACACGCTGGAGAAACTCCACCAGTGCATGAAGGACGGGACGCCGGAGCTCACCCTGCCCGTGGAGCTGCGGACCGCCGCGCTCACTCCCCTGCGGCGGATGCTGGAATGGTCACTGTGAGGCATTGACGCGACGCGCCGTCCACGCCGGAGCAGGCAAAACCGCCGAGGTGCCGTATTCGTGCCTTGCACCGCGCACGGCATGGTGCGACTTGGAGCCATCTATGGGTTTTCGATTCGTCGCACTCCCTGGCCACCGGCTGGTGGCTCATCCCCAAACATTGCCCTCGGACGAGCGGCTCGAGCCGGAGCTTCCGCCGTTGCAGGAAGCGGTGGAGCGCGCCCTGGCGAGCGCCCAGTTCCGTGACGTGAAGGCGAGGGACCGGCTGCGCTCGCTGCTCACGAGTGATCGCCAACCCACGTTGGGCGGCAGCGCGCCGGGGCAGGGTCCCTCCGCGGTCTTCGCCCAACCCCCACAGGATCTCCCCGCGCTGTTGAGGCTGGCGGACGAGCTGGAGTCGCTGGCCAAACGCGAGGCCGGAGAGCGGGCGCTGGTCTGGAATTGTGGCGAGTGTGGCGCGCGCTACGCGGTGCCCCTGGCGCTGGCGCGCACCGTGTCCATCCGCTGCGAGCGCTGCGGCGGTCCGGTGGAGCTCAACCCCGGACGCAGCGTGGGCGAGGAATCGCTCATCGACCCGTTCCTGGGCACGGTGAACAGCGCCCGCTACGCGCTGGCCAGCTTCTTCCGCGAGGCCATGGCCCGGGGCTGGCCCGTGCTGGTGTCCTCCGAGGACGGCGACAACAACGCCTGAGGCGCTACGCCCGGACGCCGTCCAGCGGCGCCTCGCGCAGCGCGGGGCGCTCGGCGTCCAGCGGCGAGCCCTCCTCGACGTGGCGCTTCTTGCACCGGGGGCACTCACATGTGCCCTTCTTGCAGGTGCAGTCCGCCGCGCTGCTACATTGACACCGGGCGGCATGCGGCTCACCCACGGCGTCCTCCTTCGGGGCCTCCGTCACCGGCGCCTTCACGGACGCGTCCTCGCGAGCCGGAGACGCCGCCGGGGTCTCGGGAGCGGAGCGGGTCTGGGTCCGGTGGTGCTCGCAGGCCTCCGCCCCACCCGCCGTGAGCAGCGCGCCTGCCAGAGCCGCCACCGCCATCCCAATGTGCCTCATGTCCATGAACCTCCCGAGGTGAACGCGGGCACCTCGCATCTCCTCCGGCTATAGCGCAGCGCTTCCGCCCTGTCCAAACCGGGGGACGCTCCGCGGCCTTCGCGCCGCCAGAGGGCGGAGCACGAGACTCGCGGAGGGACGTGACGCCACGTACAGTCCCCGCCCACCCGTGTCCGCGCGAACCCCTCGCCTCGTCCTCGCCGCCGCCCTGGTGCTGGGCGCCCTGCCCCTCTGGGTGTCCTCGCACCTGCCCCAGGTGGACCTGCCCCAGCACCTGCATCTCATCTCCGTGCTGCACCGGCTGGAGGATCCCACCACCCTCTACCCCCAGTTGCTCGCCGCGCGGCACGAACTGACGCCCTACCTGGGCTACTACCACGCCGTCAGCCTGCTCCATTGGCTGCTGCCCCTGGACCTGGCCAACCGGCTCTTCCTCTCCGCGTACGTGGTGGGCGTGCCCCTGTCCCTCGCCTTCCTGCTGCGCGCGCTCGGACGGCCCACGTGGCCCGCCCTGCTCGCGCTGCCCCTCGCCTATGGCGACAATTTCGGGTGGGGCTTCATCAACTACCTCGCCGCCATTCCCCTGGCCCTCCTGTGCTGCGGCCTCTTCGTGTGCGCCCTCACCCGGGTGACTCAGCGCCGGGCCTGGGCCGCGGGGCTCGCCGTGGGGCTGGTCGCCGTCCTGCTCTTCCACGTGCAGGCGTTCGCCTTCCTCGCGCTGGCGCTGCCCTGGTTGCTGCTCACCACGCCCGTCCCCGAGGACGCGCACGCGCGGGGACTCGTGGAGCGGCTGCGGCCCCGGCTGCCGGCGCTCGCGGGCGTGGTCCCGGGCGTGGCGCTCTTCCTGGCCTGGGTGGTGCTGCGGCTGGGCCAGCCCTCCGAGGTGGAGGCCGGTGCCCCGTGGAAGGCATGGGGTCCCATGCTCTCGCCCCAGAACCTCGCCTGGAAGAGCTTCGCGCAGAACCGCGCCGAGTTCTTCCAGGTGCTCGCCAACCTCCTCCGGGATGGCGCGGATCGCTGGCCGTTGTTCGCGGTGGGCGCGGTGGGCGCGTGCGCCCTGGTGCTGGGCGTGGTGCGTCCGGCCCCCAGCCCCGAGCGCCCGCTCGCGAGGCTGCGCCTGCCGGGCCTCGTCGTGCTCGCGCTCGGCCTCTACTTCCTGCTGCCCTTCGACATCCGCGGCTACACCTACTACCTGAACACGCGTTACGCGCAGCTCGCCGCCATGCTCGCCCTGGCGAGCGTGCCCGTGACGCGGCCTTCCACCGAGAGCGCCCTGCGGTGGGCGAGCGCCGCGTGCGCCCTGCCGCTCGCGCTCGTGCTGGGCCAGGGCTTTCGCGCCTTCTCCCGCGAGGCCGCGGAATGGGACGCGCTCGTGGCCGCCACCGCGCCCAAGCCCCGGGTGATGGGGCTCATCTTCGACGCCCGCTCGCGCGTGATGAACCACCCCGTCTTCCTGCACGGCGCCGCGGAGCTCGCGCGCGCACGCGGCGGCATCACCAACTTCAGCTTCGCCCTCACGCCCCACTCGCCGCTGCGCTACCGCGGCCCGCCGCCCCCCACCTTCGCCTCCGAGTGGCGGCCCCAGGAGTTCGACTACGCCACCCAGGGCGCCGCGTATGACCACTTCCTCGTCCGGGGCGTGCCGCCCTCGCGCGTCTTCGGGGCCCGTCTCCAGCGGGAGCTGGTGGTGGCCGCCCAGGCAGGAGACAGTTGGCTGGTACGCCGTCGCTGAGCCACGAGCCCCTTCAATTGTAGGCCAGTGGTCGCCTCCGGCACACCTGGAGCCCCCCGGGACTGCCCGGCCTCGAGGGGCGCGGTACATGTCGAGCCCATGCCCGACTCCAGCCCCCTGACCGATCCCCGCTCGCTGCTGGACGCCTTGCGCGCGGGGACGGCCCTGCCTGGATTGCCTCCCGAGGACCTGGAGCGCGCCCGCCGTCTCGCGGCCGAGCCCGCCACCGCGCCCCCGGAGCAGGTCGGCACGCTCCCCGAACCCCTCGCGCTCGCCCTGCTCGAGGGCTCGGTCCAGGCCGGGCACCCCGCGCTCGCCGAGGCCCTCGCGGGCTCGGCCCCCAAGCCACTCGCCAAGGCCGCGAAGAAGGCCCTCTACCGGCTGCGCTCCCGAGGGGTGGCGACCGCCGGCCCCACCCGGCCTCCAGAGCCCACCCCCACCCGCGCGGAAGCCTCCGGACCCGAGCCCCTGCCCGCCCTGCTCACCAGCATCGACGGCACGGGCGAGCGCGTGCTCGAGCTCGCCCGTCCGCTGCGCGGTGGCGGCGTGGAAGCCATCCAGCTCCTCTGCTCGGATGAGCACGGCGTGACGCGCCTGCAGGTGGCCGACATCAGCCGGGGGGACTACCGCCGCGCCGCGAAGCAGGCCACGAGCCCCGGCCCCGACGCCGCCGTGGAGATTCCCCACGCCGAGGCACTGGAGCGGCTGGCCCTCGCCGTGGGGCTCAACCTGCGCACGAGCACCGCCTTCCCCCCGGGACTCGACACCGTGCTGCGACACCTGGAGGTGCGGCCTCGGGACACCGCCCCGGAGATTCCCCCGCTGGAGCCCGGGGACGAGCGGCTCGCGACCGAGGCCCACGCGCTCCATGACGAGGAGGAGATGCGCGGCTGGCTGCCCCCCATGAGCGAGCTGGAGCGGATGGCCCACGCGCTGGCCGAGCTGCGCGAGAGCCCGCTCGCGCTCACCCCGGCCCAGCGCAACGCGGAAGTCCTGCGGATCGCCCATGGCCGGGCCCGGGCCTTCCTCGCGGCCGCGCCGATGCGCCAGCTCCAGGCCAGCCGCTTGTGGGAGATGGCGCTGCACTTCGAGCGGCTGGGCAAGGAGCGCCCCGCCCGGCTCGCTCGCGCCGAGGCACGCTGGCTCGCGCACGGCCCCCCCGAGTCCCTGTCGCGTTTCGCCGAGCGTCTCTTCGAGAAGGCCCTGCTCGTCACCCTCGCCGGGCACGCATCCTCCGACGCGCGTCCATCCGCCGAGCCCCGCCCCGCCCGGAGCGCCGAGCCCCCCCGTCCCGAGAAACGGGAGGGCGAGCGGCGCAGCCCGGGCGGCATCATCCTGCCCTGAACGCCAGGGCCCTCCGCCTCACGCCATCACCCGCGCGTGAAGCAGGAGATCCAGGTTCTCCAACTCCCAGGCGCGCGCACGGGCGTGGTCGTGGAAGCGCCGCTCGTGCTCGATGAACTCCGGCGGGTGGATGCAGCGCCGACCGTCCTCGCCCCGGCGGGTGCGGTACACATGGTGCAACATCTCGTGGAAGACGATGGACTCCACGAAGTAGCGCGGCACCACGGGTTGATCCAACGCCGGGTGGATGCGGATGACGCGCGAGTCCGCCGAGTAGGAGCCCATCTTGATGCTCTTGCGCGGCTGGGTGACGCGCGGCGCGGGCCCATAAGTGATGGCGGCATCCACGCGGCCCCGGAAGTAGCGCTCGTTGAGCCGCTCGAAGATGCGGCCCAGGTCGTGGTGCTGTCCGGTGGGCTCCAGACGCAGCCGCTTGCGCATCTGCGCGGGAGTCACCCGGCGGATGTACGCCTTGTTGCGCTCGATGAAGCGGTCCAGCGTCACGCTGGCGTCCGCGTCCCCGTGGCGCACGTAATCGGCGAGCGCCTGGATGATGTCATCCGACGCCACCAGGAACATGTGATGCAGCCGCACCCGCCACAGGGCCCGATGCCGCTGGAAGGTGAGCATCGTGTGCGTGTTGTCGTGAACCTCGACAGCCACCGAGGCCTTGAGCCGCGTGCGCAGCCGACGCTCGAGCACGCGGCGCCACACCTTGAGTAACCGGTTGGGTTCGGGGGCCAGGGACTGCTCCCGAGCGATCCGCCCCGCCGGCGAGGTTCGCTTCTTCGCCAGATTCTTCTTCTTCGCGCGCGCCATGGAGGGGGAGGATTCTAAGGGTCCGTCTGACACGTGTAAACGCGATCAGCGGAGTGAAACCCCTGGAATTCCAACAGCTTATGGCCACTCCCGCGTACCCTCGCCCACTTGTCCGCAGGAGGGGCAGGGCCGCGCATATGCGCCCCTGCCCGCCCTCCCTACCGCCGGCCGCTCGAGGAGCACTTCAGCGTGAAGGTGACCTGCTCGGACGGGTTTTCTGGAACCAGGAAATCCCTCGTCCCCTTCTGCCCCCGGGAGCCCGGGCACCGGAAGCGCACCTGTACCGTGCCCGGCGCCAAGGACAGGAATTTGTTGGGCTTCACCTCCTCGCCTCCCACCTTCATGGCGCTTCCCCGGGGGGCCTTGAACTGCACCTTGACCTTCGTGGGCGGTGTGGGAGTCGCGGTGGGTGATGTCTTCTCGGGTAGGGCCGTGGCGCTCGGAGTCCCACCCTTGTCCATGGGAGAGGGGGTCGTGGCGGACCCGGTCGGGGTCCCCATCGGAGCCGGAGTCGGCGCGGTTCCCACCTCCGTCGAAGGGGTCCCCGCCGCCGGGCGCTCGCTCCCCGTACCGGGAGGAGAAACCGGCAGCGGGTTGCTCGCGGGCTTGCTTCCGGCCTTTTCCCGCCGGGGCCACCCCTTGGCGGACGGCTCGGGCGGAGGGGTGGTGAAGTAGATCCAGGCGGCCCCCAGTCCCAACACGAGGATCAACGCCGCGAAAGCGACCAGCACCAGTCGCAACCGGCTCGGAGGCTGGGGGGCTGCTGGCGCCTTGCCCACTCCCGTGAGGTGGTGCGCGTAGCTCGAGGTGGACTCATCATCCTCGTCGTCCTCGTCGGAGGAAGAGGCGCGCGCGGTTCCCGGCAGGCTCATCGTCCCCGAGTCCTCGAAGCGGGACGAGGAGGGGGTCCGCGTGGGGCTCCGGTCATTCACCGTGGAAACCGAGTGCGACGCGGAGGACAGGTCTCCCTCTTCCTCCTCGAATACCGGCGGGCCGCGGCGGCGCTCCATCCCAGGCAGGGACTCGGGAGACCTGCGCGGAGGAGGAGGCGGCGGCGCGGGGCGGCGTCCTCCCGGAGTGCCCCGTCCGAAACGCTCCTGGGCCGTGGCCTCGTCGGACTCCTCCTCGTCGTCGAGCGGCACGGGGGGCGGAGGCCGGCTCGGAGGCCGGACCAGGGGACTCGCGGGAGGTGGAGCGCGTCCGGGCAGGGTTCCCACGGCGGTGGGCTCGTCCGAGCCCTCCTCGCCCAGCGCCGTGCTGGCGGCGGCGAGCAGGTCGCGCGGACGGGACATCTCCGTGGCCACGTCCTCCTCGTTGGTCTCGCCCATGAGCGGCATCTCCGGCGCGCTGCTGGAGCGGCGCTTGGGGCGCGCGGCGAGTCCTGGAGGGGGCATCAGGGCGGCCAGGTCCTTGCGCCCGCCGGTGATGGGAACATGCAACTGGGTGCGCTCCTCCTCCTCGCCGAGCAGGCGCGCGACGTAGGCCGCCACGTCGTTGCTCTGCCGCATCACCCCCGAGTCCAGCAGGGACTCCAGGTCCGCCTGCACCTGGGAGGCCCGCTGGTAGCGCTGGTTGCGATCCTTGACCAGGCACTTCATGACGATGCGCGACAACTCCTGCGGGTAGTCGTCGCGGATGAGGTGCGGCGGAGACGGGTTCTCCGAGCGGATGGCGTAGAGGATGTTCTCCGTCGTCGCCCGCGCGAAGGGCGCGCGTCCGGTGGTGATTTCGTAGAGCATCACCCCGAGCGCGAAGATGTCCGAGCGATGATCCAACCGCTCCTGGGACACCTGCTCGGGGGAGAGGTAGAGGAACTTGCCCTTGATGACGCCGGGCTTGCTGCGCTCGGCGAGGGCCTCGGCCTTGGCGATGCCGAAGTCCACCAGCTTCACCCCGCCGTTGTAGCCCACCATCACGTTCTGGGGACTGACGTCGCGGTGGATGAGCCCCAGGGGCCGGCCGTCCACGCCCCGGGAGTTGTGCGCATGGTCCAACCCCGCGGCCACCGCGGAGCAGATGCGCGCGGCCACCGCGTAGGGCACGGCGGCGGAGAACTTCATCTCCTCGGAGAGGATGCGCCGCAGGTCCACGCCCTCGACGTACTCCATCGCGATGAAGATGCTCTCGTTGATGCGCCCCAGCTCGAAAACCTGCACGACGTTCGGGTGGTGGAGCTGGGCGGCGATGCGCGCCTCATCCAGGAACATCTGGACGAATTCCGGCTCCTCCGACAGGTAGGGAAGAATGCGCTTGATGACCAGCAGCTCCGGGCTGGGTGGCTCCTGCGCGAGGAACAGCTCCGCCATGCCGCCCGTCGCGAGACGTTTGACGAAGAGGTACTTCCCGAAGGGGGTGGCGATCTGAGGAGAATTCTCGGGAATGGCAGCACCCCAGGAATCGGACCGGGAGAAGAAGCGCGAACTCGCGGCGAGCTTACCCGGAATCCTCCCCGGGGGCGGGGCCACGAACCCGACCGGGGATAGCAGACCGGACGCCCATCCGGCTACTTCTCCAGTCCTTTCCGGCCTTTCCACCGAAGCGGTCCGACGATGACGCACACGGCCATGAGGGATGGATCTAACATCCCGCGGATGTCTCCCACCCCGCACGCCTTCTTCCGAGGCCTGACCCCCACCCTGCACATCGCCCACCGGGGGGGCTCGCTGCTCGCGCCGGAAAACACCCTGACCGCCTTCCGGAGGGCGGTGGAGCAGTACCGGACCCAGATGCTGGAGACGGACGTGCACCTGAGCCGCGACGGCGAGCTGGTGGTGGCCCACGACGCCACGCTGGAGCGATGCACGGATGGCGCCGGCCCGCTGGCCGAGCTCACCCTGGCCGAGCTGCGGCGGCTGGACGCGGGGCATGGTTTCACCCGGGACGATGGCCGGAGCCATCCCTTCCGGGGCCAGGGCGAGCGGCTGCCCACCCTGCGCGAGGTGCTGCGCGCCTTCCCGGACCTGCGCCTCAACATCGAGGTGAAACCGGACGCGCCGGGCATCGAGGACGCCTTCTTCCAGGTGCTGCGCGAGGAAGGGGCGCTCGAGCGCGTGTGCGTGGGCAGCGAACAGGACGAGGTGGCCGAGCGGCTCGTGCGGGTGATGCCGGACGTCTGCCACTTCTACCCCCGCGACGCGCTCACCGCCTTCGTGCTCGGCGTGCGCTCGGGGGAGCCGCCCCCGGAGGACCCGCGCTACAGCGTCCTGGACATGCCCCTGTACTTCGGTGACGTGCGCCTGGTGGACGAGTCCCTGCTGCGCGAGGCCCGCGCGCGGGGCAAGTGGATCAACGTGTGGACGGTGGATGACCCCCAGGAGATGCGCCAGCTCGTGGCCGAGGGGGTGGGAGGGATCATGACGGACCGGCCGGACCTGCTGCGCCAGGTCTTGGACGCGCTCCCCAACCCGCGTTAAGCCCTTGGCCCGTATGCCCCGCTCCCCCGCCCGCAAGCGCGCCCCGAAGACCCCGGCTGATGCCCCCCTCGCGGCCACGCCCGCTCCCGCCGAGCCCACCTCGCCGCCCCCCGCCTCGCCGCTCCCCGAGCCCGAGGCACGCAACACGGTGCGCCGCGTGAGGGCGCCCCGCTCCCGGCGCTTCGTGGCCCTGGCCGGCAACATCGGCGCGGGCAAGACGACCGCCGCCAAGCTCATCAGCCAGTCCTTCGGCTTCGAGCTCTTCGACGAGCCCGTCATCGACAACCGCTTCCTCAAGGACTACTACGCGAACATGGGGCGGTGGTCCTTCACCCTCCAGCTCGAGTTCCTCATCCGGCGGGTCGAGCACCACGAGCTCATCCACTCGGTGAAGAAGAGCTGCGTGCAGGACCGCACGCTGTACGAGGATCCGGAGATCTTCGCCAAGTACCTGCATGGCCTGGGGCACATGACGAACGCGGAGTTGGATCTGTACTTCGAGTACTTCCAGCGCCTCACGCGCGGCATCGTGCAGCCGGACAGGGTCATCTGCTTCGACGTGCCCCATGTGGACGTGCTGCTCGGACGCATCCTCGAGCGGGGCCGCGAGGAGGAAAAGGGCATGCAGAAGAACTTCCTTCGCGGCCTCAATGGGTATTACGCCAGCTTCCCCCAGGTGCTGCAGACCAAGTATGGCGTGGACTGCCTGGTGCTCGACGTGTCCACCCAGGACATCCGCTCCGGCCGGGGGCGCGAGGAATTCCTCGACCGCGTCTCTTCCTTCCTCGCCTGAAAGGGAATCCGCCGTGCCCGAGTTGCCGCCCAAGAGCCCCCGCGAATCCGAAGTGGTGATGACGCAGATGATCCTCCCCTCGGACGCCAACTCGGTGAACACCGCGTTCGGCGGCAAGGTGATGGAGTGGATCGACATCTGCGGCGCCGTGGCCGCCCAGCGCCACTGCCGTCAGGTGGTGGTCACCGCGTCCATGGACGATCTGCACTTCCACGCCCCCATCAAGGTGGGCTGGACGCTGACCCTGCACTCGCGCGTCATCGCCACCTTCCGGACCTCCATGGAGGTGGGCGTCACGGCGATCGCGGAGAACCCGCTCACCGGGGACAAGAGCCTGACCACGAGCGCCCTGCTCACCTTCGTGGCGCTCACGGCCGATGGCCAGCGCGTGCCCGTGCCGCCGCTCAAGCTGGAGACCGAGGAAGAGCGCGCCGCGTTCCGCGAGGCCGAGCAGCGGCGTCAGGAGCGGCTGGCGCGCAAGCCCACGAGCTTCGCCTGGCAGAAGGTCATCAAGCCCGGCGCGGCGGGGTGAAGCCGGCCGCCTCCGGGCGGGAAGAGGGGCGCGAGGCGCCCCCCTGGTTTCAGGTGGTGAACGACGTACCGCAACCGCAGGACGACTTGGCATTCGGGTTGTTGAACTTGAAGCCCGCGCCGGTGACGGAGGACACGAAGTCGATCTCCGTGCCCGACAGGTACTGGTTGCTCAGGGCATCGGTGGTGAGCTTCACGCCGTCCTGCTCCCAGAGGATGTCGTTGGGCTTGGCCTCGCGCACCATGTTCAGGTCGTAGCCCAGGCCGCTGCAGCCCGCCGGCACCACGCGGATGGAGAACAGGTAGTCCTGGAAGCCCTGGTCCTGGATGACCTTCTTCACCTGGGCCACGGCGGCCTCGGTGAGCTTCACCGCGGGAGCGGGCGTGCCCTGGGGGGCGGGGGTGGTCTGAACGGGATTCGTGGAAGGGGTGTCCATTGTCGGTCGGTCTCCTTACAAGCGCCTTATAACGCCGGGCGCCGGGATTTCCATCCCACCTGGGGCTCGCCTGCCCGCTTCCGGAAGCGAAAACCCCGGGCTCGCGGGTTATACGTGGGCCCCATGGCCGCCACCTTCCGCGAACTGCTGTCCGCCACGAAAAAGGAGATCCGCGAGGTCTCCATCGAGGACGTCCAGCGTCTGCTGGAGGCCCGCGCGCCCGTGAAGCTCATCGACGTGCGCGAGGCGGATGAGTACGCGGGCGGACGGCTGCCGGGAGCCCTGCACGTGCCCCGGGGCTTCCTCGAGCTGCGCATCGAGGACAAGGCCGCGCGCGACGAGGAGCTCATCCTCTATTGCGCGGGAGGCACCCGCTCGGCCCTGGCCGCCGCCACGCTGGGGCACATGGGCTACACGCGCGTGGCCTCGCTCGCCGGAGGCTTCAGCCGCTGGAGCGACGCGCACCTGCCCGTGGAGAAGCCCCGGGTCCTCACCCCCGCCCAGAAGGAGCGCTACCGCCGCCACCTCACCCTCCCCGAGGTGGGCGAGGAGGGACAGGCGAAGCTGCTCGACTCCAAGGTGCTGCTGCTCGGCGCGGGGGGGCTGGGCTCGCCCGCGGCGCTCTACCTGGCCGCCGCGGGCGTGGGCACGCTGGGCATCGTCGACGCGGACGTGGTGGACGTGAGCAACCTGCAGCGCCAGGTGCTCCACACCCACGAGCGCGCCGGCCAGCCCAAGGTGGACAGCGCCCGGCTGGCGCTCGAGGCGCTCAACCCCGACGTGAAGGTGGTGCCCATCCGCGAGCGGCTCACCTCCGACAACGCCCTGCGCATCCTCCAGGGGTACGACCTGGTGCTCGACGGCGGAGACAACTTCCCCACGCGCTACCTGCTCAACGACGCCTGCGTCCTGCTCGGCCTGCCCAACCTGCACGGCTCCATCTTCCGCTTCGAGGGCCAGGTGACCACGTTCGTCCCCGGCCAGGGCCCCTGCTACCGCTGCCTCTACCCCACCCCACCGCCGCCCGAGCTCGCGCCGTCCTGCGCCGAGGCGGGCGTGCTCGGCGTGCTCCCCGGCATCATCGGCCTGATGCAGGCCAACGAAGCCCTCAAGCTGCTGCTCGGCGTGGGCGAACCGCTCGTGGGCCGCCTGCTCACCTTCGACGCGCTCGGCACCCGTTTCCAGGAACTCAAGCTGCGCCGGGATCCCCGCTGCCCGGTGTGCGCGCCCGGAGCGAAGGTGGAACTCATCGACTACGAGCGCTTCTGCGCCTCGTCCGCCTGACAGGAAGCCCCCATGCCCATCCCCGAGATCGATCCCTCCACCCTCGCCGCCCGGCTCTCCAGCCCGCCCGAGTCCCGGCCCGTGCTGCTCGACGTGCGCTTCCCCGAGGAGCATGCCTACGTGGCCCTGCCGGGCTCGGTGCTCATCCCCCTGCCGGAACTGGACGAGCGCGCCGAGGAGCTGGAGGCCTTCCGCCACCGGTCCATCGTCGTCTACTGCCACCACGGCGTGCGCAGCCTGGACGGCACCGCGTACCTGCGCGCACGGGGCATGGACGCGGTGTCCCTGCGCGGGGGAATCGATCTCTACGCCCGCGTGGTGGACCCGACGCTCACCCGGTACTGACGGCGCGCGCTACTGGATGAACTTCGAGACGTTCACTTCCTGCTCCGAGATGCCGCGCGCCTTCACCTCGACGTCCACCAGGATCGGCTCCTTGAGGCTGGAGCCCTGCAGCAGCAGGTGGTGCGTGCCCTCCATCAGATCCAACGGAAGACCCGGCTGGTAGAGGCCCAGCTTCTGGCCATCCCGGAAGATCTCCACCCCGGACACATTGCGAGGCACCAGCTTGAGCCGGACCTGACCCAGCTTGAACTCCATGGGGGGCAGGATCTTGTGCTCGTTGGGCTCGCCGAAGGGGACCTCGATCTCCTTGTGGATGCCGAACTGCTTGTTCTCCAGCACGAGCGTGTCCTGCAGGTGCGCGCCAGACGTGTTGCGCAGCGGCGTGCGGCCCAGTTCCGTGATGGGCGCGTCGCTGCGGCAGCGCGGGCTGTGCTTCACGGAGACCTCCACGGGCGGGTTGGTCTCCAGGGAGATGAAGATGCCCTGACCGTCCATGGCCGTGCTGCTGAGCATGTCCGTCAACGGCTTGCGGAAGAGCACCCCGCCACCCAGGATGGCGACGATCGCCACCAGTCCGAACACGGTGCCCAGCGGCAGGGAGCGGCGGGGCGGACGCGCCGCGGCCGGACCCACCTTGATGCTCGGAGAGCTGTCCTCGTCCGGAGGAGGCGTCTTGGGCAGGGCGGATGTGCGGCGGCGCACGGGCGGTGCCTCGGACGCCTCCGCGCGGATGCCGGTGCGCCGACGCACGCCAGAGTCCGGCGCGGGCTGGGCCACCGGGGCCGCCATGCTGGTGCGCCGACGCACGGGCTCGGGCTCGGGCATCGGCGGCAACATGGTGCGCTCGGGATCATCCTCCTCGTCCTCGACGGGCCGCTGACGCAGGGCCATGGAGGAGCGCGAGGGCCTGGCCGCGTCTTCCGGCGCGACCTCGCTCGGCCGGATGCCGGTGCGCCGGGGAACGGAGGAGGAGGAATCCGCGCCTGGACGCCGCGAGCCCACGGGCTCGGAGGACGCCCCCCGATTGACGTCCACGCGGCTGGGCTGACGAGTCGGAAGCGCTCCCGTCAGGGAACGGCGCGGAGGCTCCTGGCCCGTGCGGCGGCGGGGCGCCACCTCGGTGGACTGCGGCGCCTGCCACTCCTCTTCCTCGAGGTCCGTCATCGGAATCGTGCTCGAGTCCGAGCGCTTGAGCGCCGGGCGCGCCGACGTGCGCCGCGGCGGGCTCTGCATCTCTCCGGGCGGCGCGTCCCAGGCCATGTCCTTGCCCGCGCTGGTGAGCGACGGGCGCGGCTCGTTCCGAGGGGAGTTGCGCGAGGAGGGCCGCTCGTCCTCGGGCGAGAACTCCGGCGCCGCGGGAGACGCCGTCACGGACTCGCCCTCGCTCCGAGGCTCGGGATTGCCGCTTTGCTTCTCCTCCTCCAGCCGGTCCGCGAACAGCACTTCCATCAGCTCGGAGATCTGCACCGAGCCCGCCACCCAGCGCTGGCTGACGAGGAACTCCTCGAGCGCGGTCTGGAGCTGGCGCGCGTCCCGGTAGCGATCATCCGCCGCCTTGGCCAGCGCCCGCATCACCACCGTGTCCAGTTCCCGGGGCACATCCGCCACCTGCGAGGGCGGCGGGATGTTGCACTCGAGCGCCGCCTGGAGCGTGGCCAGCTCCATCTCGCGCTTGAGGGGACGCTCGCTGGTGAGCATCTCGTAGAGCACCAGCCCGATGGCGAAGATGTCCGCGCGGTGATCCAACGCCTTGCCCGCGGCCTGCTCCGGCGCCATGTAGGCGAACTTGCCCTTGATGGCGCCCGACTTCGTCATGGACGCCTGGTCCGCCGCCTTGGCGATACCGAAGTCCACCAGCTTCACCGAGCCGTCGAAGCTGATGAGGATGTTCTGCGGTGAGATATCGCGGTGCACGACCTTGAGGGGGCGGCCCGCGTCATCCGTGCGCGTGTGCGCGTAGTAGAGGCCCTCGCACGCCGCGGCCACGATGCGGATGGCCAGCGGCTGGGCGATCCACCCGCCCGCGTTGAAGGCCTTGCGCAGCACCCGCCCCAGGTCCTCGCCGTGGATGTACTCCATGGCGATGAAGTAGGTGCCGTTGGCCTCGCCGAACTCGTACACCTGCGCGATGTTCGGGTGGTTGAACTTCGCGGCGATGAGCGCTTCGTTGCGGAACATCTCCACGAACTCGCGGTCCTCGGCGAGATGAGGGAGGATGCGCTTGACCACCACGTTCTTGGCGAAGCCCTCGATGCCCCGCTGGCGCGCGAGCCACACCTCGGCCATGCCACCCGTGGCAAGCTTCTTGATGAGCTGATATTTGCCGAAGATTTGTGGATTCATCCCGGGTAGCTCGCCGGGGGGAGCAAGCGCGAAGTGAAAGAGGTCAGGGAGTTACATCCTAGGCGACCCGCTGGGTCGAGGCAAAGACGACCGGCGCGAAAACGCATGCTCCCTCTCATGGCGGGCCTGTGGCTGGTCACCTCCGCCGTCGCGTCCGCCCAGTCCGGCATGGGCGGGCGGCCGGACATCATCCGCGTGGACCCCCGGGAGGACGTCGTCTCCCTGAGTTGGTCGGACACCGAGGAGCGCCTGCAGGGGACCCTGCGCCCGGCGCCCATCCGCAAGGGCCAACCCTTCCAGGTCAACCTGGACGTGGGCAGCTTCGAGGGCGCGCCGTTCGACGGCCCCATCGTCCTCACGCTGCGCCCCGTGGGCACCTCGCTCGGGCAGAGCATCACCGTCAAGCCCCAGGGCCGCCACTGGGAAGCCATCTTCACCCCCGAGGAAGAAGGCCCGCACCAGCTCGACGTGAGCTTCCGGACCACTCGGAACAAGGCGCTCCATGGCGCTTTCGAAGTGGGGCCCGCCGCCCTGCCCCGTCAGCTCGCCTGGGGCCTGCTCGCCGTGGGCACCCTGGCCCTGATCGGCTACTCCGTATACGGCCTCTTGAGGACTCCCCGTCCCGACAGGCAGGAGCCACCGTCCCCGGCGCCCGAGCCCACGCCTCCCGCTCCCGAGGCGCCCCCCGCGGCCTCCGAGGCGCCTGCCGCGGCCCCCGAGGACCCCGCCCCCACCGCTCCGCCCACGGAGCCCGAGCCCCCGCGCGACCCGTAATTTCCTCCGCGACGCCCGTAATTTCGACAGGCGCGCCTCCCCCGTGACGGAGTCGGAACGGGCCCTCTTCCTCCGAAAAGGGCCTTGCTCCGACGGCTTTCGGACGGAAGAGCCCTTTCTTTGTCGTCCCCCGGACGGTGAGTCCCAGTAGGCACTCCTGTTGCACGGCACGCTCCCGCGAAGGGTGGGGAGGCGTTCATGGGCAACGGGCGATGGGGTGCGATGGGGAAAGGGGGGCTTGTCGCCTGGGCCCTGCTCGGCGGCCTGCCGGGATGGGCGGACGAGCTTCCGCCGAGCCTGGAGCCACCCAGGAGCCTGGAGCCACCGGGAGCCGGTGGGCCCACGAAGGCGCCCCTGTCCGAGGGCGGCGAGGGCCTGCTCCAGGACAAGAAGAAGGGGTTTCAAGTGCGCCCCTTCGGCCGCGTCTACGCGCGCATGAGGGCGGATGAACGCGAGGAGTTCGCGCGCTCCATCTCCATCCCCTCCGCGCGCGTGGGCCTCGCCGCGTCGCTGTCCCACGTGGACGCCGAGGTGACGGCGGATCTGTCCTCCAAGTCGATTCTCAAGGATGCCTTCCTGCGCGTCGCCACCGACTCGAAGCGGCTGCGGCTCTATGGCGGCCAGTTCAAGGCGCCCTTCCTCCAGCGCGAATTGGAGTCGTCCTGGGCGCTGCCCGTGGTGAGGCGCGGACTGCTGGCCGACTACCTGGAAGACACGCACCACCTGGGTGGCCGGCGCCTGGGGCTCATGGGCGAGGTGAACCTCAAGGAGGCGTGGAAGCTGCGCGTGTCGGGCGGTGTCTTCGAGGGCGCCAAGGACGAGAGCGGCACACGCCTGAGCGAGGACGCGGCGCTCCGGGTGAGCGTGCGCCCCTTCAAGGGCCTCACGCTGGGCGCGAGCAGCTACCTCACCGAGGTCTTCGCGGGCACGCGCAACCACGCGCTGGCCGCGGACGCCTCGCTGCGGCTGGGAGGGCTGGAGCTGTCGGGCGAGTTCGTCAACGGGCGCATCGCGCTGGGGCCCTTCCAGGGGGAGATGGGACTGGCCAGTTATGTCCTGCCCATCGGACTCGAGGGCTGGGCGTTGCAGCCGCTGGCGGGCGCCGAACTCCTCCAGTTGACCGGCCCCTTGAAGGCCCGGGGCTATGCACTCGTGGGGGGCATCAACATCCTCTACTCACAGCACTTCAAGGCCCAGTTCCAGGCCGAGCACGCGCTGCGTCCCGGAGATGAGCTCGCGGGTCTCGAATACTCAATGCAGCTGGCCACCCGCTTCTAGCGGACACGGAAGGGCGACGCATGATCCAGTTCGCGGAAGGAGATGTCACCAAGCTGCGCCGGGAGTTCAAGCTGATGCTCGGCCGGGATGCCGCGCTCGCCTTGTGCGCGCGGCTGTCCGGCGCGATCACCATCTCGCCCCCCGCCCCCACGCGCATCACCTCGGTGTACTTCGACAAACCGGGCTATCCGCTCACCCTGCGCTCGCTGCGCACGCCCATGGACTGTCTCAAGGTCCGCACCAAGGAGTACGCGCCGGACCTGGGTGCCTCCGGGGTGGAGCGCGTGGTGCTGGAGGTCAAGCGCGAGCGCCATGGCGTCACCCAGAAGCGCCGGGTGTGGGTGCCGCGCACCGAGCTGGGCCGGGAGCTGCGCGGCGGCGTGCGCCTGTTGCCGCTCATCACCGGGGGCAGCTTGTTGCCCGTGCTGGCGGTGACCTACCAGCGGCACGTGTATCAGTGTGCCCAGTCGTGGCGGGTGACGGTGGACCGGGAGATCGGCTTCCACCGGGTGACGCCCGCCCTCGCGCTCGGCCAGAAGACGCTGAGCGCGGGGCGGCTGGGAGAACCCCTCGCGCGCGACGAGCGGGTGGTGGTGGAGGTGAAGCACCTGGGAGAGGAGCTGCCCGACTGGCTCGCGGCGCTCAACCCGGGTCGCGAACCGGCGTACAGCAAGTTCGCCGAGGGCATGACGAGGATTCACGAATTCGTCGCGGATCGCATCGCGGAGGGCTGATCAACCGTGTTCATCGACTTCGAAGGCATCGACGGCAGCGGCAAGACGACCTTGTCCAACCTCCTCGCGGCGCGGCTCTCCCGCCTGGGCTACAAGGTCGCGCACGCGCGAGAGGGAGGCGAGCTGCGCTCCCCCATCGCCCGGCGCATCCGCGAGCTCACCCGCGACTCCACCCTCCTGGAGATGGGCTCGCGCACCGAGTTCTTCCTCAACCTCGCGCGCGACGCGCAGCAGCTCGAGGAGGTCATCATCCCCTCGCTCGCGCGTGGCGAGGTGTGCATCAGCGATCGCTACCTGTACTCGCAACTGGCTCTCACGGGGGGTGGGCGCGGGCTGTCCCCCGGTCCGCTCGCGGCGTCGTGTGAGCTGGCCTCGCAGGGCGTGTGGCCGGACCTGGTCATCCTGGTGGACGTGGAGCCGGAGCTGGCGCGGCTGCGCAAGCGCCTGGGCAAGAGCCAGGGCGCGCGCGCCACGGACTCCGACAGCCGCAAGGGGCTGGCCGGCGCGGGTCTGGCGGTGCGCATGCGCGAGTCCTTCCTGGAAATGGCCCGGAAGGATCCCTCGCGATGGCTCGTCATCGAGAACAACGACGTCCCCCTGCACGTGCTGGAGCAGCGCCTGGAGGACGCGGTGGTGGCGAGGCTCCAGGGCCGCAAGCGGGTGGGCCCTTGCCCCCCGGCGCCACGGGTCGACGCGCGCGTGCCGAGGACCCTGGACGAGGTGGAGGAGCGCTTCCTGCGGGCCCTGGACGAAGTGGAGATGCGCGAGCCCCAGCTCGCGGTGTGGCTGCTCGGAGGGCTGCCCGGATTCGCCGCGCATCAGCGGCGGCTGTCCTCCGTGGAGCGCTTCCCGGGCCTCACGGTGCGCAGCCTCATCGGCCTGGATGACGAGCCGGCCTGGGCCCTGCGGGAGTTGCTGGCGGAAGTGGTTCCCCGCGACGTGGCCGCGAGCCTGGACGTCAGCCAGGCCCCCCAGGCCATGGCCCTGCGCGGGCGCCTGTGCACCGAGGCCCCCGCGGAAGTGCTCTCGGGCCTCAAATTCAACGACTCGGCCGAGGCCTGGGCCCTGCGCGAGTGGGCCCTGCGCGAGGGGCACCTGTCGGACGTGCTGTGCGGACTGGCCGGGCTGGAGGACGACACCGCCTGGGGCCTGCGCGAACTGGGCGTCAAGCGGGGCCTGTACGCGGATGTGGCACGCGGCCTGGCCGGCCTGGCCTCCGAGCGGGCGGACGGCCTGCGCCAGACGCTGCTCGGGCAGGCCCGGCTCGCGGTGCTGCGCAGCACCGATGGCCTCGATACGCCCTTCGCGCGCCAGTTGCGCGCCGCGCTCGAGACCAGGGCCCGCAAGGTGGTGCTGCGCTCGCTCTCCGGGCTCGACACGGCCGAGGCCTGGGCCCTGCGCGAGCGCGGCGCCCCGCTGACGAAGGAGGCCCTGGACTCGGTGGACGGCATGGCCGACGCGCGCGCCTGGCGGTTGCGCGAGACCTTCGTGCGGCAATGGCCCTCCACGGTGGTGTCCTCGCTGAGGGGTCTGCCCCTCACGGAGCGTGTGGAAACCCTCGTCCTGCGTGCGCTGGAGCTGACAGGCAGTCGGCTGCCCGTGTTGCACAAGGCTTACGGACTCGTCGCCACCGTCCACGCTGCTACACTGCCGCGTGAAAGGCTGACGCCGAGGACGCCAGACGGCGACCCCGCGCAGCCCACGCTCTGAAAACACGAGGTCGTCCATAATGGAGTCGTTCTTCACGGATCTCAGTCAGGACATGGCCTCCGGGGTCTCGCTTCGCGACGCCGGCATGATGGTGCCCCGCCTGGTGGCCGCGGTGCTGCTGGGCACGCTGCTGTCCCTGCGTCCGTGGAGGTTGCTCTCGGGCCGCTCCCTGCCCAAGGTGGACATGGTGCAGGCGCAGATCCTGCTGTGCACCGCCTCGGCCGTGATCACCGCCGTCATCGGCAACAGCATGGCCAAGGCCTTTGGGCTCGTGGGCCTGGGCGGCTTCGTGCGCTTCCGCTCGGGACTCAAGGATCCACGCGACGCCGCCATCCTGTTCCTGGTGATCGGCCTGGGCATGGCGTGCGGGCACGGCAGCCTGGGTCTGGCGGCCGTGGGCACCGTCTTCGTCGGCTTGCTGCTGTGGGTGCTGGAGCTGTTCGAGAAGAAGGACAAGGACGCCTCGGCGAGCGAGCCCCGGCCGCGCATGCTCGTGTCGGCTCAGGCGGATGACCTGGTGGGCGCCGAGGAGTGGCTGAGGACGGCGTTGGGCGAGCGCAACGTGATGGTGCGCGCGTGCGCCATGGACTTCGACGGACGCCGGGTGGAGCTGGAAGTGGAGGAGAAGGAGCCGGGAACGGTCGCGGCGGCGTTGAGCCGGGCCTCGGGCGGCCCCGTGCGAGGATTGCGGTGGATGGAGATGCCCCCCAAGAAGGCGGGCAAGGAGGAACGCGGATGAAGCGCTGGAGCTGGACAGCACTGGTGGCGGCGGGGTGTCTGGTGGGATGCGGCATCGGCGGCGGTCTGCCTGGTGGCGAGGGCGCGGCCGTGACGAACCCGGATGGAACGGTGACCCTGCCGGACATTCCGACGGGCGATGGCCAGCAGGGAGATCCCTCGACGCCCGAGACCTTCTCGAGCCTGTGGCCGCTCACCCGGGGCTCCTCGTGGACGTACCGCATCACGGACCCCTTCAAGGGCGTCTCCGAGAAGCGCGTGGAAATCCTGGGCGAGGAGACCATCCCCGAGACGACCATGACGGGCATCGCGGTGCTCAGCGTCCAGCCCTCCAAGGAGGAGATGTCCTGGCAGGTGGAGCGCAACGGAACGGTGCTCCGTCTGCGCGAGGAGGACCGCAAGCAGGGCACGCTGGAGCAGGTGAAGACCTGGAGCCCCGCCACCATCAAGTCGCTCTCCAAGGAGCAGCCCCAGGGGTGGAGCTACACGTCGGACATCCGTGAACTGACGCGCATCCCCGCGGACAACTCCACGGAGGACAAGAGCAAGAGCTACATCTGGAGCGTGACCGCGGTGAACCAGACTGTCACCACGCCCGCGGGCACCTTCACCAACGCCCTGCGCGTGGAGCGCAAGCGCGGAGACAAGAACAAGCCAGAGGATGATCGCGTCTACTGGCTGGTGCCCGGCATCGGCAAGGTGAAGGAAGACGGCGAGCGCCTGGAAGAGCTCGTCGCCTACGACGTGAAGAAGCCTTGAGGCGCCTCGGACCGGGTGCGCACCACCCCCCGGTCCGTTGTGTCCGGCGAAAGCGAATCCTCCGCTCCAACGGATGACGGGGGTTTGTCCCAAATCCCGTTCAGCGGGAAAACCCTGGAAACAAGCTCCGGGATTTCGCGCGAACCCTGGAAATAGCGCCGAGATTTCTTCCAGAAACCGTTGGGCCATCTGTCGGCCCACATGCACTTGGGTTCTAGAATTCACTCTGGCGAAACTTTGCCGCCGCGAAGCGAAACGGAGCGGACTCCGGTCCGGACCCTCGCGCAGCAGCGGTCAGGTGCGAGCCCCCGTCGTGCCACCAGAGAGAGAGCCCCCTACGTGAGAAGGCTGTTTACACATTTGTCGAGTCTGGCGTTGGTGCTGACCGGCACTGGCGCCACTGCCCGCTCCCTGCCGAACTACGAAGCGATCCAGGACGCGAAGCCCTCGTTCCGGACGACCGCCGGCTTCGAGCCGGCCGTCGGCGCGAGCCCCCGCGTCGCCCATCGGGACGAGCGCCGGGGAACGCCCTCGTTCGTCTGGGTCAACAAGAGCGTGGCCATGGCCCAGCGCGCCCAGTTCGCGCGCATGGCGCCCGAGCAGGCCGCGCTGGCCCAGCTCGAGGAGAACGCCGCGCTCTACGGCCTGAAGTCCTTCAAGGACACGGGCGCGAAGGTGGCGTCCGTCAGCCGCAACGCGCGGGGGGTGACGGTCGTCACGCTCGCGCAGGATGTCGACGGCGTCGAGGTCTTCCGCCAGTCGCTCAAGTTGCTGCTCAACGCGAACAACGAGCTGGTGGCCATCTCCGGCACGCTGTCCCCGCATGTGTCCTCGGCCACCTCCCGTGCGCGAACCCCGTTCCGGCTGGAGGCCTCCGAGGCCATCGCCAGGGCCTATCAGGACCTGACCGGCAACACCCTGGACGCGAGCCTGCTCGAGGCGCTGCGTCCCGAGTCCGGTGACGACGAGGCCTACGCGCACTACCGGCTGGCCTCCTACGCGCGTCCGCTCGGCGAGGCGCTGCTCATCCCGGCACGTGCCCGGCGGGTGCTCTACCCGATGCCGGACGCGCTGGTGCCCGCCTACTACCTGGAGCTCAACACCGGGAGCGCGAAGCACACGGACTCGGACTACTACGCCTACGTGGTGTCGGCGCTGGACGGGCGGCTGCTCTCGCGCATCAACCTCACGGCGCACGCGGACTTCTCCTACCGCGTCTGGGCGGACACCACGCCGCCCTATACCCCCAAGGATGGTCCCTCGGGCAGCGGCGCCACGCCGCACCCCACGGGCACGCCGGGCACCTACCTCCCGCCCCCGTTCGAGGCGCAGTCCCTGCTCACCCTGCAGAACGTGCCCTTCAGCCGCAATGATCCCTGGCTGCCGACCGGCGCCGTGGAGACCACGGGCAACAACGTGGACGCCTACGGGGACCTGACCGCGCCGGACGGCTACAACAACGGCGACCTGCGCCCCATGGTCACCGCGCCGGGAGTGTTCGACCGCGCGTTCTCGTTCGACGAGCAGCCCTACGCCAACGCGACGCAGGTCGCCGCGGCCACCACCCAGCTGTTCTTCGTGAACAACTGGCTGCACGACTGGTTCTACGACGCGGGCTTCGACGAGGCCTCCGGCAACGCGCAGAGCACCAACTACGGCCGCGGCGGACGGGAGAAGGATCCCATCGCGGCGCAGGCGCAGGACTACGACGGCCGCAACAACGCGAACATGAGCACGCCGGCGGACGGTGCGTCCCCGCGCATGCAGATGTACATCTTCGACAACAGGAACGCGCACGTCACGGCGCTCGGGCCGGACAGCGTCGCGGGTGAGTACAAGGCGGGCGTGGCGGGAAGCTTCGGTCCGTCGGTGTTCGACGTGACGGCCGAGGTGGTGCTCGCCAATGACGGCACGGCGCCGACCGCCGACGCCTGCACCCCGCTGACCAACGGCGCGGAGGTGAGCGGGAAGATCGCCTTCATCGATCGCGGCTCGTGTGACTTCACCGCCAAGGTGATGAACGCGCAGAACGCGGGCGCCGTCGGCGTCATCATCGCGGACAACGTGGACGGCCCCGTGGTGAACCTGGGCGGCGAGTCCACCACCGTCACCATCCCCACGCTGCGCATCACGCGAGCGAGCGGCAACAAGCTGCGGGCCACCATCCCCGGGCTCACCGTGCGGCTCCAGCGCCTGGCCGTCATCAACCTCGATGGCACGATCGACAACGCCATCGTGGCGCACGAGTGGGGCCACTACATCAGCAACCGGCTCGTGCAGAACTCCGCCGGCCTGGTCAACAACCAGGGCCGCTCCATGGGCGAGGGCTGGGGAGACTTCCACGCCCTGCTGATGATCGCGCGCGCGGAGGACATCAACGTCCCCTCCAACACCAACTGGAACGGCGCCTACGGCGCGGCCGACTACGCCACGCGGGGCTCGTCCGAGGACAGCACCTTCTTCGGCATCCGCCGCGTCACCTACTCGGCGGACATGGCCAAGAACGCGCTCACCTTCCGGCACATCACCAACGGCCAGCCACTGCCCACCTCGGCGCCCCTCTCCAACAGCGGCGGCGTCAACTCGGAGGTCCACAACTCGGGTGAGATCTGGGCCACCATGCTGTGGGAGAGCTACGTGTCGCTCCTGCGCGCGCACCCCTTCGCGGAGGCGCAGTCGCGCATGAAGAGCTACCTGGTCAACGGCTACAAGATGACGCCCGCCGCCCCCACCTTCCTGGAGGCGCGTGACGCGATCATCGCGGCGGCCATGGCGAACGATCCGGCGGATGGAGACCGTTTCTGGCGCGCGTTCGCCCGGCGCGGCGCGGGCGTGGGCGCGGTGGCCCCGGACCGCTACTCCACCACCCACGAGGGCGTGGTCGAGAGCTTCACCGTGGGCGCGGACCTCACCCTCGTCTCCCTGTCCCTCGCCGATGACGTCGCCGCCACTTCCTGCGACCAGGACGGCGTCCTCGACAACGGCGAGACGGGCCGCCTGCGCATCGTCGTGCGCAACACCGGCTCGCAGCCGGCCACCCGGGCCACCGCCACCGTGCTCTCCAGCAGCAAGGGCGTGTCGGTGGGCCATGGCGGCGCGGTGACCTTCCCCACCATTCCCGTGGGCGGGACGATCGAGGCGTACATCCCCGTGTCGCTCAATGGCGCCACCACGGCCCAGCGGGTGGACATCCTCGTCTCCGCGCGGGACGAGCAGCAGGCCATTCCGGGAGACCGGACGCTCGGCTTGTCCGTGAAGGCCAACTACAACGAGTCGCCCAACTCCAGCTCCAAGGAAGGGGTGGATGCCGTCAACCCGCCGTGGACCCTGGAGCACGACGCGGCCCTGGCCAACTCGGACTTCGGCGTGGTGCAGTTCAGCACCGATCTCAACCGGGCCTTCTTCGGGCCGAACGAGGGCGCGGCGAGCGACCTGCGCCTCATCACCCCCAACCTCCAGGTGGGCACCGGGCCGTTCACCCTCACGTTCCGTCAGGCGTATGACTTCGAGCAGGACACCTCGGTCACGCCGCCGGACTACTACGACGGCGCCGTCATCGAACTGACCGAGGACAACGGGCAGACGTGGGTGGACATCGGCGGCACGCTGTACAAGGGCGCGCTGTACAACGACCCGGTCGGCTATCCGAGCAACAAGAACCCGCTCAAGGGCCGCCAGGCCATCGTGGGACAGACCAAGGACTTCCCCGCCTTCATCACCTCCACGCTGGACCTGGGGACGACCTACGCGGGCAAGACGGTGCGCATCCGCTTCCGCATCGGTTCGGACAACGGCGCCGCGGCGACGGGCTGGTTGCTGGACGATCTCGCGTTCACCGGCATCACCAACACGCCCTTCACCACCCTCGCCGAGCAGCCCGCGGCGTGCGTGAAGAACCGGCCCCCGGTGGCGTCCGCTGGCGCGGACCAGACGGTGAACGAGCGCACGGCCGTGACGCTCACGGGCACGGCCTACGATCCGAACAACGATCCGCTCTCCTATAGCTGGACGCAGCTGTCCGGCCCGCCGGCGACGCTCTCGGGCACCGACACGCTCAAGGCCACCTTCACCGCTCCCGAGGTGGCACAGGACTCGGACCTGGTGTTCCACCTGGCCGTGTCCGATGGGACCGACACGACCACCAGCACCGTGACCGTGCACGTGCGCAACGTGAACCGGGCGCCCACCGCCAACGCGGGCCTGGATGGCACCGTGGATGAGCGCGCCAGCTTCACGCTGTCGGGCTCGGCGTCGGACGAGGACAATGACACCCTCACCTACCGCTGGTTCCAGACGGCGGGCACGCCCGTGGCGCTCTCCAACGCCAACACCCTGACCGCCTCGTTCGTCGCTCCGGAGCTCACCCTGGACGAGACGCTCACCTTCACCCTGTGGGTGAGCGACGGCACGGCGAGCGTCGAGGACTCGGTGAACGTGACGGTGCACAACGTCAACCGCGCGCCCGTGGTGAACGCGTCCAACAAGCGCGTCGAGCAAAACACCCAGGTGACGCTCTCCGCCCAGGCCTCGGATCCAGATGGAGACACGCTCACCTACAGCTGGACGCAGTTGTCCGGCCCGCCGGTGACCCTCACGGGAGCGAACACGCTCACGCCGTCCTTCACCGCGCCCAGCGTGACGGCCGACACCGAACTCACCTTCGAGCTGACCGTCTCCGACGGCTCGGCCTCCAGCAAGGCCACCTCCATCGTGACGGTCGTCCAGGACAACGTCCCCAACGATCCGCCCACCGCCAACGCGGGCCTGGACGGCATCGTGGAGGAGCGCGCCAGCTACACGCTGTCGGGCTCGGCGAGTGACCTGAACGGTGACACCCTCACCTACCGGTGGTTCCAGACGGCGGGCACGCCCGTGGCCCTGTCCAACGCCAACACCCTGACCGCCTCGTTCATCGCGCCCGAGGTGGCGACCAGCGAGACGCTCACCTTCACCCTGTGGGTGAGCGACGGCAAGGCGAGCGCCGAGGACTCGGTGAACGTGACGGTGAACAACGTCAACCGCGCGCCCACGGTGCAGGTGTCCGACGTGATCGCGCAGGAGCGCACCACCGTCCAGTTGCACGCCATCGCCACGGATCCGGACGGCGATGGGCTCACCTATAGCTGGACGCAGCTGTCCGGCCCGCCGGTGACCCTCACGGGCCAGGACACCGCTCGCCCCACGTTCGCGGCCGGAGACGTCGACGCCGACACGGACTTCACCTTCCAGGTGAGCGTGAGCGACGGCGCGGCCTCCGTGACGGGTGACGTGAAGGTGACCGTGCGCAACGAGAACCGCGCGCCCACGGCCGTCGCGGGTGACGCGGTGACGGTCGACTCCGGTGCGACGTTCCAGCTCAACGGCGGCGCCAGCTCGGATCCGGACGGTGACGCCCTGACCTACGCGTGGACACAGGTGGGCGGTCCCTGGGCGACGATCCAGGGGGAGACCACCGCCACCCCGAGCATCACCGCTCCGGCGCTGGAGACGGACACCGAGCTGCGCTTCAGCCTCGTCGTGAGTGACGGCGTGGTGTCGAGCCAGCCCTCCATCGTCTCCGTCACCGTGAAGGGCGCCCCGAAGGACGGCGGCGGCGACGGTGATGGCAACGGCGGCGGCGATGACGACGACAACGGTGGCGGCTGCTCGGCCACCGGTGCGGGCATGCCCGTGAGCATGCTCGGCCTGGGCCTGCTGGGCCTGCTGCGCCGCCGTCGGGTGAACTGACGCGTGGTCCCCCTCCCCCGCCGGAGTCATGGTGGGGGAGGGGTGGAAGTACCGGCGATCCTCGCGTAGAGCTTGGCTCCGTGAAGACGCCCTCTTTGGATTCCCCCGCCTCCAACGTCCTGTCGGTCGTCGCGCTGCGCAAGCACTACGGCGGCCCCCCCGCCGTGGATGACCTGTCCTTCGACGTGGGCCGCCGGGAAATCGTCGGGCTGCTCGGCGGCAACGGCGCGGGAAAGACAACCACCATCAACATGGTGCTCGGCATCCTCGAGCCCAGCGCGGGAACCATCCTCATCGAGGGGGTGGACCTGGCGAAGGCCCGGGCCCAGGCGCTCGCACACACCAACTTCGCCGCCACCTACGCGCCCCTGCCCGGCAACCTCACCGTCCAGCAGAACCTGCGCGTCTTCGGGATGCTCTACGGTGTGAAGAAGCTCTCCGCGCGCATCGAGGAACTGCTCGCGAGCTTCGACCTGCGGCGCTTTCGCGACACGAAGAGCGGCGTGCTGTCCTCGGGAGAGCAGACCCGGCTGACGCTGGCCAAGGCCATGCTCAACGAGCCCCGGTTGCTCCTCCTGGACGAGCCCACCGCCTCGTTGGATCCCGCGACGGCCCGGGACATCCGTACCCGCATCCGGGACTTCGCGACCCAAGGCCCTGGCGGCGTGTTGTGGACGTCCCACAACATGTACGAGGTCGAGGAGGTCTGTGACCGGGTGCTCATCGTCTCGCGGGGGAAGATCCTCCTCCAGGGAAACCCCCGGACGCTGCCGGCCGAGCACGGCAAGGCAACGCTCGAGGAACTCTTCATCTCCGTGGTCCGCGGACCGGACACGCTGGAGCACACGAGGGAGGTGTCATGAATTCCTCGCACATCGCCGCCATCCTGCTGCGCCAGTTCTACCTGTTCCGGGGAAGCCCCGCGCGCATCCTGCCGCTCTTCGTCTGGGAGGCCATCGACGTCACCCTCTGGGGATTCATCACCCGCTACCTCGACAGCGTCTCGGCTTCCGGCATCAACTTCGTGTCGTCCCTGCTGGGCACGGTGCTGCTCTGGAATTTCCTCACGCGCGTCATGCATGGCGTGACGATGGCGTTCTTCGAGGATGTCTGGTCGCGCAACTTCCTCAACCTCTTCGCCACCCCCCTGCGGATTTCCGAGTACCTCGCCGGGCTCGTGCTCTCGAGCCTGGTGACGAGCAGCATCGGACTCGGGGTGATGGTGCTCGTCGCGTGGGCGGTGTTCGACCTGTCCCTGTTCACCTATGGCCTGATGCTCGCGCCGTTCTTCATGGTGCTCTTCCTGTTTGGGATCGCGCTGGGGGTGTTCGGCAGCGCCGCGGTGCTCCGGTTGGGGCCGGCCGCGGAATGGCTCATCTGGCCCATTCCCGCGATGGTCGCCCCCTTCGCCTGCGTCTTCTATCCGCGCTCGGCGCTGCCCGAGTGGATGCAGTGGGCCTCGCGCCTGACTCCCCCGTCCTATGTCTTCGAGGGCATGCGGGAGATCGTCTCGGATGGAACGTTCTCGGGGCGCTCGCTCGCATGGGGCTTGGGACTCGCCCTGACCGCGCTGGTGCTCGCATGCGGGTTCTTCACCCGCGTCTACCATGAGGCCGTCCGCACGGGCCGCATCGCCCGCTACAGCGCGGAAAGCGTGACCTGAGGATACGGGGAAGAGAGGGCCGCCTGCCCTCGACTGTCGGAGTGGATGATATGACTCTCCGTGAATTCCTCCTGGGCTCCTCAGGGAGAGTTCCCAATGCGTTTCGCCACTCCATTGCTCCTCGTCGTGTTGACCGCCTGCGCCTCGCTGCCTCCCCGAGGACAGCTCGCCATGCGCGACGTGCAGTTTCCCGTGAGGGATCTGCGCTACGCCTCGGGCCTGCGCATCCTCGTGGAGCAGGACAGCCGGAGGCCCGTGGTCGCGGTCGTGGCCCTGGTGGGCAGTGGCGGCGCGGGAGATCCCAAGGGAAAGGAGGGCCTGGCGCACATGGTGGAGCACCTCACCTTCCGAGCCCACGCCGAGCAGCGTCCCAGCCGCTGGAGTCAACTCGAGGCGGCCGGAGCGGGGCGGCTCAACGCCTTCACCTCGTTCGACACCACGGTGTACCACGAGGTGGCGCCGCGGGAGTCACTCGGAGAGCTGCTGCGCATCGAGGGAGAGCGCCTGGCCAATCCGCTCCAGGGCGTCACCCCCGAGGTCTTCGCCGTGGAGCGCGAGGTGGCGCGCAACGAATTGCGCCAGCGCAACGCTCCCGCGGTGCCCCTCCATCCGAGCACGGACGTCGTGGAGATCGAGGCCGCCGTGCCCACGCCCGAGCTGTACCTGGGCTGGACGCTGCCGCGCGGCTAAGACGACGCCAGCTTCATCAAGGATCAGGGGGGGGCGCGGCCCACCTGGAAGTGCAGGGCGCGGTGGAGAACGCGCAGCTCCAGCCCACGCTCGCCGCCATCCGCCAGACGCTGGAGGAACTCTCGCGAGCGAAGTGGCGGCCGGAGGAGCTCGAGGCCGCGCGCCGACGGGTGAACCAGGAACGCGCGCTCACGCTCAGCACCACCTCGGATCTGGCCCGGGCGCTGCTCCGCACCCGAGGCATGGGTTGGCCGCTGAGCGATCTGGAGGACTATCCCAAGCACCTGACCGCCATCACCCCCGACGCACTCCAGCGGGACTTCACGTGGTGCACGGAACACCTCGTGGTGTCGCTCGTGGGGGAGGAGGCCGTGACACGCGGCGCGGTGGAGGCGTGGTCACGCGGTGCCGCCACACCCGCGCCCTGAGCCCTCGCTCGCGGGCTACGCCAGGTGCACGTCCGAGAAGCGGGAGACCACCTTCATGGCCCCCGCCTTCAGCAAGTCGTCCGCATGACCGGGCCAGCTATGCCCGCCGCCGATGAAGCCAATCACCCGCATGCCGGCCGAGACCGCGCCGTGGACGCCATGCGCGGAGTCCTCGATGACGACGGTGTCCCTCGGGCTGACGCCGAGCGTCCGGGCCGCGTGCAGGAAGACGTCCGGCGCGGGCTTCGAGCGGCCAACCTCGGGGGCCGAGAAGATGTGGGGCTCGAAGCGCTCCCAGAGTCCCGCCGCCGTCATGCTGATCTTCAGCCGTTGGAGGCTCGAGTTCGAGCAGACGCAGCGCGGTCCGGTGAGCCGGTCGAGCAGCGCATGTACCCCCTCGATGGCCTTCACGCTCTCCAGCTTTCGGTCGAGCTCCAGGATCGCGCGATCCAGATAATCCTCTGGCAGAGGACGTCCGAGCTGCTGGGTGAGCAGGATCACCAGTTGCGCATCGGTCAGCCCGGTGAAGCGCGTGATGACCTCCTCCTGGGTGATGGCGAAGCCGAGTTCGCCCAGCAGCTGGGAGTGCACCCCCGCCGCCAGGATTTCCGAGTCAATCAGCACGCCGTCACAATCGAAGATGGTGAGCACGAAGATCCTTTCGACACAGCGGGGACACGCCTCGGAGAGTTACAGGGAAGCGCATCGAGGCGCTACTTCATCCGCACCGCCACCGGGTTGCTGGCGTGGCCGCACCATGCATCCTCCGTCCAGACTCCTGCACACGGTGTTGGCCGCCACCTGACTACCACCTCATCGCCACCGTGGGCGAAACGAAGGACATGGCGGTGGTGGATGTAGAGGACGCGAATGCGCCACGGGTCGTCCTATCGAACCCCACGGCCCCCAAGGGCCTGGACTAATGAGACGTTCCTGGTGCTCGCGCACAGAACGGGCGTGTACATCTAACGCGCTGAACTCCGATCCCGGCATAATGAGCGGCCATGCCCCCGCGTCTCGTGCTCCTCGTTGGCCTGCTCGCTCTCACTGGTTGTCGAAACAACACCGAGGGGGCGGTGAAGCTCACCGTCACCTACTCCGGCTTCAAGCCCGGCTGTCTCCGGGTGAGCGTGAAGGACGCGGAGGGCGCGGGAGAGGAGCGCACGACGGAGCTCGCGGGCAAGGGCGCGGTCACGGGCGGGGCGGTGACGGTGGCCGCCTTCCGCGAGGCCGGTTGGAGCAACCGCCTGACCGTGACGGCGAAGGCCTTCGAGAAGCTCTGCACGGCGGGGGATACGGGGGTGGCCACCGACACCAAGACGGTGACGGTGGACAAGGGCCAGATCGCCGAGGAGACGCTGACGCTGGAGGCCATCGACCAGGACGGGGACGGCTACGTCTCCTGGGACAACGCGGGCGGCCACGACTGCGACGACACGACGGCCAGCGTGAACCCCGGCGCGAAGGAGCTCTGCAACGGCAGGGACGACAACTGCGACCGGAAGCAGGACGAGGACTTCGACGTCGGTGCGATGTGTAACTCACCGGATGGCTGCCAGGGCGCCTGGGCTTGCGACGCCCAGGGCGCACAAACCTGCATGGCCAACAGATCGGGCCAGTGGCACCCCGATGTGGACAAGGATGGCCAGGGCGCACGAGGCCCGGGCATCACGAGTTGCAAGCAGCCCGAGGGCTACGTGGCCAACGACCTCGACTGCGACGACACCAACCCCCAGCGCAACACGAAGGCCACCGAGCTGTGCAACGCGGTGGACGACAATTGCGATGGAAAGAATGACGAGGGGTTGGGCGTGGGGCTCGGCTGCACGGGCCTGGGCGAATGCGGAGGCCTGACCGCCTGCGCCTCGGATGGAGGCCTGATGTGTGACAGTCCCACGCCCACCGTGCTGTACCCGGACAACGACCAGGACACTCGCGGCGCGGCCGACGCGGGCGTGACGAACTGCGGTCCCACTCGCGTCGGCTACGTCGACAACCCGAACGACTGCGATGACACCCGGGCAAGCGTGTACGTCAACGCGCCGGAACTCTGCGACGGGATGGACAACGACTGCGACGGGACCCAGGACGAGGGCTTCATCTTGGACGCGGGCTGCGATCCGGGCCTGGGCTGCTCCGGAGTGACGGCGTGCGCGGCGGACGGAGGCACGCAGTGCGCCTACGTCACGCCGCCGCCGAGCTACTACCCGGACGAAGACTCCGACCAGCACGGGAAGGAAGACGCGGGCGTGCTGACCTGCGCGCCGAGCCCCGGGTACATCGCCCAGGCGGGCGACTGCAACGATGGCAACCCGTTCACGCACGCGGACGCGAGCGAGCTGTGTGACCAGGAGGACAACAACTGCAACGGCACCGTGGACGAGCCTGGCGCGTGCCCCGCGGGCGGCGGGAGCTGGGTGGACCAGTCCGCGGGCAGCACGGCCACCTGGCGGTCGGTGTCCCTGGGGAACGACGGGGGCGTGTGGATCGCTGGCAGCGGCGACGCCCTGCGCGTGCGCGAGCCAGGACAGACGACCTTCCAGACCCCCACCTGCACGGGCGACTGGTACGGCGTCTGGGCGGACCCGAAAACAGGGACCGCCTACCTCGGAGGGAGCAATACCTCCGCCGCGAAGCGCGACCTGGGAAACGCGAGTTGCACGTCTGAAAAATCCGTCCCGGATACCGACGTCCGGGGCCTCACGGGCCTCGCCCTGCCGGGAGACGGGCTGGAATTGCATCTCGTCGGGCAGTCCCGAAACACGACCAACGAAGGGCACGCGTACCGGCGGAGTCCCGGAAGCACTGGCACTGAGGGCCCTACCAAAATAGCCCCCATCTGGGATGTGCACGGCCTCTCGCGGGAGGTGCTCTTCGCCGTGGGCGGCTTTGACACCATCACGGGCTCCGAGGTGGGTACTCGCATCTACCGCTTCAAGCCAGACCAGAATGACTGGGCAACCGAGCGCATCCAGGACCTCCCGGGCGTCGTGGACGACAAACTCCGAGGCATCTGGGTCGTGAACCCGAAGCTGGCCTACGCCGTCGGCGAGAGCAGCTCCGTCCTCATGTGGAACGGGACGGCCTGGAGCAATCACTCAGCGCCGGCGGGCGAGAACCTGCTTTCGGTGGTTGCCTTTGGGAAGAACGCCATCTACGTCACCACCTTGAGCGGAAAGGTCTACCGGTACAATGGGAGCGGTTGGAGCGCGCTGTCCGGCGTGAACACTGGAGGAAACGCTCTCAATGACATCGCGGGCACCAGTCCCGACGACCTCTGGGTGGTGGGCGGAAACGGGAAGATCTTCCACTGGCCACGCTGAGCGAGTTCCTCAGGGTTCGACGGATTGAGGCAACGGCTTTCCCTTCGTGGTGGGCAGGTAGCACTTGCCCTTGTACTCCGCGACCTCGTCATCGCAGGGAGGCTTCTGCGCGAGTTCCACCCAGCACCCACCGTTGATCTCCACGGCCGCCTTCTTGGTCTTGCAGGGAGGCGTCCCCTGATTGCGGAAGGGCTTGTCGGGCAAGGGATAGGCCGGGGCCGCGGGGCTCGGGTCATCGACGTCCGCGAGGAAGAACGCATCCGCGGGACACGGAAACCCGGCCACCTGCCCCTGCGACAGAGGCTCATGACGGCTCGCCAGCAGCCATACGCCCAACGCCAGGACAAGACCCGCGACGACGCGCCATGACCTCTCTCGCCAGTTCTGGCTGACGCGCGGGGGCCGCCCCTCCGGGCCGCGCAATCCCGACACCAGGTGAGCCCCGACCCGGGCATTGCCCTCCACGCGCGTGACCGCGGCGGATGCCAGCACGAGGACATTCGCCAATTCCGGCGTGGGCACCGTCACGGACGCATCGTCCATCAGGACGGTGACCGAGAGCGGCGAGGGCTCGAAGACCACCAGCGCCGCCCAGCGTCCAGAGGACTGCCATTGCACGCGGTCGCTGAGGAACAGCCGCAGGGCGGGCCTGCCTGTCTCCACGTGCCACGCCTCATGGAGACGTCCGAGGTCGGGCCCCACCTCGTCATAGCGCTGGCCGAGCTCGAACGGCCCCATCCCACTTCCCTTTCCACTCTTCTCATCCGCCACGTGCGCTCCCTCCAAGGTCGCGGCACAGACAATCGGATTCGACCTCTCAAGTCAAGTCACATCACCTGTCTTTTCAGGTCAGGTCCGATCCGAGATAGCGGGCGCGCCTCCCGGCGGCCTACCTGGCGACGAGCCCCCGCTCCACCGCCTGCTCCCCAGGCACGAACCCCGCCGAATCCCGGATGGATGTCTGGTGGAGGACGGTTCCACTCCACGTCCGAATGGCTCGGACAGGAGGATTCATGCACCGACTGCATTCCCTGGCGCTCGGCGCCGTGACCGCGCTTGCTCTCGTGGCGGGCGGAGCCCATGCCGCGAGCCTGTCGCGTGAGCCCTACCTGCAGAAGGTGGGGACGGACACCGCCACCGTGGCTTTCCGGCTCAGTGCCTCGTGCGCGCCCACCGTTTATTACGGCACCCACGGGAGCACCGATCAGAGCGTGACCGCGCCCAACCCGGCGACCAGACAAGCGGTCGAACTCACGGGCCTGGAGCCCGGTACCCCCTACACCTATGTGGTGGATGCGTGCGGCGCGCGCACCAACCCGGTGACGTTCTCCACCGCGTCCAAGCCCACCGTGCGCCGCGTGCACTTCACCGCGGTGGGCGACTTCGGCTCCAACAGCAATGAGCAGAAGGACGTGGCCCGCGCCATGCTCGGCCGCGCACCGGAGCTCTTCCTCGCGCTCGGGGACAACGCCTACGCGTCGGGCACCGAGGCCGAGTTCCAACACAACCTCTTCGAGCCCATGGCCCCCCTGCTCGCGCAGGTGCCCTTCTTCGCCGTGCCCGGCAACCACGAGTACGAGACGAACCAGGGCCAGCCCTACTTCGACAACCTCTACCTGCCCACCAGCTCCACCGGCGGCGAGTCCTACTACTCGTTCGACTGGGGCTTCGTGCACTTCGTGGCGATCGACTCCAGTTGCGCGCTGGGCCTCGCGCCCTCGAGCCGCTGCACGCCGGCCGCGCAGCGGCAGTGGGTGGAAGAGGATCTGGCCGCGAGCACCGCGCCCTGGAAGATCGCCTTCATGCACTACCCGCCCTGGAGCAGCGGTGAGCACGGCTCGCAGCCGAACATCCGCAAGCAGTTCGCCCCCCTCTTCGAGAAGTATGGGGTGGACCTGGTGCTCACCGGGCATGACCACGACTACGAGCGCAGCCAACCCATGAAGGGGGACGCGGTGGCGGCCTCGGGCACGAAGGCTCCGGTGTACCTGGTGGTGGGCAGCGGCGGCGCGAGCCTGCGCGACATGGGCACGAGCAGCAAGCCCTCCTGGTCCGTGCTGCGCAACAACGGGGACCACGGCTACCTCGACGTCAAGGCCGAGGACGGCACCCTCACCGCCCAGATGCTCACCCCCTCGGGCAAGGTGATGGACAGCTTCTCGCTGACCAAGGACCTGGCTCCGGAGTCCGAAACCCAGCCGGGAACCTCGGACGAGACGACCCCTCTCCCGGGTCAGCCGGACCCCGTGCCGACTCCCGCCCCGTCCCCAAGTCCCTCGGGCGGAACCAACCCCCTACCCACGGGCGCGGAGCAACCCGAGGACTTCGTCCCCACGGCCGCGGGCTGCTCGGCTGGACCCGCGATGGCCTTGCTGCCCGGGGCCATCCTCGTGCTCGCCGGGGCCTTGCGCCGCCGCCGCTAGCGAGCGGAACACTTCCGACGGCCGGGAAGCGGCCCGGGAGTGCCTTCCGTCCTTGTCATCGAGCGTCCGGGATGCGATGCGCCTTGATGACGACAAACGCGGGCCCACCTTCCTGCCGGGCCGCCGGAGCCTTTCATGAAGAAGAACCCCCGCCCTCCCGACCGGGCATCCCAGCCTCGCAGTGAATCCCCTCGCGGTGAGTCCCCTCGCCGGGAGTCGTCCCCTCGCGGTGAGTCCCCTCGCCGGGAGTCCTCCCCTCGCGGTGAGTCCCCTCGCCGGGAGTCCTCCCCTCGCGGTGAGTCCCCTCGTCGGGATTTCTCTCGCGGCGAGGCTCCTCGTCGGGAGTCGTCCCCTCGCGGCGAGGCTCCTCGTCGGGAGTCGTCCCCTCGCGGCGAGGCTCCTCGTCGGGAGTCGTCCCCTCGCGGCGAGGCCCCTCGTCGGGAGTCGTCCCCTCGCGGTGAGTCCCCTCGTCGGGAGTCGTCCCCTCGCGGTGAGTCCCCTCGTCGGGAGTCGTCCCCTCGCCGGGAGTCGTCTCGCGGTGAGTCCTCTCGCCAGGAGTTCCCCAACAGCAAGGCACCTCACCGGAAGCCCGCGCACCGGGAGACGAATCGCCGGGAGCCCGCGCGCCGGTTCGCCTCCGAGGCACCGCGCGGAGAGCGCCCCGTGCGCGAGGACCTGGTCCTCCAGGCGTGCCTCGAGGCCTACGGTTTCATCCGCCAGGAGGGCCGCCTCGCGGATCGCGCCCTCGACTTCACCCTGCGGCACAAGAAGAACCTCTACTCCAACGAGCGCCGGGCGGTGGCCGAGCGGGTGTATGCCCTGCTTCGCCGCCAGCGCACCGTGGACTTCCTCCTGGAGCACGCCTACCGGGGCTTCACCCAGTTGGATCGCACGCGCCAGGACGTGTTGCGACTGGCCGCCTCGCGCGTGCTGCACGGCGAGAGCGTGGAGGACGTGGAGCGCAGCGGGCAGCTCGAGGTAATGGGCGCCGAGGGCCTGTCCGGGCTCGCGCGCGCCGCGCGGACGCTGGAGAGCCTGGCTCCGGACAAGCGCTTCCCCATCGCCGCGTCGCTGCCGGACTTCCTCGCGGCGCGCTTCCGGGAGGCGTTCGGCGCGGACGCGGAGAAGGCCGCCGAGGCGATGAACGAGCGCGCGCCCCTGACCGCCCGCGTCAACGGCCTCAAGGGAGAGCGGGAAGCGCTGCGGGGCATCCTGGCGCGCGAGGGCGTGAGCACCACGCCCACGCCCCTGTCGCCGCTCGGGCTCATCCTCGACACGCGCATCAACGCCTTCTCGCTCGAGTCCTTCCGCGACGGCGCCTTCGAGTTGCAGGACGAGGGCAGCCAGCTGCTCGGCATGCTCGTGGACGCGCCGCCCACCAAGGTGGTGGACGCGTGCGCGGGCGCGGGCGGCAAGACGCTGCAGCTCGCCGTGCAGATGAAGAACCGGGGTGACCTGTACGCGCTCGACGTCGAGGAGGGGCGCATGGAGGATCTGCGCAAGCGCACGCGCCGGGCCGGCGTGCACAACGTGCGCACCCAGCTCATCCCCGCGGACGGCCCCGAGGTGGACACGGCCCTGGCGGCCCTCATGGGCAAGGCGGATCGGGTGCTGGTGGACGCGCCGTGCAGTGGCACGGGCACCCTCCGGCGCAAGCCGGACGCGCGCTACCGCCTCACGCCGGAGATTCTCGCCGAGCACGTGGAGCGTCAGAAGAAGCTGCTCGAGCGCTTCTCCCACCTGGTGAAGCCCGGGGGCCGGCTCATCTACGGCACGTGCAGCGTGCTGCGCGAGGAGAACGAGGCGGTGGTGGAGGACTTCCTCTCGCGGCATCCGGAGTACACGGTGCGTCCGGTGTCGGAGGAACTGGGCGCGGAACTGGGCGCCCGGGTGAGCGCGGGGCCCTTCTTGCGGCTCGCCCCGCACCTGCATGGCACGGATGGATTCTTCGGGGCCATCCTCGTGCGCGCGAAGTAACCTCCCCCCGGGAGAGTCCCCCTGGAGGGAAACGGCATGCCGGAAGCGGTCCACTATCGGGTCTCGATGCTCCGCCCGCACACGCACCTCTTCGAGGTGCGGGCCACCTTTCCCCCGGGTCCGGACACCCTTGAGGCCGTGCTGCCGGTGTGGACGCCCGGCAGCTACATGGTGCGGGAGTTCTCCCGCCACCTCCAGGAGGTGAGGGCCACCGGGCCGGATGGGGAAGCGCTCGCGGTGCGGCGCACGGACAAGCGCACCTGGCGGGTGGACACCCGAGGCCGCGCGGTGACCCTGAGCTACCGCGTCTATGCCCACGAGCTGTCCGTGCGCACGAGCCACCTGGATGGCGGCCACGGCTACTTCAACGGCGCCTGTCTCTTCCTTTATACCGAGGCCACGCGGGGCCTCGCGCACCACGTCACCGTGGAGGCGCCCGAGGGGTGGAAGACCTTCACCGCGCTCGACTTCCGCGACGGCGCCTTCGTGGCGGACAGCTACGACGAGCTGGTGGACAGCCCCTTCGAGGTGGGCCCCCACACCCCGCTCACCTTCGTGGCGGCGGGCGTTCCCCATGAGGTGGTGGTGTGGGGAGACTCTGCGCCGGACCCCGCCCGGTTGTGCGCGGACCTGCAGCGCGTCTGCGAGGCCCAGGCGCGGCTCTTCGGCGGCCTGCCCATGAAGCGCTACCTCTTCCTCGTCTACCTCACGGACAAGGGGCGTGGAGGACTGGAGCACCAGGCCTCCACGGCGCTGCTCTTCCCGCGCGTGGGACTCTACAACCCGCGCGGCTGGGAGGACTTCCTCACCCTGGCGGCCCACGAGTACTTCCACCTGTGGAACATCAAGCGGGTGAAGCCCCGGGCCTTCGTCCCCATGGACTACGCCCAGGAGAACTACACCTCGCTGCTCTGGGCCTTCGAGGGAGTCACCGCCTACTACGACAACCGCATGGTGCTGCGCGCGGGGTTGATGAGCGCGAGCCGCTACCTCATCCGTCTGGGGGAGACGCTGTCCGCCCTCCAGGCCACGCCGGGCCGCAAGACGCAGACGCTGGCCGAGTCCTCGTTCCTGTGCTGGGTGAAGCACTACCGCCCGGACGAGAACAGTCCCAACAGCGCCATCTCCTACTACCTCAAGGGCGAGGTGGTGGCGGTGCTGCTGGACCTGGAGCTGCGGCTCGCCACGGACGACGCACGGGGCCTGGACGACTTGATGCGCCTCTTGTGGGAGCGCCACGGAGATGGCTCCGGCGTCCCCGAGGAGGGCGTGGAGGCGGCGGCCTCGGAGCTGGCGGGCAAGGACCTGAGCGCCTTCTTCGACCGGGCGGTGCGGAGCACGGAGGAGCTGGACTTCTCGGTCTTCGCCCACGTGGGCCTGGAGATGCGCTCGCGCCCCCGCGAGTCCGCGAGCGATCGCGGCGGCACGCCTCCGCCACGCGCCAGGGGAGAGGCCCGGCCGAGGGGATGGCTCGGTGTCATGCCCAAGGGCAGCACCACCTTCGCCACGGTGCTGGAGGGCTCGCCCGCGCAGGAGGCGGGGGTGTACGTGGACGATGAGCTCGTGGCGCTCGATGGCTGGCGGGTGGACACCTCGGGGCTGCTGTCTCGCTGCGAGGACAAGGCTCCTGGCGACACGGTACGGCTCACGGTGTTCCGCCGGGACAAGCTGGTGGACGTCCCCGTGGTGCTCGGCCAGAAGCCCGCGGATGCCGTATGGCTCGCCCGTGTGGACAAGCCCACCGACGCGCAGAAGGCATCGCTCCAGGCGTGGCTCGGCACGGCCTGGGAGGAGTTGGGATAGGCTCGGCGCCGGGGGTCCCGCCGTCCATGTCCGTTCCGTCGCTCGTCCGATGCAAGAGCCACCCTTCCGCCACCGCTGGCTGGCGCTGCGTGGGGTGTGGCTCCGCCCTGTGTCCCCAGTGCGTGGAAGCCCGGCGCGTGCGCACGGTGGACATGCTCGCCTGCCGGGGATGTGGAGATCGGGCCGAGACCCTGCGCGTGCACCGCTCGCGGCAGATTCCGCTCGCCGAGCGGCTGCGCTTCTCATGGCGCTATGCCCACTCCCCCCTCTTCCTCGCGATGGTGCTGGGGGCGGGAACGGTGTTGACCCTCCTCACCTTCATGACCCAGGTGACGCTCATCGTGCTGCGCCTGGCGCCCGCGGCGCTGCTCGTGGGCGTCTACGCGGGTTGCTTCTTCGCCATCCTCCTGGCGAGCGCGCGGGGCGAGCGGGACGTCCCCATTCCGGAGTACAGCGACGTCTTCTCCGACTGGCTCATGCCCGCCCTGCGCGGCGTGGTGTCCACCAGCGTGGTCTGGCTGCCGCCCCTGCTCTACCTCGCGTTCATCAGTGGCTGGGACGTCGTCGCGTACAAGGACCGGCTGCTGTCCGACCCCATGTTCTACATGACGGGTGCCTTCCACTCCCTGCCCTGGGGACTGATGGCGAGGGATCCCCTCGCCTGGGTGCTGGGAATCGCCTGCTTCGCCTACCTGCCCATGAGCTTGTTGCTGGGCGCGACCAGTACGCACGTGCTGGACATGCTCAACCCCCTCCGGGGACTGCACGCCATCCAACGGATTGGCCGGGATTACGCCATCACGCTCGGGTTCCTGTTCCTCATGGGACTCGCGCTCCTGGCCACGCGCTTTCTCGGCGCGAGCATCCGCTCCCTCGACCTGGGCGTCCTGACGCGGTGGCTCGCCGAGGTCATCGAGCTGCCCGTCTTCTTCCTGATGGCGCACATGCTCGGGCTGCTCCTGTACACCCGGGGAGATGAACTCGGGTACGGCGCGGCGAGCGACTACGTCACCCCGGTCCTCCCGGACTCGGCGCCGAGCACCACGCTGCGCGTGGAGGGACTGGGCCTGCCAGACGCCATTCCGGAGTCCGAGTTCATCGCCGCCGAGACGCGGATCCGGGAACTCACCGCGGCCATGGAGGCCCGTGACATCCCCCGGACGTTGGAGCTCTACGCCGCGGCGGCCTTCCTGCCCCGCACGAGCATCGCCCCCGCGGTGCACCTCTTCGTCGGACAGGCGGCGGCGACCCAGGGAAACCACGCCCTGGCCGTCCAGGCGCTGGAGCGCGCGGCGGACGTGGCCCCGGAGGATCCCCTCGCCCCGCGTGCCCTCGTGCTGCTGGCGCGGGTGCTCGGCGAGCGCATGAATGAACCGGCCCGTGCCCGGGAGGTGTACCAGTACATCGTCGACCGGTATCCGGAGACGGACGCCTCGCGCTTCGCCCAGGCCCGGCTTCCGCCCACCAGCTGACAACGGGGTTGCGTCCCGGGGGCGGCGTGCGCACTCCCTTCGCATGTTCCGCGTCCCCGCGTCGTGGTTGCTGCCGCTGAGCCTCGTGTTGCTCTCCTCCTGTGACGGAGGCCTGCACGTCGACCGCCCGACGGATGTCTGCACCGCCGTCCTCGTCACACTCCGGGTGCAGGTGGTGAACGCCCAGGACACACCGGTACCGGACGCCACCGTGTCGGCCACCCACCTGGAGACGGGCAACACCATCACCAGCGTCACGGGCGACGAGGGCAGCACCCACGCCGTCAACGAGGAGCTGGGCGAGGGCCGCGTCCGGCTATCGGCCCGCGCGGGCTCCAAGTCGAGCGACACGACCGAGGTCGTCTGGTCGTGCGACGAGTGCCACTGCTACCCCGAGCCCAACTCGGTCCAGCTCCGATTGAACCCATAAGCCCTCGGGCGAAAGACTCCCCACGACACCTTTGTCCCACATGACATGACCCGCTAGGTTGGCGTCATGGCGAGTGTGGAAGATCTCCTGCGGTGTTCCCTGGCGGAGTTGACCGAGCGGTTCATCACGGGGTGTCACTCGGTCCCCACGGGACTCCTGGAGGCCTTGGAGGCCGACACCCGGCAGGGTGCCCGGACGCTCGCCCGCCGTCTGCGCACCCAGCAGGGGAAGAACCGCGCCGAGGGCCAGCGCCTGCGCCATCTGCTGCGCTACGAGACGGAGCTGTGGGAGCAGGGCCATACCCACATCGCGGGCGTAGACGAGGCCGGCCGGGGTCCGCTCGCCGGTCCCGTGGTGGCCGCGGCGGCCATCCTGCCCCGAGGCTGGAAGCTGGAGGGGCTGGACGACTCGAAGAAGATTGGCGACGAGGCGCGCCGGGAAGAGCTGGCCGAGGCCATCAAGCGCGGCGCGGTGGCGTGGGCGGTGGGCTCGGCGGAGGCGGAAGAGATCGACCGGCTCAACATCCGCCGCGCGAGCCTGCTGGCGATGCACCGCGCGATCCAAGCACTGGGAGTGCAGCCGGATTATGTCCTGCTGGACGCCTTCACCATCCCCGAGTGCACCTTGCCCCAGCGCGGCATCATCAAGGGAGACGCCCTGTCATTGAGCATCGCCGCGGCGTCGGTGCTGGCGAAGACGGCGAGGGATCGAACGATGAGGGAGCTGGATGTCCGCTATCCCGGCTATGGGCTGGCGGACCACAAGGGCTACCCCACGGCCTCACACGTCCAGGCCATTCGCGAGCGGGGCGTGCTGCCCATCCACCGCCGCAGCTTCGCCCCGGTGCGCGAGGCGCTCGAGCCCGCCGGACCGCCTCCCCAGGGCGACCTCTTCGCCGAACGAGAACCCGCCAGAGGACTGCTCAAATGAGCGCGGACAAGGACATCGACAGCTGGCTCGCCGAGCGGGGCATCACCGTGATGGAGTCGCGCACCCGGGCCCGCACCGCGCTCGAGGAGGTGGGACTCACCCGTCCGGGGAAGACACGCATCAGCGAGCCCAAGCTGCCCCGGGCCGAGCAGCTCCTCGCCGAGCGTTTCTACCGGGTCTGCTCCGCGTCGGAGTGCCATCACGTGGCGCGGGCGAGTGGACGCGCGCTCTTGCCAGTGGACCCCCGGAGCCACTGCGAGCACTGCGGAGGCTCGAACAACCGCCGGGCGGAAGTGGCCTTCCTGGAGACGTGCCATCGGCGGGGCGTACGCAAGGTCGTGGTGGTGGGCGGCTCGCCCGCGGTGCGCGAGGAGCTGGAGGACAAGCTCAACGGCCCCCTGCAATTGCGCATGGTGGATGGGACCGAGCGGCGCACGGGCAGTCAGGCCCAGGGAGACCTGGAATGGGGGGACCTGGTGCTCGTCTGGGGCGCCACGGAGCTGCACCACAAGGTGAGCAGCCACTACACCCAGCCGGGCACCCCCCACCGCCACAAGGTCGTGCACGTCGTGCGGCGGGGAGTGGCCGCGCTGCTCGAGGCGGGCATCACCCACCTGAATCGCTAGGTTCCCCGGCCCCCCTCGCATGACGGTTGGGACACATTCCCACCCGCGGACGTGAAGACCGGGTTGCGGCCTCCGGGGCGTATGCGCTAGGTCCTCGGGGGTGCTGCGTCTGCTCCTGCTGCTACTGCTGGTGAACGGACTGGTGCCTGCCCTCGGGGAGGCACTGGAGCTGGCCGTGCACTACGCCGTGGCGGGCCATGTGGCCCACGGCCCCGGGGAGACGGACCTGGAGGGCGGCAAGGAGCACGGGTGCGGACCCACGGAGCACCACTGCCGGTGCTGCGTGAGCCAGTCCCTCATGCCCGCCGCGCTGCCGGGCCTCGTCCTGCTGGAACCCCGAGAGGCGCCTCGCACGCCCTTCGTCCACGACGCCGTGGCCGACGCCACGCGCGCCCGGCTCTTGAGGCCCCCCATCCGCGCCTGAGCACCGGGCGCGCTCCCTCACCTCATCGAAGGACAGGCCCGGTCCCAGACGACCCGCCCGGGGCACACGTGTGCCCGGGGCTCTCGCCGTTGGCGTCCCTCCTGATTCGTTGGTGAGATTCCGTGCTCGCACCCCTCTGCCTCACGACCTGGTTGTTGCTTCAGTCCCCGCCCACCCTCCTCGCATTGACCCAGGAGGAAGCGGTCACCCTCGCGCTGGAGCGCGGTCCCCGCCTCCTGTCCGCCCGGGCCGAGGCCCTCTCCGCCCAGTCCCGCCTGGAGGGTGCGTCGCTGCTCGCCCAGACGAACCCCGAGCTGCAAGGCGCGGTGGGCCCCCGGCTGCGCGACGGCGTGAACAGCCTGGACCTCACGGTGGGCGTGAGCCAGCGGCTCGAGCTCTTCGGCCAGCGAGGAGCCCGCCGGGAGGCCGCCGCGGCACAGCTCACCGCGAGCGAGGCGCGGCTCGAGACGCTCCGGGTGTCGCTCGCCGCCGAGGTGCGAGGCGCCTTCGCGAGGCTCCTGGCCTCCGAGCAGGAGTGGTTGCTGGCGGATGAGGGGCAACTCCTGGCGGAGCAGGCGCTCCAGGCCGCCGAGGAGCGGCAGACGGCCGGGGCCGCCTCGCGCATCGAGGTGAACACGGCGCGGGTGGAGCTGGGCCGGGCCGCCCATGCCCGGGTGCTCGCGGAGCGGCGGCGGACACTCGCGCGAGGAGAATTGCGCCTGCTCCTGGGCCTGGAGCCCTCCGAGGCGATGGAAGCCAAGGGGGAGCTGCGGCCCGAGATGACCGAACCTCCGCCGCTCGACGCCCTGGTGGAGCGGGCACTCGCGCGACGCGCGGACGTGAAGGCCGCGCGCTCCGAACTGGACGCGGCCCGCGCCGAGGTGGAACTCGCCTCGCGGGAGGCATTGCCCGGCACGCGGCTGGGCGCCAGCTACAGCCAGGAGGAAGGCGCGCGCATCGTCCAGGGAACGCTGGGCATCGAGCTGCCCGTCTTCAACCGCAACCAGGCGGCCCGAGGCGTGGGAGCCGCGAGGCTGACGCAGATGCGCGGTCTGCTCGAGGCCACGGAGCGGATGGTCCGCACGGAGGTGGGGCTCGCCCTGGAGCGCTACCGGACCGCGCGTGCCGCCGTGGCCGTCTACAGCGTGGACGTGATGGAGGCGCTTCAACAGAACCTCGCGCTCGTCAACGAGGCGTACCGGGCCGGCAAGGTGGACTTCTTCCAATTGCTGCTCATCCGCCGGGACGCGCTCGACGCCCGGCGCGGCTACATCGAGGCCCTCGAGGAGCTCCTGGTCGCGGAAGCCCAGCTCACGCGGGCACTTGGGGAGCTCCAGCCATGAGCGCGCGAGGGATGCGGTGGCTGGGCCTCGCGGTGCTGTGGTTCGCCGCGGGGTGCACGAAGGAGGACGAACACGGCGCACGGGAGGTCCGCGCCGAGGCGCCCCATGACGACGAGGCCGGACACGACGAGCGCCTCGTGCGGCTCGCGCCGGAGGCGGTGCGCTCGGCGGCGCTGAAGACGGAGGAGGCCCGGCGCAAACCGCTGTCGGTGGGGCTCACGGCCCCCGCTCGGGTGTCCTTCTCCCAGCGAGGCGTGGCCCAGGTGGCCGCCCGGGTGCCGGGACGGCTCGCCAGCATCGAGGTGAACCTGGGGCAACGGGTGAAGAAGGGCCAGGTGCTCGGCTACCTGGAGAGCCCCGAGCTGGGCCGGGCCCGGGCCGACTACCTCTCCGCGGCGACCAAGGCCCGGGTGGCCGAGGACAACCATCGCCGCGAGAAGGAGTTGTTCGCCAAGGGCATCACCAGCGAGCGGGAGATGCGCGAGGCGGAGAGCACCTTCGTGACGGCGCAGGCCGAGCGCAACGCGGCGGATGGACGGCTGCACGCGCTGGGGTTGTCCGACGCGGAGATCGCCGCCCTGCGCGGCAACGAGCACTACAGCTCGCGCTTGTCGGCCATCAGCCCGCTGGACGGCACCGTGGTGGACATCACCGGCACGGTGGGCCAGGCGGTGGAGGCCACCACGACGCTCTTCACCGTGGGCGACCTGTCCGAGCTGTGGGTGTTGCTGGACGTGGCGGAGATCCAGGTGGCGGCGGTGAAGAATGGCCAGGGCGTGGACATCACCCTCGCGGCGCTTCCCGGACGGCGCTTCCAGGGCCACGTGGCGTACATCGGCGACATCGTCAACGAGAAGACGCGCACGGTGCACGTGCGCGTGGTGGTGCCCAATCAGGATGGAGCGCTCAAACCGGGGATGTTCGCCCAGGCGGAGATCGCCACGGGCACCGGCACGGAGGAAACGAACGCCCCCCGGCTCGTCGTGCCCCGGGAGGCCGTCCAGCAGGTGAGCGGCGGACAGGTCGTCTTCGTCCCCGAACAACCCGGCGTGTACAGGGCCGTCGACGTGCGCACGGGCGCCAGTTCCGCGAAGGAGGTGGAGGTCGTCTCCGGCATCGAGCCCGGCACCGCCGTCATCACCCAGGGAGCGTTCATCCTCAAGTCCGAGCTGTCGCGCGAGAGCCTGGGCGAGGGTCATTCCCACTAGGGAGGCGAGCGACCATGTTCGACACACTCATCGCCTTCTCCATCCGCCACCGCGCCCTGGTCCTCCTGCTGACGGCGCTGCTCATCGGCCTCGGGCTGAACGCGCTGCGCCAGTTGCCCATCGACGCCGTGCCGGATGTGACCAACGTCCAGGTACAGATCCTCACCTCGTCGCCGGGCCTGGGCCCCGTGGAGGTGGAGCGGTTCATCACCGTCCCCATCGAGTCGGCCCTGGGGGGCCTGCCCGACACCACCGAGGTCCGCTCGCTCTCGCGCTTCGGCCTGTCCGTCGTCACCGTCGTCTTCAAGGATGGGATGGACATCTACTTCGCGCGCCAGCTCGTCCAGGAGCGTCTGACGTCCGCCCGCGAGAGCATTCCCCCGGGCTACGGCACTCCGGAGCTGGGGCCCCTGTCCTCGGGCCTGGGGGAGATCTACCAATTCGAGGTGAAGGGCGAGGGCGTCGGTCCCATGGAGCTGCGCGGCATCCTCGAATGGCGGATCTCGCCCCGGCTGCGCTCGGTGCCGGGCGTCGTCGAGGTCAACGCGTTCGGTGGAGAGCTGAAGACCTACGAGGTGCAGTTGGATCCCACGAAGCTCGCCGCCTACGGCCTGTCGCTCCAGCGCGTCTTCGAGGCGCTCGAGGAGAACAACGCGAACGCGGGAGGCGCGTCCATCGCGCGGGGGCCGGAGCAGGTGCTCATCCGCGGCGAGGGCCTGGTGGAGTCACTGGAGGACGTGGCGGACATCGTCCTCGCCGCGTCTCCGCAGGGAGTACCCGTGCTCGTGCGCCATGTGGCGGAGGTGCGCTTCGCCCCCCAGGTCCGCCAGGGAGCCGTGACGCGGGACGGACGCGGCGAGGCCGTCACGGGCATCGTGATGATGCGCCTGGGAGCCAACTCGCGCGAGGTGGTGGAACACGTGAAGCAGGCCGTGGAGGCCATCCGCCCCACCCTGCCTCCGGGCGTCACGATCGACACCTTCTATGACCGCACGGATCTGGTGCGCAAGACGCTCCACACCGTGGCGGGCAACCTCATCGAGGGCGGACTGCTGGTCATCGTCGTGCTCTTCCTGATGCTCAGGAACCTGCGCGCGGGCCTCATCGTGGCGAGCGCCATTCCCCTGTGCATGCTGTGCGCGTTCATCGGCATGCGGGCCCTGGGCATCTCCGGCAACCTGATGAGCCTGGGCGCCATCGACTTCGGCCTCATCGTGGATGGCGCGCTCATCATCGTGGAGAACGCGGTGCGGCACCTCGCCCAACAGGCCCACGCGCTCGGCCGGCCCCTGACACGAGAAGAACGGGACGCGGCGGTGTACCGCGCGGCGGTGGAGATCCGCGGCGCGGCGGCCTTCGGCGAGGTCATCATCGCCGTGGTGTACCTGCCCCTGCTCACCCTGAGCGGCGTGGAGGGGAAGATGTTCCACCCCATGGCCATCACCGTGCTGTGTGCGTTGGGGGGTGCCTTCGTCCTCTCGCTCACGCTGGTGCCCGCGCTCGCGTCCCTGTTCCTGCCCCGCGAGCCCACGGAGCGGGAGAGCCCCATCGTGCACGGAGCGAGACGGCTCTACACCCCGGCGCTCGCCTGGTGCATGGCTCGACGAAAGGCGGTGGTGGGAATCGCCACGGGCCTGCTGGCCGTGAGTCTGGCACTGGTGCCGACGCTGGGCACGGAGTTCATCCCCCGGCTGGACGAGGGCGCGCTGGCGCTCCAGGCGATGCGGGTGCCGTCGGTGTCGCTGGAGGAGTCCGTGCGGCAGACGGGCCTCGTCGAAACGGTGCTCAAGCGCTTCCCCGAGGTCGTCACGGTCGTCTCGCGCACGGGGCGCGCGGAGATCGCCACGGACCCGATGGGCGTGGAGGTGAGCGACATCTACGTGATGCTCACGCCCCCCGAGCAGTGGACGACGGCGGACGACCGGGAAGGACTCATCGCCGCCATGCAACGGGCCCTGGAGCGCGAGGTGCCCGGCAATGTCTTCTCCTACTCGCAGCCCATCGAGCTGAGGGTAAGCGAGCTGCTGTCCGGAGCGCGCTCGGACGTGGCGCTCAAGCTGTATGGCGAGGACATGGAGGAACTCAAGCGGACGGGAGATCGGCTCGCGGCGGCGCTGTCTCGGGTACCGGGCGCCGCCGACGTGAAGGCCGAGCAGGTGGCGGGCCTGCCCGTGGCGCGGATTCAAATCGACCGGCGAGCGATTGCCCGCTACGGCATCAACGTGCGCCAGGTGCTCGACACCATCGAGACGCTGGGAGGCAAGGAAGTGGGCACGGTGCTGGAGGGCCAGAAGCGCTACGCCCTCCAGGTGCGCTTCGCCGCCGCCGCGCGGGAGAACGTGGAACAACTCGAGAGCCTGCCGATCACGAGCCCGTCGGGACAGCTCATTCCCCTGTCCCAGCTCGCTCGTGTGGTGGTGGAGGAGGGCCCCGCGCAGGTGAGCCGGGAAAACCTCCAGCGGCGGCTCACCATCGAGGCCAACGTGCGGGGACGAGACCTGGGTGGCTTCGTGCGCGAGGCCCAGGAAGTGGTGGGCCGCGAGGTGCGCCTGCCTCCGGGCTATTGGCTGGACTGGGGCGGACAGTTCCAGAACCTGGAATCGGCCTCGCGCAGACTGGCGCTCGTGGTGCCGCTCACCCTCTTCCTCATCCTGGTGCTGCTCTACGGCACGTTCAACGCCGTGCGCCCGGCGCTGCTCATCTCGCTCAACGTCCCCTTCGCGGTGACGGGGGGACTGTTCGCGCTGGGCGTGCGAGGCATGCCGCTGTCCATCTCCGCGGCGGTGGGCTTCATCGCCCTGTTCGGCGTGGCCATGCTCAACGGGCTGGTGCTGGTGTCGGCCATCCGCAAGGCGCGGGAGGAGGGCCTGTCCCAGGCCGAGGCCATCCAGGAGGCGGCACAGACGCGCCTGCGGCCCGTGCTCACCACGGCGCTGGTGGCCTCGCTGGGCTTCCTTCCCATGGCTTTCGCGACCGGCGCGGGCGCCGAGGTGCAGAAGCCCCTGGCCACCGTCGTCATCGGCGGCCTGCTCAGCTCCACCCTCCTCACCCTCCTGGTGCTCCCCACCGTGTACCCTTGGTTCGACCGCGAGCGGCCCACCGCTCCGAACGGGTGAAACCCACCTCGGGACCCGGGAGGCAAGGCATGCAGCGCAATCGGTTCATCCACGGGGAACTCATGGTCGTGCTGCTCCTGCTACTGGGTCTGGGGTGTACGCATCCTCGACAGGCGCTGGAGGTCGTACCGGAACCCGCGCCCTCTCCTGGCCGGACGGGGCCGGGGCCATGGCTCCTGCAGTTGAAACACACGCGCCAGTGGACTCCACCGCTCTCTGACTCGGAGTACGGAGTGACCATCACGGGCAAGGTGTTCATCAAACCACGCCCCGGGCATGCACGGGTGGAGACATCCGACCTGTGGGTCCGTACGCCCTCCGGAGACGCGGGCTACGCGTTGACCCAAACGGGCCGGGTGGTCGTCCTGACGCCCTTTGATGGCACGCTGGGATGGAACAGCGTGGCCATCTCTCCCGATGGGGGCCAGGTGGCCTACGTCGAGCACTCCGGGCCTCCAGGTACTTTCTCCACGATATGGCGTCTGCTCTGGGTCGTGAACGCCGATGGCTCGGGCCGCCGCCTGCTCGTGGACCTGCGCGAGCGCATGCCGCCCGACGCCAGTGCCGGGCCCATCTCCTGGTCCTCGGATGGAAGCCGGGTGGTGTACGTGCTGTATTCGCGCTCTAAAACGCCCCCCGCTGGAGAAAGTCGTTGTCCCCTCGCCACGGTCTACTCCGTGGATCTCACCACCGGCCTCCAGGAGATTCTGTTCAAGAGCTCGAAGCCCGAGTGGATCCAACCCCGCGGCTGGTTTGTCGAGCGGGGGGAGTTCTCCTTCTCATCTCACTGCGACACGCCAACCGAGCTTCCCTGGCCAGCCGACATGTTCGTCACCCATCGGATGGGAGAGCGCACGGCGGCGGCTCAGCCCTCACGGGGCTCCCCGAGCCCGGATGGCCAGCATCTGCTCCTGCTCCCCTCATCGGCTCAGTGGAGACAACAGTTCGGTCATCTCCTGTTGGATGGTCAGGCACTGGAGGTCCCCCCGGACTTCGAGTCCTTCATCGTACAGCGCGTAACCTGGATGCATGGACGGCCGACGGCCTACATCTCCACCTACCGCGGGTATGGCGGCAACTGCATCACCCCGAGGAGCCAACCACCCCCCGCGCTCTACCGTTTGGAGGTGGAAGGGAACACGCGCCCTCGGGTGGAACGTCTCACGGAATCCCCCTTGCTGGTGCTCGACTTCTCGCCCGACGATGCGCACGTACTGCTGGCGGTGGTCGCGCGCAGCGCGCAGGGCAGGGACGGCTGCGCCAGGCACGCCTTCGACTCACTCCTCGTGGCCGAGCGCTCCCGCTTCGAGACAAGTACGTCCCTGGAGGAGCTCCTCTCCGCCAGTGTACGAGTCGATGAGCCCTCGTCTTCGATAGGCCGAGACATGCAGGGCGTCATCGGCTGGCTGCGCTGAGGCACTCAGCCGGCCCGGGATAGAACGCTCCTACGGCTTGAAGAGATCCTGGACGGCGGAGGAGACCTCCGGGTGCATGAGCATGTCGGGCGTCGTCCGCTCCACCCGGCCACTGCCCGGGATGCTGGTGGAGTTGACGAGCTGGAGGGACTTCCAGTTGAGGCCGAACTGGTTGTCGCCCTTGTTCACATCCACCTCGATGGGGCGATGCGCGTTGCCCGGCACGCGCGCGGCGCTCTCGGGGACGGCGGACTTGCGCAGCTTCTCGAAGGTGTCGTGCGGCACATCGAAGGCCTTCATCACCGTCTGGGAGTGACCCTGCCCGTGACGGACGGCGAGGAACTCCTCCGCGCGCGCCCGGTCCCCGAAGTTGAGGAAGGCACGATCCTGGAAGTCCAGGGGCTTGTCATAGAGGCCCGGCTTGCTCTGGTTCGTCGCGCTGTTGAAGGACTTGGTGACGTGGGCCTTGCCCTCGCCGTTGATGGAGACGCGCTGGTTGTCCGGCCCTTCCACCCGGTAGACCGTGACGGGCTTCTTGTCCGGCACCCCGTCGCGCCCGGCGGAGGGGGACGGCTTCAGCGGGGCCTCGGGCGCCTTGGCGGGAGCCGACGTGGACTGTCCCTGAGAACGCGAAGGAGGCGTGAAGGGAGACGAGTGGGAGACGCCGCGGATGCCCTTGCCCATGGATGATTTCCTCTGGAAGAAGTCGAGCCCTTTCCCATAGCAGGAGCCATGCCAGACCCACATGGCCTCGAGGACGGCTCGGAAATGGCCAGACTCCCTCGGGAAGCCGGGTGCTCCCTGGCGATTCCGGGCACCGCCCGGGTGAGGCGTGTGGGGACAACGGGCCCCCCCTGTGGCCCCCGTCCCCCCGCCGGGGGGGCACCCCCCCCCCCCCCCCCCCCCCCCTCCCCGCGCCGGGCCGCGGGC
>Ga0081606_1000062_pt1 | contig 98345 bp, 89 predicted proteins | sample EareggfetidaYelm_FD_71127 | JGI IMG/M metagenome (GOLD analysis project Ga0081606, IMG submission 71127) | Earthworm egg capsule microbial community from the University of Washington, USA - E. fetida Yelm (SPADES assembly) (version 2) | ecosystem: Host-associated > Annelida > Reproductive system...
TAATAATAATAATAATAATAATAATAATAATAATAATAATAATAATAATAATAATAATAATAATAATAATAATAATAATAATAATAATAATAATAATAATAATAATAATAATAATGATAATGAAGTAGAAGAACAGTTTGTAAACAGAGAAGCGGCGATTCAAGCTGAAATCGACGCCGGAAATTTGGTGATATTGAATGGCTTGAATTCTACCGTTTCAAGCATAAATGCCATAAACAACGAAATAAACGGAATTCGCGGAAGAATCAAAGCTCTCGAAAAAGATTTGACGATATTGCGTGAACAGTATAAAAAACCGCTTTTAAAAGAAAAAGAAAGAAAAGAGAAAGAGTTGGAAATACTTCTCAAGAATAAAAAAATATTAGAAGAAATAGACAAGAAATTTCCCTTTGCCGCCTCAGAATTACTGCAAGAACGGAGACAGCAACAAAAACTTCCGAAAGAACAAAGAGAACAAAGAGAACGAGATGAACAAGAATTAATCGACAGAATAAGAGACGAAAGAATCAGAGCCATCAACGAAAAAATAGGACAACTCGAAGCGCAAGTCGAAAAAAACAAACAACAGATAAAGGACAAAAAAGCAAAGGCGGAGAAAATCAAAAATCAACCCAAGAAAACAACCGCCCCTCAAACTCAAGCGCAACAGCAACAAACTCCCCCCGTTGCTCACAGTCAGCAACAACGGCAAGACGCGGAAGAATTTTTCAGAGAAATAGAAGAAGCGGAAAAAGAACTCGCCGAACTGAAAAAAGAGGAAGGCGTCGATAATACGGAATTGATAGAAGCCAAAGAGAAGGAGATACAAGAACAAAAACAACACGCGGAAGAAATTCAAAGCGGACAGGAAGAAATCGATCCTCCGGAAATAGCTCCTCATACGGAAACAGTTCCTCAGCAAGAAGAAGTTCCTCAAGAAGAAGGAGAAGAAATGCCGCAAGCAGAAGGAGAAGGAGAGCATCCCGGAGATACTCCCGGATTCGTTCCGCAGGAAGACCCCAATGTCATTGACTACGCAAATCCTCACAAATACTTCTCTCCTCAAACCGGAGGACAAACCTCTTCCGCAAAACAGGAGGCAGAAAAAAAACTGAAAGAATTTATCACGGCCGTAACCAAAGAACTCGAACAAGAATTGGGAAGAACTCCCACGTTCAACGACATGATAGAAAAACTGTTGACGATTTATGAAAAAGACAAGATAAAAGCCAGATTTCCGGTTTTGGCGGAAGGATGGGTAAAAATAAACGGCGTTATACCAAGCATAGAACAAATTTATAACGTTCACTTCTCTGCCGCCGCGCTTATGGAAGAATTAGTTCCAGAGCCTGCCGTCGTAGTTGCGGAAGAAGCGGCAGAAATAAACGAGACCATAGAAGAGAATGAAAAAAGCGACCGCAGAGGAGTGTCTCCTTCCATAAGGCTTCCCATCTACGCCGAGGAGGTAAAGAGACAGGACAAGGGCACTTATAAGCTGATAGACCGCATATTCAAATTCTTGAACTCTTTGGTGCAGAATCACTTCATCATGGACTCTGCCTTCACCGCCCATATAGAAAACGAAATCGAGGTTGAATACGACGCGCAGGGAAACATAATCAAAGGCAATCCTCTTGCGCTCACGGCAAGGCAGATAGACGACGACACTTACGTGATGCCTACGGCGGAAACAAATTCCACCACCATGACGCTTGTGGACGAACAGGGAAATACCAATGACCCCAAAAACCCGAACAGTCCATATGCAAATTATGTAGTGAGAGTGCCCAAAGCAGGCATTACTTGGAAAGAAGCCAAAGATCAGGCAAAGAAAGTATTTGCGGGCAGAGACGATTTATATCAGCAATGGTTTGACCAATACGTCCCCGTAGGCATAGTATATAACGGAAGCAAATATAATCCCGCCAAACACGACACGTCGGAGTCGGCAAGGACGATAGGAAAAGGACAAGGGGTTATTCTGACCACTCTTCGCAATCATGAGTTCTACAACGAAGAGCGGGAAAACGTCAGAGCAGGGGGAAGCAAAGCCGCAGAAGAAACCAGAAATGTCAGGAGAGCCATAGGAAGGAACAAAGACAAGAGAACTCCCGTCAGTTTCAAAAGCAGGGATTTCGGGATGCTCAGAACGCTGAAAGGAGAAACGGACAGAGACGGAAAGCAGTATCCTCTTCAACAGCTTTCAAATGCCACCCATGAATTGGAGAAGGGAAAAGAACCGGTATTGGCGTTGGTTTATCTGGAAGGAGGAAAAGCAGACGGAGCGATACAATATGTTACGGGAGTCGATAACAACGGGAAAAAAGTAAAATTCGACGGAGAGATAAACGCAGACCGTCAGGAGAGGGTGAAAGACGGAGGATACGTCGATCCTCAACTGGAATTCAGAGAAAGTTTCAAAGACTCGAAAGGAGGATACGGAAGGTATGTCACGGCGGTGATGGTTCCGGTGCATACCGACAAGAACGGAAGAACGTTTTACATGCCCATAGTGCTGTCCACCTATAAAGCGCAGGACGGAAGTTTCCCTTTAGATCCGAAATTGCAGAACTCGATGAGACATGCCGTATTGTCGGGAATATTGGCTCTCGCGGAACAACAAGGAAACGATGTAAATTTTGAAGCCGTTAAAAAGTTAATAAAAGCAAGATTCGGATTTTCTTACGACCAATCGAAGGCGTTAAGAGACGGCGTAAAAACCAAGATGAGTCTCAATTTAGGGTCGGTTCAGGAATTGGTAAAATATATGAGCAAATTCTGTTCTCCCAAAACGGGAAGCGCGGAACAGAAGACGCAACAAATGGAAGCGACGTTAAACGAGATATTCTCTTTGGCGGGCAAGGCTAAAAGCCAAAACGCATTTTTGCAGAAACTGGAGGCTTTTGTCGGCAATGCGACGAAGACGGGGGAGATTTCAAGATTCGGGGTTTCGTTCAAACTCGATTCGACAAAAGGAGAAGCGGTTTTGACGGATGAAAAAGGAACAGCGTCGAGCATGAATTACAACCGCGCCATGCAACAATTCTACTATACGGAGAAGTCGTTGCAGACGGTGACGGGCATAGACGGAGAGAAGAAACTGGTCGCCGACGTGTCTCCTAAATTAGAGATGACCGCCACCGACTCCAAACAGCAGGAAATCATTCATCCCAAAGAGGAGAAGCCTATCTTCGTTCCGGAAGCCCCGTCTTCTCAGGCTCAGGTAGCACAGCAAAAGCAACAACAACAGCAGGCTCAGAATCCGACTTTTCCGGCAGAATTTAAGTTCGAAAATAAAACAGGGAAACCTTTTCCCATAGAAGAACAAATAGAAAAACTGGAAGCAGAACTTGAAGATCTCAGGGAACAGGCAAGAAAAGTAAAAAACGAAATAGAACTTACAAAAAAACAAGAAGCAGACAGACCGGAAAAAGACAAAAGCACGGAATGGATAAAACACTTTGAAGACGAGCTGAAATCAATTATCGAAAAAGGAAAACAAAAAAGAAGGGAAGTCGACAGGTTAAAAGAATTAAGAGCGGAAGGAAAAAAAGAAGATGACACGACAGAAGCAAAAATTCTTAACGCAAAACAATTGATTCTTCACAAAGAAAAAATATTAGCTCTTCATACAAACAGGATAAATGTTTATAAGGCAGAAATAAACAGCAAATGGACTCCGAAAGAAAGAATTGTCGAATTGCAAGGACTTATAAAACACATGAATAAAAAAATAGAAAATGTAAAAAAAGAAATACAAGATCAAAAAGAATTATTGAGTCAATGGCAAGAAAAAACTTCGGAGTTTGAAAAGCAAATCAATGTCGTTCCCGATTCTAAGCCCCCTGCTCCCGCAGTTCCGCCATCTCCGACGGCTCCTCCCGCTTCCCGTGCCCCCGTAAAACAGGAAACGCAAGAATCGCAGGAAGAAAAAGAAGCCCGAGAAGAAGAAGAACGAATAGAAGCCGAACTTGAAATCTTGCAAGAACACGGAAGAAGGATGGCCGAGCATCTCAAAAACGAAAAAACAAAAGACGCGGAAGGAAACGAAGTAAACAAATATACTTCCGAAGAAGCGGAAAGAATGGCGGACGAAATGATTTCCGTCCACCGCGCCGCCATGATAGCCGAAATTCAGAAAAAACACGAAGAGAAAGCAAAGAAAACAAAAGAAGAAAAAAATAAAGTCGTAAAGGAAAATGATCGCAAAGTCGAGGGTCTCACCATTCCGGAACAACGAGCATTGGTCGAGTCTTTGAAACATATGACCGCCGTGGTCATCAAAGAAGAACTGAAAAAAATCACGGACAAGAAGCAGGCGAAAAAGGCGGTGAAAGAAGTCATCGAAAATCAGACCGAAAAAGCCATAGACCAAAAAATAGAAGACGCGCAAAAACTTCTCGATGTTTTAAACGAACTTCTAAAACAACAAACTCCCGCCGCAGACGCAACGCTTTCCGACGAACAGCAGAAATCCTTAGACGCTTTGAAAGAATATGTCAAGGATCAGCAAAACGCTTTGAAAAAATGGAAAGCCGTCAAAGAACAAACTCAAAAATTAAAGAACGAACTCAACGGTTTCTGGTCTAACCTTCTCGACGTGGATTTGAGCAAAGACACGGAAGAAGATCTGGACATGGACGAAACCGGAGAAGGAAACGAAGTCTATGACAAGAACTCTTTCGAGACCAATATCCTCTCTTCTTTCAGCAAGAGAGTAATGCTCGAATTTTACGGGATGCCCAGAACAGACCAAACTACTGGAAGAACCGTCGTAAACGAATTGGGGATGACGGAATACATTTCTCCCGAAGACGCTTACGTCAGACTTCTCGACGTCGCCAGCATGATGAACTCCAACTGGGACGCCATGATGGCGGAAATGGACAGAAAGTACAATGCGTTGCCGATAGAAGACGAAGCGGGAAACTTTATCGGAAACGTATTCTATAAAATGTTGCAAATTAAACTCAAGGCATTGCCTCAGCAGTTTAAAAACGAAATCATGTACAAAATGATTACCGACAAGGTAACCATGCACAAGATAATCATTAACTACGGAGACCGACAGCTCAAAGGCGCAGACGGAAAATTAGTGACGGACAAAGACGGAAATCCGGTGTATGAAACGGCGGGAATAACGATAGTGGACGAAAACAGCGGCAGGTCCAATATTCGCATATCGAGAAAAATCAAAAATTCTTTCGTCGAAAAGTTCGGCATATACAAAGACGGAAAGGTAAGTTTCAATAAATCTTTCGCGAAAAGAATATTGGGAGAACTGGAAGACTTGGCAAAAACAGAAAACAAGATTGTAGTAGAAAACAATCTCGGCGCAAAAAGAACGTTAGACGTGCACGAAAGAGATCCGGAAATAATAAAAGCTCTTCTCGACCAAATAGGATTTGAACCGATAAACAGAAACACGTTAGAAAATTTTGCCGTAACCAAAGATCCGAAAACAGGGGAATTCGTAGATAATTTATATGGTTCGCAAGGATTGATTACGCTTCTGACAAAACAATTAAAAGAAGTAATCGACTCTTCTCCCGACGCCATCACCAATTCAGGGAAGGAAAATTTTCTCAATCAAATCAGCACTCCTTTAAACCGCCTGATTTCTCTCGAAGTGGACATCAACGACGTACTTTTGGGATACAGCATGTACGTGGGAGGAAAGACCGTGAACAGCGTAGCTCAGACTTCTTCGGTAAGCGACATCGTAAAACGCATAAGTCAAGACCCGACTTTTGTAGAACAACTGTTAAACACGAACTATGCGAAAGACAACTACTTCCTGAAATTTCTGAAAAACGAAGAATTTCTCAAGATGCTCAAAAATCTGCCTATGCCTTCGTTGGAGGCTTTGCAGATGGGAAAAAGAAGTTCGGGAAACTCGGAATACAGGAAACTCACCGAAGCCGACCAACTCAGACTGTTGCTGAATTTATTCATGTACGAAAGGAACAAAAAAATAGACAGTCCTTTTCCGAACTCCAAGATAAAATTTCGCATGGTGCATCTTCCCCTCATCACCGCGAGCAACAAGGGAAAGACGGTATATATGCCCATGCCGGCGATAAGGTTCGATACTAATAACCTCAAGTTTGACAAAAACACCGGAGAGCTGATAATAGACGAGGAGATTTTGAATTTCCTGACCAAACAGGTATTTGAAACGGAGCTGGACAGGGTCGTAGATTCCTATCAAAGCAAAACAGGTTCTCCTTACGCCAATTACGACAATGCTTCCAAAGTGTTTTACAACGTCTCGTCTTTCAACCATATTCAAATAGAAATGGGAGAAACCGACGAACAGGGAAAACCGATAAAGTCAAATATCCATGAATTGCTTCACGATTCGAGAGGAGCGATAAGCGAAGAGATAAGAGCAAAAATCATAGCCGAAGCCAAAAACAAGCTGAAAGATTACTTCTTGAGCGAGACCAACAAGAAAATGAGTCAGCTTACGCAGTCGGGAATATATAACGCGGAAGCTCAAGTCACGCAGGATTTGAATCCGGAGTTTTTGAACGCGGGAGACAAGAGCAAGATGACGGAGTACGGAAAATTGCATCACTCCATGGCCGACTTTGCGATAAACAATTTGCTTACGCAGGTAGCCAAACAGCAAATCATTTACGGAGACGTGGCTTTCTACTCCAAAGCCAAACTCCCTTATGTCATGCAAGGAAGCGTCAAAAAGATAGACGTCGCCAAAGTGATGACTCCGGAGTTTTTGAGAGAGACGATAAAGGCTTCGGCATACACGCTCCAGAAAAGAGCCGTGAACGCGGTGGCGGCGGGAAACAAACTTGCCGACAGCGAAAACCCCAACAGTCAATACTCTCAGGAATTTACTCACATTCTGCTCAAAGACAGAATAGACGAGTCTCCCAATGTGCGCAGACTGATGGAGACGCATCAAGGCAAACCGCTCAATAAAACTCAGAGCGCGGCTTTTAACAGATTAGAAAAAAACAGAGCCGAAATCGAAAAACTCAAAGAAGAGAAGAAGAAAGGATACGAACAAAAAGTCAAAGAACTCGAAAACAAGAACGAAGAAATAATAGACAGACATTTCTCCGACATCAAGCCGTATTTCAGGATTACGGGCACGGACTCCCAACAATATGTTACATGGCAATTCTATCTCGAAATCATGGAACGCAAAGGGGAAATCGATGCACAACAGAGAAAAAATCTAATACGGAAAATAGAAGGCGACATGGAGCTGTCGGAAGAAGATCTCCAAACGATAGAAAGAATTACGATGAATCCGGGCAAGCCCATATATGCCCATAACGTGATGGACAAAGAGAACAATGTGCTCAGACCCGTGTATATCAAATCTTCTTTCTTCCCTCTGTTTCCTCATTTGACCAAAGGCATGAAACTTGACAAGCTTCGTCAGACGATGGAGAAGTTGGAGAAGGAAAGAACGGAAGGCAACAAAGGAAAGTATTTGCCGGTAACCGCCTCCTATCAATCCAGTTTTAAAGTGGGAGCTACAAGCGTCGCCATGAATATGGACGACATATATGATTTCGACATAGAGAACAACAGTCCGGAAAGCATGAAAGGGATGGCGGAATCCACAAGCAGACTGCCTATGAGCGGATTCAAAATTCAGCAGGAGTCTCCTTCCAAAGAGAAAGACGGTTTCAACGCCGGACACGACGCCAAAGTCAGAATGGCAAGTCAGTTCTTCAAAATATTGATGGGCAATTTCATTCACCGCGTCAAAGACAAAGCCTTCCCCAACTTCTTCGACGCACAGCATCTCAAAGACGCGGGAGTGGAGGATACCGAAATGCTCACCGGAGAAGAACTCAACAAATTGCAGAACAGCGTATATTTCAAATATTACGAATTGCTGTTGAAAGATTTGGAAGAAAGTTCGGGCATAGACACAAACCTTCATTTCGACGATTTAAGCAGACAGGAGCAGAACCGCATTATCGAGAAGATGCAGGAGGTCATCACCAGAGAGATTAAAATCAGGGGCTATTCCGCCGCTTTGCTAGACTCTGTGGGACTGATGAACGAGAACGGAAAAGTAGTCATGAACTCTCCGATGCTTTTCAATCCCAACAGGCATAAATTCGAGGCTTTGCTGAAAGCCTACATTGCGACGAAATTAATCACCAACAAACTTCCCGGCAACTCTCATGTATTGGGTTCGGCGGAAGGAATGGTATTCTCCTACAACGAGAAGAAAGACGCCAGAGACAAAGTCATCGAGGAAAAGAAGAAACTGGGACTCATAAAAATTCCAAACGATTCCAAGATTAATAAAAGGAGATATGACCCTTATAAAATCACGAGCGACAAGGTTTATCTGAAAACGGAAATAGAGAAACTGGAAAACAGGATTAATAAGAGAATTACCGACCCCGAACTTCTTAAAGAAGCCAAGTCCGTGCTTTCTTCCATTAAAAGAAATCTCCGGGTATTGTCTCGCATGGACAAAACAGAAGTCAAAGAAGCGAGCAACAGAGATCTCGTGCTTTCCGAAGCGGGCAGAGCTTTTGCTACCGAAGGAGACGAACTGGAAGAAGAGAAAAACAGAGAATACGACAGGCTTGAAAACGACGCGGAGTATATCGAGCAGAACATAAAAATTCTGCAAAACAGCAACGCAAAAAGACCTTCCGAAAACAAAGAAAAAGTACTTGCTATTCTTTGGAAGAATTTGGAAAAAGCAAAAGAGAAAGAGTCGAATGTTCAAAAAGTAGAGATACACGAAGAGGAAAAAGAAGACACTTTCACTCCTCCCGTAGTGCTCAGAGAAAAAGAAAGAAGGGGCATCGTATGGATTAAAGACACCGGAGGACAGCTCGGCTCTACTTATGTAACGACCGAAAACGGAGAAAAGAGAATTATCAAATCTCAAATTCTGGTCAAGTCTCATTTCAAATACATCGACAAAAACGGCAACTACAATTACGTCGATTTGAGAGACCCGAAATATTCGTACATCAACGAGAACGGAAACCTCATGCTCCGCATGGACAAGATAGACCCGGAGCTTCTGGAGATGTTTTCTTTCAGGATACCCACCTCTGCGCATCAATCGGGGGCTATCGCCGAAGTCGTGGGCTTCCTTCCGGAAGAGTGCGAAGATTTAATGTTTGCCCCCAAAGAATATCTGATACAAATAGGAGAGGACTATGACTTTGACAAACGGTATCTGTACAAACCCCATTACAAGTTAAACGCTCAAGGAAAAATAGTCAAACTTAACAGAAACAACTATAAGGAGAGAAGAGGGGAGAAAAAAGTAAACGACGCTTATCATACGGCCAGAATGGGAGCAGCCAAAAAAGAACGGGAGATAGGAAAAATTCTCAAGGAGTTGGATATGCTCCATAATGCGTCGGGAGGAGAAATTGCGGAGCTTATGGCCGAAATGTACGTCAAAGCGCATAAAAACTTCGACGACATGCCGGAGGATCTCAAAAATTCCATGTTCGATTATTTCTTCGGAGAAGTTCAAGAATTAGACAGAGAACAGAAAGAAGAAATTCTCGACAGGCTCAAAGAAATAAGCATCAAAGCGTCGGCAGAAAAACAAATGATGATCGAACTGGAAGAATTGTTGGTAAAACTGCCGAAACAAAATGAGAGAAGGAAAGAACTAAAATTGCTCGAAAACGCGCTTTCAGATTTGTATAAATCGGTGTTCATGACCACCGACCCCACGGTACAGAGAAATATCATGAAATCCCTCAACACCGACGCGGCAGACCAAACTTCCCGCATCATAGACAAGGTATTGAGTCAGGGAGACGAGACCGACATTTCTCTTTTCTCGGACATATTTCAATTAGAGCTTTTCCTCAGCGGAGCGGCTTCTCAGACCGGCGTGGGAATTTATTCCAATTCGATAGTATTCGAGGCTCAGTTGCAAAAAATAGAAGCAGTGGCGCAAGGAGTTCACCTGACATGGGGAACGGACAGAGACGGGAAACCGATTAAATTAACCATAGGCGATTTGACCTTTGGCGGACAGTTCGGAGCTAAAACAGAAACGTTGGACAAAAGGAGAAATATTAACGACGCTCATGCCGAAAACCAAAACAACGCGGTGGACGACGTGAACAAGCAGAACATGGGAAAACGGAACGAGAACACCGTAACCATGCCCGTGTTCTCTTTGATGGCTCACATGGGTTTCGACATGTCAAAGAATCCGGTGGACACGGGAATCATGGAGAACGGCGAAATAGTAAAAACCCCTCTTCATATTCCTTCTCTGCTGATGTCTCAGCCTGTCATAAGAGATTTTGTGCAAAGGCTCAATAAGAGGAAAAGCATCGGTTCGGGGTATCAGGCAAACGCGGAAGAAGAGATATTCAAAGAATTGATGAATGAATACAGAGCAAAGGCAGACAAGAATAAATTAGAAGAAGAAAAAAAGGAATATGCCAAAGAAAAAGCAAAGAAAAAGAAATTAAAGGAATTAAAGGAATTAGAGGAAGAAGAAGAAAAAGAGGAATCTGTCGAAGTCGAAACAGACATAGACGACGAAGACAGGTATCGCATGTCGGAAGGTCTTTTTCAAGAAACGCTAAAAGAGCTGACGGGTCAGAAATTGTTTAATATGCTGAACAAAGACGCGGCATTGAAAGACTCGGCATGGGAACAGATGGCGGCTCTGCAATTGTTTATGAATTTGTCGAAAAAAGCCAGAGAACTTTCTCAAATACAACAACTCGTCAATGTGATGGGTTCTCGCAAACTGGGCATTTCTTATTTCGAGACTCTGCAGAAAATATCGCAGTTGAACGACATGGGCAGAAAGGCATTGCACAGAGAAGCCATAAAAGGACAAATAATGCAAATGAGGAAGGACGGGATGAATGTTAATTTCGACACGGACAAATCAATACAAAATGCGCATTATTTAATAGGAGAAGTATCGATAAGCGCGAAAGAAGGATTTGTCAAAATAGGGAGTTTCTGGTGGAAGCCGACTACTACCGAAGGCATCGTATTGATACACTCTTTGAAAGCGGAACAGGCTCTCTTGCCCGCGTATTTCCCCTATGAAGCGGAAACGGTGCAAAACGTAATAAACGACATATTTATTCACAGAGGATTAGACACGGAAGATACCGGAGGATATTCCGTACAGCAGAAATACGACATTCTCACCGAACTGGTGGACTTCGTAAACGCCAAAGCAGTACTAGGAAACAGAAACGCGACCAAAGAGAAGGAAAGATTGTTCTTGAATAATGCCGCCCTCGAACACAAATCTCTGGGAATGATTTTGCAGGAGATAAAAAAGCAGAACAAACTGAAAGGGAACGTATTCGTCGAAAATCTGGAGATCAATTACGTTCCGGAAGAAAACGGACATGCCATACACAGAACGCCCGGAGAAATGCGCTTCAACGAAACCGACGAACAAAATGCTTTCGCGGAACTGATGGAAGACAATAAAACCGTGCTCGGCACGTTTAACGGGAAGACGATGACTCCCCGCGACTTGGCGATGGACTTGATACGATACGCTTATTTGTCAGACGACAGAAAAGGCGTGGTGGGATTCAAGAAAATGATACCGATGTCTTACTTAAACGAATTGGGCATATCTGCAACCATACGCAAGCAGTTCGAGAATCTCAAAGAAGGAAATCCGGAAACAAAGAGAGAAATGGAGTTCTTCATTACGCAATATTTTCAACATAACAGCCATTTGCTTAAAACCTATGACTCTAAAGAAAAACTGGACGAGGTCGTAGAAAGATTGGCTCGCGATTACGGACCTGCCACCGAAGAAGCAATATATGCGAACATAAAAAACAAAACGTATAAAGTAATAGTTCGCGGATCGGGAAATCACGAATTCGTGGAATTGCAAAGAACGAAGAGCAAAATGTACAAGTCCTACGACGCACAGCAAGAAGTGCAAATCAGAGCCGTAAGCGACGAAAAAAATCTGTTCAACAAGTATGTGACCCACAAAGGCGTTCCTTATCTGGTGTCCTACGAAAAAATGAACGGCAAAACGGTCAGAGTAGAAAGAAGCGTGGCTAAATCCGACGCTCTCATATCTAAAATGAAGACGCTGAAAGAATTGGCGGACGTAGTAAAACAAGGAATGCCGTTGTCCAAAGAAGAGGCTATGATATTCGATGAAGTTTATCCTTATCTGGGAGAATCGAAACTTGAAATCAAAGAACTCGAAAACGGAGAGCTTGCCTATTATGACGAAGATACAAACACCGTATATATCAGCCCGACCATATGGTCTTCTTTGGCCGAAAAGCACAGAGACCTTGCCAAAGTGAGAAAAGTATTCAAAGAAATCCTGTTTGAAGAAATAATTCATTCGATTACCGTAAATCGTCTCAAACAACATATTATCGTCGACAAGAACAACAATATTCTCGGATACAAAGAAAAAGACCCGAATAAAATTCCCAACTTCGTGACCATGCTCGTGACCATGTTTCAGGATGCGAGAGAAGCCGTTCCTTACAGCGAATACGACAAATTGGGCACATACTACTCGAAAAATATATTTGAATTTGTGGCGGGCATGTTCGTATCCGAGCAATATCGCAAAAACTTAGAGACCAAAAACAAAACCTTCTTGCGTCGTTTCGCAAATTCCATAAGAGCCGTATTTTCTTACCTCTGGGAAAAAGATCCCAACAAGAGAACGCCGGATTATAAAATCGTTTTCCATAAAGCGGTGCATGCGCTGATTACTAAAACCGCCAGAGAAGACAATCAAGGACAACTTTCGACGGAGCCGGAGGAGATAATGAGCGGCATGGGAGATGCCGTAGTAAGAGAAGAAATCTCTTCCGGACAGACTCCGTTGCAAGCCGAAATTCAGGAGAAGAAAAACAAAGTCGTCGAAGCCATCGGCAAAATACTGGAGACGGGAATACCCACTGACATAGATGACGTTACAGACGAAGAAATTGCCGCCGCCGAAGACGAAGGAGACGCCGGGAAACATTCGACTCCAAGAACCGTATCTTTGACGGACATAAGAGAGATACCCGAAATAAATTGCAAATAACATGCACTGCCTCATAGACAGCATAAACGAAAAGATAGAAAAGACTTCCGGAGCGGAGAAAATATACGGCGGATACCGTATTCCCGTCGCAAGAGGAAGAACGAAGGCGAAATGCGATTTCCTCGCAGACAGAGCCGCAGACGCCGCCAATAAAGGATATGAATTCCTTCCGAAAGAAGAACAACCCGCAATCGTCGATAAAAGTTATCTCAAAGAAGCCAGAATAAGGGTAAACGCCAATCAGAGATTAGAAGAACTTCACGAAGTCAAGAACGGAAAAAGATCTTTGGAAGACTGGAACGAAAAACACAGAGGCGAAGGGGCAAACAGACACTATTCCCCTCATTCCGACCCTGCGGTTCACGCCAAAGCAATCAAAGACCAAATAGGCGTAAAAGCATTGACGGTGAACCCCGCCAAATCTTCGGAATACATAGATCCTAAAACAGGAGAAACATTCAGAAGGGTTACCTCTTTGGGCAAGGAAAAACATATAGCCGACAGCGGAGCTACGGCAAGAGGAAATATCGTGGATTTGACATTGAGGGATTTTGTGACGGACACGAATGACAGAAGCCAAAAAAACAATGCCGCGCAAGCAATAGTCACGCCTCGCGTCATGTCCGTCAAAGATTTTGAAACGTTGTTCAGACAGCATGTAACGGACGTAGAAGCAAAAGTAACGGCGGAAAAAGGGGTGCTTCCTCCCAAGTTCGACTCTGCCGCCATTAAACAGATATACGACATATTCGTAAACTTCTCCAATCAAAACAATTATCTGGTGTCCGACATTCCGACATTGTGGGGCAATGTGGGAGGAGAAACGATAGCGGGCACGGTGGACATCATAAACATCGACGGAAACGGAAGGATAGAAATCATAGATTTAAAAACTTCCGTCAAAGACCGCGTATTGGACGACACCATAAACTTTCACGAATCCGACGTCAGCCAACAGTCTCACTATGCCGAACTCATCAGACAGCGAACAGGAGAAATTCCGATAGGTTCGAGGATATTGGCCATACAAATGATAGAAGGCACGAAAGGAATCATAACTTCCGCGATATGCACCGCGGACAAGCATAAAATGTCCGACGCAAGGGGAGGAGCTTATCAAGTGCCCTATAATTCCAGAATACTCAGCTTTCCTTCTCAGGGTCAGACGCAGGCGGATTTCGACGCCAAGATAAAGAAGATAAGAGAAGAGAACGGAGCTCCTCTGGGACAAAATTTCGCCGAACTGGCGCAATGGAAAAAAGAACAGCTTGAGGAAAACAGAAGAAAGCAGTTTACGCTGAAAAACGTAAAAGGAATAGAAGCAGAACAGAAGAGAGCGTTGCTCGCAAAAGAAAGAGACATCTTGGAAAGTCAGGCAAGATACCTTTTCGAAAATAAAGAGTTCGGTCAATTTACGGTCGCTTATCTGGATTTAAAGTCCATACAACAGGCTCTCGAATCCGGAGATCAAGACAAGATTCTGATGGCGGGAAACAAACTCAGATTTTACAACGACATTCATTTTTCGGAAGTAATCGTGCCGAAAGACGGAACCGCGCCTCAAGAAGAAATCGAGTTGGCAAAAAAGAACAAGGAGACGGTGGACGCCATCAACGCCATGAAAACGACGCTGACGAAAATATTCAAAGACAAGAACAAAGAAATCGTATTGGCGATATTAGAGAAAGACGGAATTATAACCGACGTGCTGAAAGAAATGAACTCGAGAGAGGACATAAAGCGGAGAGCCGGAAAAAAGGAAATTTCGGCAGGCAAATTTGAAGACTTTACGGTAAAAGATTTGCTCACGGCGGAAGGAGACATAGACGTGCTGAGCGAAAACATACTGGGCATTATATCGAGTTTTAAAGGAGATACCGTAATCCCTCAATACATTTATAAAGTATTTGAAAATCTTTTGCACGAAAATCAGGAACACCCCATGGATTTGATGGAAAGGATGGACAAATTCAACTCGGAACATAAAATGTCCGACCAAGAAAAAGAAATATTTTTCAGCAAAGACGAAGACGGAGAAAGAGACGGTTTTTTGATAAACGCTTTCAGCGAAGCATGGTTCGGCATGACGAAGGCTTTCGGAGAAAAAGTAAGGTCTTTCAAAAATTCGTTTTCCGGGGCAAACAGAACGGCAAGGTATAAAATCGCCTTCGACTGGATTCTCAATAATTCCGAACCGATAAACTTTTTCAATTTAAAAGCCGTGTACGACGAGTACGGAAAAGACCCGAAGTACAGTCAATATTTCAGCGGTTACAACGAAGCGGACGCGATAGCCTATGAAAAAAAATTAGAAGGCGTTTTGGGACCTCAGCTTCACGCCATAAAAAACAACATCATGGCGACGTTGCAAAATTATCATTCTTCGGCAAGCGAACTGACGGGAACAATTACAAATCAGTCTCTGGCGTCCAGAAATATCTGGCAGTTTATGGACAACATCAACAAAAAAGTTTATGACCCGATAGATTACCAAAGAGAGAACGAACACGACATAATGGCGAGAGCCATTAAGCCCGCGGGAGGACTTACTCAAGAAATGCAAAATGATTTATTGGAAATAAAAGGAAAGATAGAACAATATCAACTGGAAAGAAAAAACAATACGACCGGACTCGAAACGCCTTCCATGTCTTCTCTTAAAAGCGAGATACAAGCCAAGCTGACAAAGTTTAAAGGCTTCGGGATGTTGCAGGAATATGCGGATTCAGTCATGGACAAACTCGAAAAAGGACAAATAGAATACACTTCTGCTCCGAGAAAAATATATTTTTCCGACTTCGAGAATTTCCCGATGGTGCCGAAGCACGACAACAAAGACCATTTTTCCGAAGAATTTGAAACCATAAAGAACGACGAAAACAAAAGCGAACTGTGGAAACTCTATCACGAAGCCGGAGAATATATAAACAACGTATATGGAATGGCATCTTCGGAAAGGGTTAAAATTCCGATGGTAAAAACCGGCTTCTTTGCCAAGATGGCGAGTTATCGAAGAGACGTCAAAAACAAAGACAAATCCTCGAGAGGAGTCCAAAACCCGATTACTTCCTTCTTCGTTTCCGAACCGTGGAGAGTAATGACCGAAAACTTTTTCAGCAAACAGAGATACAAAAAACGCGGAGAAATAGTCAGCAACAACTACGACTCTTCGGCAAAAGAGATAAAAGAACTTGCCAAAAATTATATGCTGACCAAAGGCATGAACGAACAAGAAGCGTTGAAAGCGGCAAGGAAAGAAGTAAATAAATTCTATTTCGGGGACATCGATTCTTCCATAAAGCAAATGCTTACCGCCGCCTCCGTGCACAGGACGAGACACATGTCAGAACCCATAATCATGGCCATGTACAATACCTATGAAAATGTATTTGGCTCCAAGAAAGATTTAAAAACGGGACAAACTTCCGTCAATATAGAGAGAACCAAAGGAAAAGCAAAACTCGACTACTGGATACAAAAACACGTGTATAACATTTCCAATCCGCTTTGGGAAGACGGCATCACTCAACAGGCTCTCGGCACCGACGAGCTTAAAACTTTAAAAGCCATACAGAAAGCGTATTCGAGAATCGCAGACGTGGACAAGACCACAAATAAAAGAACCCGAAAATTGGTAAGCAAAAGCCATTTGAAACGATATACTCAGCAAGAACGGGTAATCGCCAGAGAATACAAGCAAATCGTGGAAAACGGAATTACTCCCGGACAAGAAATGGAGCAAATTCAGGAAATAGACGGCAAGGAGTTTTATTTCAAAGTATATAAAGATCCCGTAACCCATCAATTCAAATACAAAACAAACGTCAAAATGCTCAAGGAAAACGGGGTCGGGATTCCGGCCATAGATTTTTCGGGAGAATTAAACAAAGAAGTAACCGACATAAACGACTCGCAGGACGTAACGGAAGAACAATTCCATACGGCACTGGGATACTTCATAGAATTGAATTTGAACCATATGGGTTCTCCGATAACCATCAGTTCCGCCATGAACGGATTAATGGCTTACTGCATATACAGAGGACTCGCCCTCAATCCGATTTCCGGAGCCAAGAACAGAGGAGAAGGGATATTGACGAATACGGCGGCGGACATGTCGGGAGAATACTGGACGCCGGGGAATTACATGCCCGCCAAAGATTTCATGGGATACTCAAATCTCATGAAAGTGAGAGAAAGATTTATAAACAAAAACAAGCCGTTGTCCAAAAAACGAGAACAGCTTCAAGTGTTTGAAAAACTGTTGGAACGCTTCGGAGGGCTCCATAAAAAATACGATACCATAGGAAGCGGAGTAGATACCTTCGACGACAAGGTGGCAAACGTTCTTTTTGATTTGGCCATTAATCTTCCGGAAAGAAAAAATCAGGGAGAAGTGGTGCTGTGCCTCATGATGGACGAAATGATAGAAGTGCCCGACGGAAAAGGCGGCACGACGAAAGTGCCTTTCTTTGACAAAGCGACGCAACAGTTTACTTTGTATCACATCAAAGACGGAGAGCTTAAACTGAAAGACGAATACGAAGGCAAGTTTGATTTGTACGGAGAGCAAATGAAAAATTTGCGTTTGAGAATGACCAACGTAGTGTCCAGAGTGCAGGGAAATTTTGCCAAACACGACGGATTGAAAGGAAAAGCGAGCATTTTGGGAAGAATGGGCCTGTTGTTCAAAACCTATTTGCCGGAACACATCAATTCGCGATATTCCGGATTTATGTCCGAGAACGAAAAAACGATAAACGTAGATATTAATACAAGGGGGATAAAAAAGAAGGGGAGGTATGCGCAGATGTTGGAAAGCGACCCGATGACGTTTACAAGCCACATGTTGGTCGGCATAGGATTGTCTTCGGGATGGCTTCATACGGCGATAGCCATGTGCGGATTGGGGAGCGGAATGACGGGAATGGCGGCATACGGAGGAGCGGCGATAATTTCTGCCGGCACTATTCCCATGGCCGCGGCGGGAGCGGCAGGAATATACATGCTTTACAAACGCTTCGCGGGAAGAGACAAAATAGTGACGGAAGGTCACCAAATGCTGAAATTTATGTATTCTCTGGAACAAATGGTTACTCAGACATGGAATACTTATCCTCGCTTTCTTTCCGGTATTCTGGGAAAAAAGGTTACCAACGCGATAATGATAGACAGAAGTCTGGTAATGAACAAGGACAGACAACAGCTCATAAAAAACAAGGACGAGATTATGGCCATTAAAGCCTGCACGGCGGAATTAGCTTCAAAAATAACCATGTTTTTGACCATGATATTGGTGAACGCATTACTGAGACCCGGAGACGACGAAGAGGAAGACACTTTTAAAGCCAGAATGTACAATCAGCTTACCAACAATTTGGTTCAGTTCGGAACTATGTCAGATCCCGCCACGTCCATAGTAGGCATTTACGACGACGTATGGGAAAATATGTTGGTAAAGACAATCGAAGACTCGGTAAAATGCGTAGCCTTTTTTATGGAGGGAGAATTTGAAAAATCGAGAGACAAGCTATTGGCTCTTTCGCCTATTCCGAAAAGCGTGCACAGTCCTTTTTCCTATGCCGTGGGACCTACTTGGAATTTGGCAGAAATGAGAGGAGAAGGAATAATGGGACAATACGGCTATCTAGGAAAGACCGCTCAGATATTCCAAGACGAAGGAGAAGGACAGTACAAGAAACTGAATACGAAAAAGAAAAAGGATTATCACGAACAGATGAAAGACAAGTTTGAAGGACTTACTTTCGACAGCGAATCGGTGAACAGAAGAATAAATATGGCTTACGACGCCAAGTTCTTTATTCAGAGAAAAGGAAAACTGGCGCAGTTGTCGCATAAACAAATAAATCGTCTCAACACAATATTCGGAGAGAACCAAGTAAACAAAATAAAAGGATTGTCGGATTCCGAGCTGATTAACACGGAAGGGCTTAAAATATTGACGACCATGATAAAAGTCAGACAGTTGCAAGACTTGCCCGAAGACGAAAGGAAACAAGAAGCGAAAAAAATCATAAATAACACGATTCGCATATTGAGGATCATGGCAAAGGATTTTCAAAAGAAAGACAGAGAAGAAATTTTTGATTAATGACCAAGAGCCGCGATCAAATTTTTTTAAAAAGGCGAGGGAAGAATCCCCCGCCTCTCGTTAATAATCAATCAAACCATCCTTTGGCGTCTCTGTTTTTGTCGCTCTCGGTTTGGATATGAAGCATTTCTCCTATTTTGACGACCCTGCCGTCTGGAGGCAACCCGTCCAACGAGCTGATGATGCTCTTGCCGTTGCATACGTCGCAAATCACCAGTTCCGCGCTTTTGGCGGGAAACGGATGAATCATTCTTTCCCCGTTACACTTGGGACACAATTGCCATAATCGCATGTCAGCTTTCATTTTCTTTCTGTTTTTGTCGTTGTTTCATTATCTCTCTCAATTTGGAGGAATATTTCTCGTCCTCCGAGTATTTGACTTCTCTCAACAGTTTGATGTATTCTTCGTCGTCCATGTCGTGTTGTCGTATCCTTGCCTGATAGAGGGCATAGTCTATGACGCTGCTTTCGGAACTTTCATATACGGCATAACCTGTCCTCGGCAACTTGTCCAACGCGGTGGTAGGTCTGACATAGGCATACTTCATGCCGAACATATTGCAACTCCAACGATACACGGAACTTCCTAAATCTCCGGTTTCCAAAATAATCTGAGCCTTGACCACGTCCCTGTTCTTGACTTTGTATTTGTCGAACAGAGAGTCTAGGTGATATTCGTTAATGTATCCTTGCATGACTTTTTTCTTCACGTCGGCTAATTTTTCAGAAAACTCCTTTTCTTTCTGAGCCGTGAATATGTCGTACATGTACTGCATCTCTTTCCTTCGTTCCCAGTCTTTTATCTGATATACGGCGGTAAGAAGGAGGGCGTATCCCAAGACGATTGCTATCGTCCACATTTCGATGTTCATTTTTTTCATTGTATTTAGAGTTGTTTCTTAAAATAAGGAAGAAGCACATTATTATCGCCAGATGGACAAGGACGGCTGTTTCGAGGCAATTCATAATCAGGTATTGTAAGCGGTGATGTGAATTCCCGCAATACATCCTTCTTCTACGTCTTCGATGTTGTCGGAAGGAACTAATTCTCCGTCATAATCTCCTTGCCCCCAAGAACCTTCTTCTTCTCGTTTTTTAAGGCTGTAAATCGCAAAATTATTGACGAGTTTATATCCCGATTCACGGGCGGGCACTATTGCCAAAGCGTCCTGCGGACACCTCTTTAAAATGTTTATCAATTCTCCTATGGTCATTTTTAAAATTGAATTATGGTATAATTTAGTCCTGCTCCTACTACAGGCGCGAAGCCTGCGGAGCTTATCCCGTAACCTATAAAAACCCCTAATCCGAGACGTCTTTGTTTCGGAACGGCCATTTGGTAAGAGCGTATTCCTTCAATCTCGGAATAGGGGTTTTTGTCCTTAATCTGGATATATGCAATTTGTCTTTTAAACCATCGATGAGAACCCGGCACGAGGAGAACCTCGTACTCGTTCCTCACCTTTACATCGACTTTTACAGAGTCGGCGTTCATCAAGACATTTCCCCGTATCCATTTGTCTAGGTTAAAATCAGATTTATATGCGGGGTACACAAAGACGCTGTCCCCTTTTCGGGAGACAGCGTTGGAAACCACAGACACACAATCTCTTCGTATTCGATAAGACGACCTCTGATTAATCAGAACCGCGCTTCCGCCGTATCTCAATTCGTTCTTGTATTTCTTGACCAATCCTTGAAGTTTTTTGATTTCTTCGTCTTTGGTCTTGAGCGCGATAAACGACTTGGCGTTTTCCGTTACGAGCGAGTTCATTCTGTATATAAGCAGAGAGTCAGAGTCTCGTTTGACGAGCATGACGTCTTTCTTTGCTTCGACGGGATTCTCTTTTCCGCAATTTCGGAAAATGAAGAACACCGCCGCAAGGACAATGAAGAGGGACAAAAGTCCCCAAGAGCGATTTAAAATGTTTCGTATCATGTTTTAGGTTTTTTTAGTTTTAAAGCAATTTCGTCGGGAGGTTCTTCGTCTGCGAAGAGATGCCAAGAACAGCAAGGACAAAAGGAATAGTAAATCGTTTTGCCGCCGCAATGCACTCTTCCCATTATCCAAGACTGCCGTTCTTCTATTTCTTCGGGATTCCATTCTCCGCAGATGGTGCATTTCGCGTCGTCTGAAATCAGCGTCTTGTAGGCGTTTATCGAGCTTCTCAGCTCTCTAAAGGTATATTTTTTGTTTTTGTCCATTTCAACGCAAAAATACTACGACTTCTCCGACTTCTTCATTGTCTTTGTTCACTTCTCTCCATTCTTGATTTTCCCAAAAGACGTATCCTTGACGCGCTTCTGTTATGTTTGACACTCCTGTTTTTTCGTTAAAAATGGTTACTTTCATGTCTCTCGGATAGTATCTCAGAGCTTCTTTCAATTCTATTACTGTCATGATTTTTTAGTTTATGCTTTCTTTTGCGTTGTTGTTCTTTCCCGCCAGTCGGAATACGGGATAGAACCCGTCGTCGATTAAATCTTTTCCCGGCGTTCTCTCCGCGTCTTCGACGCTTTCAAATTCCCCTTCGTACCAATGCGAGTCTCTTTTCTGTCTGACCGTAATGGTGTCCGAAATCGTGATGTCGTTGTACCCTCCTTCGTATCCTTCCACGACTACCGGAGTATATCGGGGAAGTTTTTTTAGTTCTTTGATTAATTCTTCTGCCGTCATTGCGTTTGGTTTTAAAATTGTCCTGTGCTTCCGAACCCCTTGTCTCCTCTTCTGGTGGATTGAACATGGCTTTCGTCTTCGTACTTTTCTATTTTTACTTCGGGTCTGATTATAGGCATGGGCACTAATTGGGCGATGCGTTCCCCTTTCTTTATCAGAATGGAATAGAAGCTGTGATTGAAAAGAGTGATTTTTATCTCTCCTCTGTAATCTTCGTCCACCGTGCCGAAGGAGGCGATGATTCCTCTCGAAGTCAGCCCGCTTCTGGGTCTGACCTGAATTTCGCATCCTTCCATGTGTTTGATGTGCACCCCTGTTCCGAAAACGGTTTTGCCGTGTCCTTTGACGCTTACTTCTCCGTATTTTTCAAAACGGTCTCCTTCGTTGAAAGTACGAAAGGCTCTTATGTCCATTCCCGAAGCTCCGTCAGAACCGTAAGAGGGAGCTTCTGCCCCCTCTTCGATTAAAAATTCGACTTTCATTTCCGTCTGTTTTCGATTTGAGAAAGCATTTCGAGGTTATCATGATAAGTTTTCAAATACCATTGTTGCAAAGCGGGATCCAAAAATTCAATTTCCGCGTTGTTCAGAAAATTGCAAAAGTCTTCGCTGTAACGTTTCATTTCTTCTATCGTCATCACTGCGGCGAGTTTTTTGCATTTGTCGGCGTGTATGAAATTTACCGTCGGCTCAAGATGTTCCGGTTTGCCGCATTCGTCTCTTCGTATCATGATTGGTTTATTTTAAATTGTTTATTTCCATATTTTGTCTAAATCTTTGTCGAAGAATATTCTGTCTTCCGACTCGCAATTGAATATTTCTTCTTTCTTTTTCAAAGGCAGTTCCCATTCCGAGTTATACGCGGAATTTTCGTTTGCCTTCTCTCCGAACTCTTCTTCTATCGTCTTTTTGAATTTGGTAAACGCTTCTCCCGTCTTGGAAAGAATGGAGTATTCCTCTTGTCTCTGTTTGCTCGAAAACAAATATTTCAACTGACGGGGCGTGTACATTTCGCTGTACTTGGACTGCAAAAATTTGTCGTAGGCGTCGTAATATTCTTCGGGGATTTCTATGACCAGACAATGAAGGTAAGTGTTAATCATGTCCGAGTCGGGGCAATAGTCGCCTTTAAAGAAGGGCTGACCTCGCACATAGTCCATCAATGCTCTGAAAGCCGTCGCATTCTTCTTCTTGTCGAACACCGTATAGATGTTTCTTCCCGTCGTAATTCTCGCCTTGCTCAAAAGCTCGTCGTAAATGCCCAACGCCAACTTTGCCGCAGGATTGTACTTCTTGACAAATTCCGAACCGTGATCTCTTAGACACGGAGCGAGAAAACGCCAAGTTTTGTTCACATATATTCTGTTTCTCTGCAGTTTCATGGTTCTAACATAATAATGTCTCCTTTCGCCGTAAAAAGGTCTTCTTTCCATCCGGTAAGTTCGTAAAACATAAATTCTTTGAATAATTTTTCATATCCTTTTTCTCCGTCGCCTCCGAATCTTCCCAGTTTAATCAGATTGGAAGAATATTGATACAATGCGGGATTGCCGGGATAGTTTACGGATTCTACGATATTTATGAAAGCATACGAAAATACGATGTCTTCTCTTCCTCCCAGTTTTTTGAAAGGCTTCTCTATGACTTCTTCGACGGCTTTGAGATACCATGCCGCCTGAATGTCGTATCTGAATCTCTTTACGGAAGAGGGGAAGTAAGAAACAGGTTCGCTCATGGTCTTCAAATCAAAGATATATACATTGATTTTCTTTTCGTCGGAAGTATCTATTATCATAATGTCCAACAATGCTTTGCACTCTTTGCCGTCCATCAAAAAATACAAAGGTTTTTGTTTGTACACTTCGATGTTCGAAGAAGGAGAGGCGTCTCTGACGAAATAGTTCTTGGTTCTGGGGTGCGTAGTCAGAGACTCGACTACCTTATCGACCTTGTTCATGACGTCTCTCGTGATTATTTTCTTCCCTTCGGTCGCGAAAAGCTCTCTGAAATATTCTCGTCCTTTTTCCGTCAGTTTGTTTATTCTGGTTTCCGGCTTCCAGTTGGGTTGCCAATTAAATTGACACACGGTTTCTCCTATCTCGTTTGCGTATTCTTCCATATTTCTCTTTCCGGGAGGAGCGGTTTTTGCTTTTTCGTACACCGACTGCACCATTGTTTTTTCAATGTCGCTGAGGTCGATTTCCCTGTCGGAGATGTAATACGTTTTGTCGAAGTCCCCTTCTTCGTGAAGGAGAACGCAATCTACGACAGAGCCTATCAGCATGGCTTCGGTTTCTTTTTGGTCTGTTTCGGAAGTCTCCTTCCTCACGTATTTGTCCATGCCTGCGAGCAGTTTTTTCAACGTGCTCTGGCTTATCGCGTCCGTGTCGAAATACTTTTGAATTTCTTCTTTCGTGCTGTGCGATTTATACCCTGATTTTTCCATTAGTCCCATTTTTCTATTTTGTTTAAAAGTTTCTTAAAATCTTCAAAAGTCATAAACACCAATTGGTCATACTCCGTTCTTCTTTTTTTTCCTTTCCCGTACATTTTGTGGAGTATGGCTATCGTCGTTTTTTTCTGTTCCGCCGAACTTTTGGAGAACATCGTTTTCACCCTTTCTTTGGTGATTTGCAGGACAGACGGAGGTCGGAACTCCGTCTGCTTTCCCGCTTTTATCTGAACGTTGAACGGAAGGTTTATCAAATCGATTCCCGCGTCGTCGTGTTGTTTGCTTCCGTACCGCGAAGTGACGCAGTCCTCGAAACCCATTTTTTTGAATTCCTTCGCGTACAGTCTTTCCGCGTTGTTTCCTTTCGTTCTGTTCGTATTGCCCATGTTTAATTTATTTGCGTTTCCAGTTTCAAATCGTCGAGGTGAGTCAAAAATTTCTCCGCCGTTCTAAATTCGTTCATTTCCGTTTCTCTTGCCAGTTCTCTTTCGGGAAACAGCTCGCTTTCTATTTTTCGAGAAGGCAAATAAGCTACTTCCGCTCCGTACTTCTCGAAAATCGAAATATAAACAACTTTGAGGAACTTATGAAAAATTTTGTACAGCTCGTTTGAAATCAACTCGTTGGACAGCCACAGTTTATAATTTTCCGGACTGTCCCTGATTCCGAACTCATACTCGTTTACGTTAGACATATTCGTCGTGGTGAGCATCAGAAGTATCTGGTCGGAAGCCGAAAGTATGCAACCCGGATATACGGATATTATAAATTCGTATTTGTTCACCGTGCTGTTATACCGGTAAGGACCCTTTCTTCCCGTCAAACTGTCGAATACGGATTCTTTCTTGTATCGAATCGAATACATCGGATACAGCAGTTTGAAATAAATTGTCAGTCCTCCTATTGTCTTGACGGGTTTGTCGTCAGAATTCGAATATTTGGAATATATTTCCGTGTACATGGGATGGTGCGTTCTCGGAAAGTCTCTTATGCTGTAAGTTCCCGCCGTCATAGGGTCATAACGAAGACCTGCCGGAACGGGACCGTGCAGACGATTTGTTCCCAACAGGTTTTCTACTATGCTTTTTTCAATTTCATTCATTGCTTTTGAGGTTTTAGATAAACGGATTTTTTTCTTTTTCTCTTTCTGCTTTGAGGAATGCCAAATCTTCTTTTTCGGGAACGCATTGCGGACTCTCCGGCTCATTTTCCGGCTTTTCTTTCGGTTTCGGCTTTCTTTCCGTGCTCAAATTCATGGGCAGAAAATACTCATAGTAGAAAGGCACGTCTCTTACCGCGTCTCCTTCCGCAATATTGGTCAGGTGGTTGGTGAAGAAACCGGTCATGAAGGCGGCAATCATGGCGGCGGTATGAGAAGTCTGCCTCATGGTGCAGGGAGCGTCTTCCGCCTCCGCGTCTGAAAACAAATATTTCTTTTCGTACTCTTCGGCGGTTTTCGGCGTTACGCAAAGTATCTGCATCTGTTCCATGAGAAGCCTTCCGTCTATGAGCAACGCGCATGAGTTTTTGTCAATGCAATTTTTGCTCCATACGTTAAACATCATTCTGCGGGCTTCCATGTTGTCGAAAGCGGAAAAACAAAATATATGGCTCATGGTGGCATTAGTCAATTTGCTTCCTATGGCATGGATGTCTTTCTCGCAAAATATGCTTATCATTTTGGAAAGGGCGGCTACTTTTCTCGTGCCTATGTCTTTTCGGGTAAAGAGCTGTCCTCCCAGATTGTGGGCTTCCACGTAATCGTCGTCATATACGATTGTTTTGAATCCCGCGCGGGAAAGGAAGAAGGCGAGCCAACTTCCTATTCCTCCCGCGCCTCCTATCATGGCGGCTATTTTGTTTTCCTTGTCGAACCAAGGAGCGTCTTTAAATCTTTCTGTCGTTTGCATCGTTTAAATTTTTAATGAATTAAATTCTTCCGTCATTTCCTCTTTGAAGGGATACTCGTTTTCTTCGACGTCGCCGAGAATGTCTATGCACATGTCTATTGCAAGATTTCTGACTTCTTTTAAGTTAAGTTCGATTATGTCCTCTACGCCTGAGTCTTCAAAATGAAAACGAAACTCTTTGTCAAAGTTTTTCTTTATCCTTTCCATTAAGACTTTGACGTCGTCGTCTATTATTCCGAACCCGTCGCTTTGAAGAAATCTGAACACCTGATATATGTTGTTCGCATTCGTCATGTGATCGTCTTTAAACAGGTCATACATAAAGTCTTCCGTCATTGACCGAAAATATCTTTCGGTTTCGTCGGAAAGTTCGCTTATCGTTTTGACCGTGGATTCGAAAAATCTCAAAGATTCGAGCTTCTTCGCGATTTTATAAGGCAAAGAATACGATTTTTGGTCTCTGCGCAACATTTTCGCGCAGGCTTTGAGCACCATATTTTTCTTTTCGTAATCGGTTGCCGGAAAACCGTTTTTCGTGATTTCCTTTTTCGAAAAATGCTCTTCAAAAAATTTCTCGAATATGTCTTCCGTGATTCTTATGTTAAGTCTGTTTTCAAAGAGATTAGGCGAGTTTTTATAGTTTTGCTCTATTCGTTTTAACAGACTTTTCAGCGAAAGATGCTTTCCGAAAGATTCTTGGTCTTGCAAAAGATCGACCAAAAAATCTTCGATAGCCATAGATTCCCCGTCATTCCCGGTCTTATTAGTCTTGGTCTCTTTTTTTTTTATCTTTTCGACTTCCTCTTTGTACAATACGAGGTATTTCTCATAGTCTTTCCCCGCTTTGTCGAACAGGTAATTCACCATTTCTTTGGACAGAGTGATGCCGTCGTGTTTCATCGGAGCCGGCTCTTCGTCGAACAGAGTGGGAGACGGTCTTTTCGATTCCCGTTCCAGTTGTTCCATCTGTTTTTCCAAGTTAATCGAAGAGTCCCATTCGTCGCCGTCGTGCCTTCTGAGCCAATGAGAATTGCTTGAAGGAGGAGAATAGGAATAGGAGTTGTTATTGGAATAGGAATGAGAAGGCTTCTTCATGATGTCTTCGACGGAGTCCAAGAACCTTTTGTCTAAATTAGGAGTTACTTTTTCGGGCAGTTCTATTTTGCAGTCGTGCACGATGAGTTCTTCGCTAGTGAATATGAGGTTCTTTTCAAAGATGCGATACGGATTTCCGAACTCGTCGTTGGCGAAGAAATCCTCTTTTCCCGTCTTTTTCATTTTGGCTTTGAAGGCGACTTTGGCAATCATGTCCATCGCGTTGTTCACGATGAAAGAAAGATAGAAATCATGCGCGGCGGAATTTTCTTTCAGCTCGTCGTTGTCCGTCCCGCTGAAAAACACGGACATTCTGTTATGGGAATGTATCAGCCCTATTTTCCAGTTGTCGTCCAACGCTTCGGGCACGGCTTCGAAATAGTCTATCATTTTGTCGTCTGCGCCTTGATTATTCCTTTTGGGTTCGTTGAACTTGTACTCGGTGTAAGACTGAGTTCCTTTGTTCATGGGAATGATGTCTCGAAGGCATATCTCCATTTCGGAAGGATTTCGGATAGTTCCTTTTACGGAATAGAGCAGTATTCCCGACCATTCCACGTCGTATATCAGACGGCAGAGGTACTCTATTTTCTCAAGCACGGAAAGAGGCACGGTTACTTTGATGAGTTCCCTTTGCTCCGGCAATGCGGTTTCGGTTTTGTTTCCCGCGAATTTGTTCATGTTCTTTTTTATTTTGTTTTTAAATCTTGCTTTCATTGCGTTTAATGATTCCTTTAAAAAATATGTTTTCTTCTATCCTTGCTTTCGCATAATCGAGGACTTCTTCTTTTATTTCAAAGTGAGTCAGTTCCAGTTCGTCTTTGTTTGAATCTGAAATAATGATGTTGAAATCGACTCTTTTGCCTCTGAACCAAAAGTGAATGTCTTTCTGTTTGACCAATTCCATTTTCTTTATGGGGTCGGAGAAATTTTGCGTGACGTTGGCAAACCACCGTCTCTTTCTTTCTCCGTCCAAAATGTACAGATTATGGTGACACAGCGAAAGGTTTTGCTTCATCAGCGTTTTGAGATAATCTTTGAACAAGTTGTCCGCCGACAGTCTGTAATGTCCGTCCTGAAAAACAAAATTCAGTTTCGGAGGAGGCGGGTTTCTTGCGATGATCTTCTGCATTTCCTCCCAGAAATAACCGTATGCCATAGTGGTGGAGTCTCCGTCGTGCAGTCCTTTCTTGGGAAGCAGTTTGTGCATGGTCATGTGAGGCACTCCTTCCGTCGATTCCCATTCCACGTAGCTGTTCAAAGTATGAAAGAACAATTCCATGTAATCGTTGTCGGAGCCGCTTTCCAGACGTTTGAGCATCCTGACCATTTCGGTATTTTCTCCCAGACAGAAATAAGGTTCGACCAAAAATATTTTGTCCGTGTCATATCCTCTTGCGGGGGAATGAGAATGAATATACGACATGGCGTATTCTTCGAAAGACACGGTGGCTCTGGTCGGTTTTATCGTATTCTGAAAATAGATGTTTCCGGTTTCTTTAAATCTCATGTTCAAGAACACGTACATGTCTCTGATGAGGTGTTCGTCCATAAATTCGTTGGTGATTTTTATTTCGGGATAATGCACCGCGACGTACATGAAATAACAGTTTCCGTCTTTTCCGCTTGCCAGATAACTGTTTTCCTGAAAATAAAATTCCCAACGGTCTTTATACACTCCGTTGAGCACGTCTATGAGGTCGTCTACGGCTTCCGCAAAAATTTCGGCGTCTTCGAAAGGCACGGAATATATGTTTCCTTTCTTTGCCATATTGTAGATATATTCCGTTTTTCGAGTTTCCCCTTTGACGTAATCTTCATACAATTTTTTATATCTTTCGCTTCCGTCTCTTAATGACTTGTGTAAATTCATTTGGGTTTCATTTAAAAAGAAGAAGCAAGGCTTTTGACCCTGCTTCTTCATGGTTTGACTGCTTCCTAGTTGCTTCCGTGAGCGTCGTACTCGGCTTTCAATTGGCGAAGTTCGGCTTCTTCCGGAGTTTCGTTGAAAGAGGATACGGACTCCGCTTCTTCCTTTTCGCGTTCTCTGTCACGTTCCGCTTCGCGTTCTGCTTGGCTTTGCGCTTCGCGTTCCGCGTCTTGTTCCGCTTCGTAGTCCTCGTCCTCAGCTTCTGCTTCCGCCGCTTCTAACGCGATGGTCGTCTCCAATTCAGCCATCTCTCTGGCTAACTTTTCGATTTCCGTCTCGCTTTCCGTTCTTGCCATGGCGCGGTTGCTTTCCTCTATTCCTTCCGCCGTGGCTATGCGAGCCGAGTTATGGAAAAATTCTCCCAAAAGGGAGAATAATTTTCCGTTAAAGCTCAGCACTTCTTTCGAGAAGTCCTCTTTTTTTTTTACCTCCGGGTCGAAAGCCCCCGATTTGGTTCTTTCGGGACGGAGGAATAACTTGAAGTCTCCTTCGGGAAGTCTGTCGCTGTCGTTGGTGAGCGTAGTCTTGTTGGTCGCCTCCGTAGGAAGCAAGTTGCTCAGGTCATAGTGCTGACCGACCTGTTCCTTGATTTCTCCCCAAGTGGTCGCGTCTGTTTCGATTACTTTTTTTCCTCCTATCGAGGAAAAACAAATGATTGTTCTCATTGTTTTAGATTTGGTTGTTTAGAATTAATTTTTGTTTCTGTTCTTCCGACAAAAGAGTAAATTTAATTGAGGGACGTCGGACAAAAAATGTCACGTTTCCTTTCGGAATAAGGGCTTCCGGATTTTCTCCGTATTTGTAAATAAAGACTTCTCCTTTATTCACGCCTGCTTCAAAATTCATAAAGCCTTTCCAATGTTCCGTGATGATTTTTTCGGCCTGTCCCCAAGTAGTGGCATCGGACATTACTTCATACATTCCTCTCGCGGAGGAATAAAACCTTATTTTTCTCATATTATTCAGATTTAATTTACCACTCGATAATGCAAGATTTAGTCCTTTTCAATATCTCGTTTGCCTTGTAAAAATGTTTGCATCCCGAAAAGCCCGTTCTGGAAGAGGGATGCGCCGCCTCCAGAATGTAGTTAAAATCCGAGTTGGACGGTATCTCGAATAAATCCGCTTCGTTGTAAGCGTTGGCGTCTATTCTGTCTTTCAGATAGGGCTTGATCTGCTGAGCGTTTATTCCCCACAACATCCAGATGCAGGGGTTTTGGTCAGTAATGATTTTTACCGTCCGTCGTACAAAATACCGCCAATGGCTGAGATGGTTTATTTCGTAATTCATCTGACAGGTCAGCGAAAGGTTGAGCAAAAACACTCCTTGCGGAGGAAGATGTTCCAACGTATTCGCGTTTCTGCCCTGCTTCATGGGCACGTTGTCAAGGAGCATTTCCTTGTTCACTATCCATGTCGCGGGAGGCACTTTTAAACCTTCTTTTATACCGTAAGCCAGTCCGTTGTTGCGATTGTGAATAAAATAGGGCTGATTTCCGAAGATGACTGCCTTTATTTCTTTGGGCGACATCGAAAAAGGCTTGAAGAGAACCTCCTTTTCGGGGAGCATTCCTCTTATGTGCCATTCTTCAAATAATCGCGTCAAAGGGGCTTCGGTCAAAAAACCGAATAAAGGCTTCCAGTCCGGGTGAAACTGGTTTTGAAAGATTTGTTCCATTTTTGGTTTCCGTTTAAAATTTAATTAGATTTTCATGGAGAAGATTTTTCAAAAAGTCGTTTCCCCTGTATCTTCTGAGGTCGGCAGGGTCTTTTTCCATGCCTATGGGGATATGGAAAGCACGCGCCTTGTTTGAAACGCATCCGTTTAAGAGTTCCTTTAGTTTTTCTGCCGCAAAGAGTCCGGCGTCGTCGTTGTCGAAAAAGACCACGATTTGTTCGAACCTTACGCACAGGTTTTTCAGGGTTTCTTTGGACGGGAACATTCCCTCATTTTGAAACCATACCGCATTAATTCCCAGATTTCTCAACACTCTGCAATCCTTGTAGGACTTGGATATGACCAACTGCTCCCCGAAAGACGGGAGGGATTTGATTTCCCCCACGTCTTCCGCTTTGCAGGTGGCGAAGAACCTTCCTCTGCCTTTTGACAGCGGGTTGTAAATCTTCTTCCTGTCTTCGGGAAAATCCGAAAATGAATAACATATTTGCCATGGTTTGTATATCCATGTGCCTCGTTTTGCGTTAATCATATGGGCTTCCTTGACCGGAAATACTTTGTCGTCCAGAAGGTTTTTGCGGCTTATTCCGTACTTGCTCCAGTACCTTTTGTCTCTCGCTTCATATTCTCTCGTTCTGGTGTGTATATACACTTTGGGTTTGGGAGCGAATTGAGTTTCGGAGAGAGAAGAGGAAGGAGGAAGGGGAATAAGCGAACCGTCTTTGTCCGCCATAAAATAACTATAGAGGAAGAGCAACGTCTCGCGAAAATTGTCAAAGTCAAACTTGAATTTTACGGCGTCGAAGCAATCGATGCTTGCGCCGGAACCAGTCTGAGAGTTTCCGAAATCGACGAAACGGAGTCTTCCTCTGTACTGTTCAAACCAACAGCCCGGATTCTTGTCTTTTCTGAAAGGAGAAATGACCTTTACTCCGGGCTGGGGTTTATAATTAAATGCCAATTCAAATATCTCTTCTTCTTGCACGTATTTTAATATTTCGCGCTTGTCTATTCCTCTTTCGAGGAATTTGACGCGGGCATCATATTGATAGCCTGATTCCATCAGAAAGATATTTAAGCGAGCTTCTTACCAATCCATCGGGCCTGCGGAATGGTGAGATACGGGTCTCGGCTCGGCGGGTTTTGTCGCATAGGTCTGGTTGCCCTGATTTTGGGGCTGAGCCTGAGCCGCTTCTTCGTTTTGCTGAATGGCTTTTCGACTTTCCATATACATTTTATCCCGTTTAAAGGGATGTATGTTTTGACCTGCGTCGATATACCGCAATCCCGTCATTGTTTCAATTTTTGCTATGTTATTGGGATTTGCGGACTGCCATGTTCTTTGCTCCGTCCAAGAGCCGCCTACGGGTTCGATATGAGGGCAAAGGAATTTTCCGCCCTTCATGTTCTTGGGCAATTCCAGATACGTTTTGTTTTGCCCCTGTTGAATTTCCCATTGGTATTCCAAGAAGAAATCTACCGGTTTTTCGGCATAATTGAGGGGAGCGAGAGAGGTAACCACCTTAGCCCAAGAAGAAAAATCGGAAAAACCGTTTTTAAGGGCATTGGATATGGCTGTTTCCGTTACTCCGACGGCTTTGAGCAAATGCACCATCACGGCAACAAGCTGACCCATTGCGTCTTTATAAGCGTTTTTGTACTCTGCGGAAGACCTGTCTGCGATTTCTCCTCCCTTTCCGTAAAGACGGGAGATTTCAAAGAACCGCTTGCGATACTCCTTTTCTCCTGTTTTAATGGTTACGTCGATGGCGTTCATTTCCGTGCCGTCTCGTCCCGCATAGGGGTTGAAGGCGAAATGGGAGATATTTCCCGTATTCAGTCCGAACTGACCGTAACCTCCGGATTTTCCTTTTACCGAGTCATCATTGTCGCTGATAAACCCGTACTTTAACTGTTCTTCTAGCATAATTTAATTGTTTATTTATTGTTTTTGATTAATTTTTCCAGATGTTTTTAATAGGAGGCGCAGGCGTTTCCGTTTTTTTCTCTTCGGCTTGTTTTTCTACTTCTTTTATCAGTTCCAGTGCGGCTTGGTCTGCTTCCTTGCGCAATGCTTCTTGAACCGGAGGCTCAGAATGAGAAGCAGCAATCAGAATTTCAGAAACTTTGTCAATTGTCTCTCCTCTCTTCGTTTCTTTCGGAATCCAAGCATGTTTTGCGTCTTTTAAAATGGGAAGCGGAACATGCGGTTTCGGAGGAGAAACTTTGTCCTCCGGCAAGAAAGGAAGCTCTTCCGCCATTACGTCGGTCTGACCGGTAATTTCTCCTTCGTCGACGGGAGTAACGTCGTCTCCGTGTTCGTCGGTCAGTTCAAACTGCATCGGCACATATTCTTCTTTTGTTTCTTCCGTTTTTGCCGTTTCTTCCGACTCTATCAGTTCAAAGGCGGGCTGTTTCTTGGCTCTCTTGAAACGCAAATGTTTGTTCTCCTTAAAAAATTGATTAAGCGAGGATATTTTTATGCCCATCTTCTCCGCTATCTGAGGACGGGTAAGACCCTTTTCTATCAGGTCGACTACTTCGCTTTCTTTGATGAGACCCACAAAATTGGGTCTCAGGTTCTTTAGTTTCGGATGTCTGAAAAGTCTTGCGCAATCTGTTTTGGAAAGCCCGTAATGCTCTCCGATTTCTTTCCTTGTTTTGCCTGTGTTGTTTAAGGCGATGACGTTATTCAATTCTATTCGTATCATATTAATAATTTAAAAGTTTCTGCAACACAAAATTGTAGTCGTTCTCGATAATCGGGTCGAAAAGACCTTGAGGACTCCTTACGGTATTGAAGCCGTCATTCTCGGTTTCAAACACGTATTTGGTGGAACTTCCGTCTCTCATTGCCCTTGTGTAAAGCACCGTTTCAAATTTGCCCTCCAGTTGCATTTTGGTGGTTACGTTCCCGATGGTTTTCAGTCGATACCTCACGTCATTCCCTTTTTTGAACTCTTCGGTATGCCCCGTGAGAAAGGCAAACCTGTCCTCTTCAAAAGCTCCCGCCTCCAACGCTTTGGCTATGTGGTCTATGATTTCCTTGTAGGTCTTGGGAATCATGTGATACGGATAGTTGGGTTTCCTTTTTGTTCCGTACTCTTCTCTCCCTCCGAGCCATACGGGGTCTTTTTTGTCGGCGTTAAACCAGATATTGCTCTTATGGGGAAGGTTGCGCATAGAGGTACTTTTTCCCGTTCCGGGTTCTCCTAACACCAAGATAGTGTTAAATCCCATATTTTGCAAATCGGAGTTAAAACTCCAGATGTCCACTCCCCAGTCCCGCCATTTGTCGTGAGTCGGTTTTTTTACGGATGTCATGTACATTTCTGTTTGAATGCCGGTAAGCGTATCCACGCAGATGCTTCTGACTTTGGTTTTCGGTTTCTCTTGTTCTTGTTCCATAGTTTATTGTTTATTTTCGTTGTTTTACCAGTCGTCTTCTTCGCCTTTTACCCGTTTTATCTCGTCGTCGAGCTGTTCGGGACTGAATACCACTCCGCTGAAATACGGATTTCCTTCCATTATTTTTCTGACCGAGTATTTTATTCCGCTTTTATTGGGGTGCGAAATTAGAAATGTTTCTCTGTTTATCTCGGTCAATATGTGAAAGATTTCGACTTTTTCTCCGGAGTCCAGTTTTTCCGCCAGTTCTTCTATGGGCGCGTCGGTTCTGAAAACGAAGATATTTATGTCATGGAAGGCGTCCCATTCCGTGCGCAATTTTTTGTTGAGGTAAATGTAGGGTTCTTTTATGAGTTCCCTGACAAATTCCAACATTTCTGCTTTGTCTTCCGACTCGCAGGCATGGAATTCAAAAAGATATGTTTTCACGTCGTTTGTCTTTTAAGTTTATAAGTTCTCGCATTTTTTCTATCTCTTCTTCGATGTCTTCCTTTTTGCGGAAATCCCTCGTGTCGCCGAGCATAAAAGTCTCTTTGCTTCCGAACAAGTTTTTTGCCGCCAGAATAAAATAAACGCTGTCGTTTTTGTCGTCGGCTTTAAAAACATGTTTTGCAAATTCCGATTTAGACATTTGGACATTGAAAAAGAAACTCATGATTCGCACCGAGTTGTAACGTTTTCCGCGATATGGTTTTTCCAGAAAATATTTTTGTTTCCAGTAAAAGACGGGATATTTGACAATATCCTTTAAAGCGGACAACATTCCTATTTTGGCGGATGCCGATTTAAAATGGCAATTCAAAAAATAGGTTCTCGTGATTTCTTTGACTTTTGGTTTCATGGTTTTCTCGGTTTTTGTTTTTTCATCTGACGCAACATGTATCGTTCCGACAACTGGGATACCGCGAAAACGAACATGATTTCGTTGTCCGTAAGCATTTTCTCCAAATTTTTGGCGGTCGTATTGAAGAAAATCTGAACTGCTTCTTGAAGCGACGGACTTTTCATGTTGTGCACAATCATGTCCGGTTCTTTGAGAGAGATGAGATAAAATTCCGCGTCTCTCTCTTTGTCTCGCATCAGCGTATTCAATTCCGCGACGGAGAAGTTGCTTCTGAATACATAGATTGCTTCGCCGAAAGTGCTCGGCGCGTTTGCCCCGAACATCAGTTTATGTTCTAACTCTATTCCGTATTCCTTTTCGGCGGCTATTACGTGTTCTTCCATTGCGTCTTTTATGTTCATAAACATTTCGTGAACAGGTTCCAGCGAATAGGACAGTATGTGCAAAAAATAAGTGTTCATTGTTTTTTTGATTTTTGTTTTTTCTCTGTTTTTTCCGTGAATTTTTTAACCTCCCAATAAGGATTTTCTTTCTCCCATGTTTTCGGGATTCCGTTTAAAGCGATTGCCATCAGGAAGTTGGTGATTATGGGATTTTCCCTGTATTTTTCGGCATCCCATTCCGCCGTTATGGCATATCCTTCTCGTCTCAAGGAATAGATGACCTTCTCGATAAAGTCGTATCTGGTCATGTTGCGTTTTGCCAGATGCTTGTCTATCGTTACTGCTCTTTCCGACGGAAGGTTAAGAAAGTATAAATAGGCGACCATTTCTTTGTCGAACCTTAAATATTGCCTTTTCTTGGTTTCCAGTTCTTTTTTGTAAAGGAGTTTTTGTTTTTCCGTCATCATGTCGTATATATGTTCCATCGCCGAAATCTGGGCTTTCGCTTTTCTGGAAACGTTATATTCGTCGAGGTTGTAGAATCCCAAATCTTCCAGTATAGGCGTCGCCATTTCGGAAAGCGAGAGGACGGGTTTTAAGTCGTCCTCGTCAGCCAATTTTCGCAGAGCGTCTTTTTCCAGAGCGCGTTGTTCTCTTTCATTCAATGCCGACCACTCTGCGCCGTTCATTTTTTTGTTTATCATTTGACAGACCTTCGCCATTACGGCTTGCTTGGGTCTTCTCGGTTTCCTCGAAAGAAAGTTCGAGGCGTCTTGTTCCATTTCTTCTGATGTCATGATTTTTGGATTTCTTTGTACAATAATCTTTTCTTTTCGATTTCTTCTTTATAGAAGGCTTTGTCCTCTTCGGACATTTCCGCATAGATTCGTTCCATTTCCGAAAGTTGCATTCTCACTTTTCTATTCGTATGGAGTACTCCCATTTTGTAAATGTCTAATCTTTCCAGAGCGGGTCTTGCCATTTCCGACAACGGAATTCTTATTTCAACGTTTCCTTCTCCCGCGATTTCTTCTATGGCTTCTCTTTCAAGATCCAGTTTTTTCTTACGGTTTAGGTCATAAAAGTTCGACGCAGAAAGTCCCATTTCTATAAGTTTCCTTCCCATTATCTGCATTATTTTCTTGTGCAAACAAATATGGGGGATAGGCATAAGTCTATAACATTGAGCTTGTCTCAGAAACTTTTGCGCTTCCCTTTTCATTTCCTCTTCTTCTGTCATTTCTTGCTTTTTATTGGTTTTGGGCTTGCAATCTATTAAATAATTTCGGTCAAAGGTTTAAATGTTTTGAAGTTTCCGAACATGTTTACCTTAAAGTGCTGAGGATATATCGTATGCCTGCTCTCCACTAAATGAATGCTTCTCATGTTGGGGTATAACTGATTGTCGTACCCGTCTCTTATCTTCATTCCAAAGTGCGATTTCAGGTGATATTTGTCGTCATTCGGGTTCATCATCGTAAACAGATAGTCGCTGTCCTCAGACAAATTGTTGGTGTCCTTGACGTCCTCCGCCGTAGGGTAGAGCATGTCTTTGGCATACCGCAGTCTGTCTTGGTCTACTATGCTCCTGTTGGTGTGAATGATGTGCACAAAAGTATATTGACACAAATTTCTGACGATTACGCTGTATTCCACGAATTTGTCGATGAGCTGTTTCGGCGTAAATCCCTGTTCAGGTATAAACTTCCTCAAATGGTCTGTGATGACTATCACGTATTTTTGAGGATTGTTCGGCTTGTAACCTATGATGCGTTCTCCTTGTCCTCCCGCTTTGGTCTTTATGAATTGACCGTTTGATTCTGCGTGAGCCAACAAGAATTTATACACCCCCGTGGGATTGTTTCTTTCCTCTTTGAAATCAATTGCTCCTTTTTTGCAGATGTGCCCGTATTCGTTGTATTCTCCGAACAGCGGCTTTATCCTTTTGGAGTAGGTTTGCTTTACGGCTTCAAATATGCTTTCCTTTACCAGTATTACTTTCCCTTCGTCGTCCAATACCCTTCCTCTGAGGTAATCGGGGGACAAGGGTATGGTGCTTTCGCCGTTTTTCTTCACTCCGTCTTCCAGAACGATATTTTCTATTCCGTAGTCTTCGTGCAGAAAGTGAGCGACGAAATCGAACTCTTTGCTTACTCGGTCTATTTCGTATGAATTGTAAATCCATTCGAGGTCGAGTTTGTTTTCAAGGGAAGACAGCCAAGGATTAATCAGGAAAGCATAATCGACCAATGTAGATTTGCCGACTTTTGCTCCGCTTGCGATAGAATAAATTCTTCCGCGTTGGAGTCCGTTTATTGCTCCCGCAAGTTTAACTAATCCTTTGCCCAGAGGGATTCCTATATTGCCCCCCTGTTGTCCCTTTTTGTATTCCAAAATGAAATTCACTGCAGAGTATTGGTTAGATTTCTGCTTCTCATGGCGACTTGTTCCTTTTCTTCTTTGAGTCTTTCGAGCCATGATTCCAAGTCAGAAATTTTAGCCGCGCCTGCCCCCTTTTCGATAAAATAATGAGGGAGTCTGATGTATGCGGGGTCTGTCCTGCTCAGATATAAGCGGGTCGCGTCCAATACGTCGTCTTTCCTCACTTCGGGGTTTTTGGCGAAAAAGGCTTTCATTCTGTTGGTCGATTCCTTGATGTTCCCTCCCTTTTCGGGGTTTCTTTCCGAAAATAATTTCACGTACTCGGTTTTAACCCAGTCAAAGGGAGTGTTCATGTTTTTTGATTTGAACAATTCCGCGTTCCATTTCAGCGAACCGTCTTCGTCGGCTTCCGCAATCTGAGAGCTGTTTACTTTCTTCTTGAGCAAGTCGGGTATGAAGGACGGGTTCAGCCCGAAATGGAGCGAAATCAAATAACACAATCCGTCGTCTTTGGGAATGTCAAATTCTTCAAATATCTCCAAGATTTTCTCGTTTATTTCCATTACATTTTTGATTTGAAATTTAACATAACAATCCTATTTCGACGTTATTTCAAAGAGAAAGAAAATTCCCGCACTTTGCTTTTGTCAAATCTTTCCAGAGTCAAATTCACCCATTTTTCGTCCTGCGTTTCTTGCAGGCAGAAAATCCAGATGTTGGCTTTGTACTCGCTTTGCACCAGTAAAGTGCGGGCAATCTTCTGAGAAACCGTTCCGTTCCTGTCGGAGTCCGCCTGCACCACCACCAAGTTGTCGATTCCTTTATATGTATATCCGATTCCTCCGGAATTTACCATCGCAATTCTCTCGATCTTGTTCTCTTGGAATAACCTCAAACTTTTGTCGTCGGTCTTGCTGTGATAAGTGTGTTCGCATAATTCCTTCGCTTGCTTGATGTTGGCGGCGAATATCAACGTTTTGCCTTTAATCTGCTGTCCGAGCATATACTTAACCGCTCTCAATTTGCTCGGCGCGTTTCCGATGAACCTCATCCGTGCAAAAATACGAAACATGACGTCTTTGCTTTGGCTTCCCAAGACGGATGCTCTTCGGATGCTGTCAGACAAATATTCATAGTTCTTCTTTTCGGAAGTCCACCAGCTTTTGCCGGGCTTTTTAATGAGAAGGTCGCGCTTGTCGCTCATGGCTACTCTTACCAGATTAATCTGATAATTGGACAGTATTCCATGCCCTACAGCCTCATTGATGTCCAACTCGTAAAGTACTTTAAGCCCTAACTTCGAGTATATACCATGCTTCTCTCCGTGCTCCGTTGCCGTGCCGGTCATAGAAAGCATGTATTCGCAGGTCAGGGTCTTGTTCAGCAGATTTGCCGCATTTCGTTCCGTCAGGCATTGTTCCTCGTCGAGCACTACCATTTTATAATGCCCTCCGTATTTGGGCAACGACGCGTAAGTGACGAATTTTACGGCGGGCAGAAACTCCGTCGCGTCCCATTTCACAAACTCGGTAGGGATGTCGATTTGGCAAAGTTGCGCAGAAGGACTTACCCACAGGACGGAATCCGGTTTTTCTCTTTTAATAATGTCTATCATCAGTTTTGTTTTCCCGAATCTGGGGGCAAGAAGAAGCCTTCCGGAAGGCTTTGCGGGCAACAGTCTGATGATTTCTTGCTGTAGCCGCGTCTTGCTGTCGATGGTTTGAGTATTCATAATTTAATTGATGTGAGGGGCACTTAGCCTTGTTTTCATTGGTCAAAAATTGTTTTTTGCAGTGTTATCGGTGTTTTCTTTTTTTCTCGGTGTTCTGAGACAATCCCTACCGAGTCTATTATTTTTTGAGCTTCCTCGATATAATAGTCATAGCAAAGCCCGTTCCTTATTTCCTTTTCGGAAGTTTTGGACAAGTCATTGCACTCTGAGCACAGGCTTCCCGAATCCACATTTATCTCTTTCAGTCCGCTCTCATTCTTCCGAGAGGGCATGGATTTAATAAGGGTCATTCCGGTGCCGGATTGAATAAATTTTCGGTGTTTTCTATTGTATTCGCTTTTGCCGGAAATGTAATACCTCGTAATATGTTGCAACGCTATTTCGATGTTTACTTCTCCGTCCTCATCTCTGTCAATGGCGGTCAGGGCGCTATCCCGATTTATTTTTGTACGTTTAAAAAAGTCGTGTATGTTATCGTGTTTTCGTATAAATTCAGAAGGCTGAATTCCTTTTGTAAACCATGCCTCGACTGCTTTTTGCACTACGAGCATAGAGAAATTTTTGTGCCATTCAAGCTCGGAAGGAGACTGTTCGTATATGAAAGCCGCTCCTTTTCGCTTGATTTGCCCGTTTTCCTTTATCGCCATGTAGTTGTTTACGTCTTTGATTACCATTTTTTTGTAGTACGCATATTCAAGTTGAAGTTTCGTCAGTTCCTCCCATTCTTTGTTGATGCGGTTAAGTTTGGGAACTTCGTCGATATGCACTTTTACGGTAATGCCGTCGGTGTTGATTTGAAGCATGGTCAAATCTTCGATTTGCTCGCAAAGGGCTTCGCACAGCATGCAAATCAGAAGCTGTCCGTTGATGGTAGTGGTCATGGTATATTGCGGGTCATAGAGCGGAGAGAACATCGAATTGCTTTTTCCGTATGCTCCGTTCAATGCCAGTTTATATGCCAGATTTTCTACCGTGCCTTTGGCGTATTTCTTCCTCTGCTCATATACGGATTTGTATATTTCGCAAAATTCTTTTCCCAGATGCTGAGGATAATACTCGTTCTGTATCGCCAGATTTGGGTAAAAAGAAGAAATGTCGATGTCAATGATTTTATGGGTATCGTCGGCTTCGTAAACCCCGCTTTGGATTGCGCCATGTATTCCCCCTGCTCCGAAATCATATTGAAAGCCTTTATAAATTACATTAAGATTTTTCTGCGTTTCGGCTACTTTTATCTCTTTGTAATGAGGTTTCAGGTCTTCCAATTCTTCAAAAGGTATTCTGGAAAAAGCGGTCAGTGTATCCGTAATGACTTGCTTTTTGAAATACTCCGTAACCTTGCGAAAAGGTTCTGTCTTAAACTCGATATAGGGAAAAAGTATGTCTTTTACGACAATATTTTCTCTGGGCGTGTTTATGACGGTTTTCTTTCTCCCGTGAGCGGTTTCGACGTATTCGTATATCGCGGAGTACCCCAATTTCTTGACGATTTCGGTAATCAGAATTTGCTCTCCTATCTTGGCGGCGTTGAAATTGGTGAAATCCATGCCGTACATTTTGGTCAGCTTTCCCCTGAGTTCTATTTCGGGTATCGTCATTTCGTACAGTTTGGAAGTCGCCGTTACGTCATTCTTGCAATATTCGATTACGTCCTTGTCCTGCCCTTCTCCAAGAGGGGAATCGAAATCGAAAGGAGTCTCCATGATATTCTCCATGCGCATGTTGAATTGAAGCAGTTTAAGGGAACACATTTTGGCGTGGTTGTCAAAATGGTGTATCTTAAACAGGTCGATTTGCTTTTTCTTGCAGTTTCCGAAATGGTTGGGATTCTGCGACTCAATCAGCTCTTTCGATTTCTTTGTCAGCTTGCGGCAAAATACGCTTCCTTTGTCTTTCCAACAATGAGTAATGGCATAATCCAACAAAGGATAATCGTAGTTGAGGTTGTTGAAGCCCACCATTTCTTCGACTTCGGTTCTGAGAAATTCCAGAATTTGAGGTCTTTCGTCTTTGTGTCGGCTTACCTGAAAAACAATTATCTCTTCTTTTGTAACTCTTTTGAGGCAAATCAAGAAGAAATTGGGATATATTTCCAAGTCGTAAATAAAGCGTTTCTCAAGGTTTGTCATCATTCGCAGGGTTAAAAAGAAAAAAGTTCGGGGGTTTATATGTCCCGAACTCTTTATGTTTGTCTAATCTTCGTCTAAATCCAGTTGCATTACTCTTACGGGGAAAGGGGGATTTCCTTTATACACATAGATGTCTATTCCCCTTTTATACAGTCCGTCTTTAGCCAGTTGTATTCGCTTATAGGGTTCGCATAGTTTCCCGTTTTTGTCTCTGCCGGATATGATTATTCCTCCCGCATTGTCGGCTTGTATCCCTGTCCAGTTTTCTACTTCGTCGGCTATCTTGTATTCCGGAATGTAACCCTGTTCCTCAAGCTCTTTTTGCCTGTAAAATTCGTGCTTGAGGTAAAACTTGACGATTACTTTGTGGTAATCCTCGAAGGGCACGATGCGTCGCGGGATTTCAAGGTCTCGCGTTTCCGCCATGTTGCGGGCTTGAGCCTGCAAAGGAATTGCTTTTTGAAACGAAAGCATAAACGTCATTAACGCCAATAAAAGTTTCATTTGTTTTTGGTTTGATTTGATTTTAGTTCTTGTGCAAAGTAAAGATATTTACATTCGGGGAGCAAATCTTTTCGATAAATTCTCCCAACAGGTTTACTGCTTCCTGCGCTTCTTTCTTGGTTTTCTCGTCTTCCAAATTGTCGTCGTAAACCCATACAATTCCGTAAGTGGCGGGCTTTTTCGTCTTAAATTTGGAATATATGCACAGTTCTGAAATGCGCACCACGCTTCGCAAATTTACTTGAGCGTCTTCGTTTTCCTGTCCTACGGGAAAGAACGTCGCCAGAAATATGGCACGGGAAACTTTGTCCTTAATCCTGAAAAATCCTCCCGAAGGGATGACTCTTGAGAGAATATCCCTTATTCCCTCCGCGTCGAGAGGGTCAAAGGTTTTGATAAGCCCCAGTTCCGCCGTCGCGTTTATTACGTGGGTTATCATCGTTTTCATTGCGTTTTCTTCTCTTTCTGTGTTTTCCATTGGTTTTTATGTTTTATCTTTTAAGTTGCCATTCTACGGGTTTCACGATGTTGGGAGGCGCATTTTTAAACAGTTCGGTCATAAATTTGTCGGTAGCCCAAGAAGACTTTCTTCCTATTCTGTCCAAAAGAAATACGTCGTTCTGATATACTTTGGCGCAGGCATAGAGGTCTTCTATTTGGTCTCTGATGTCCTCTATTTTTTCCGTTCTCATTCGATAGATGCCTCCCTTGAGTCCTCTGTTCCATTGTCCTCTGTATGCTCTTTTTTCTTTGTAATCTTTGTTGATGTTTAAGAGCTTTTCGGGGATTTCGTCGTGTTCCCCTTCTCCCATGTCAAACACGTAGATTTCGTAGCTTTTGAGGGAGAAAAGATTTTCCAACGTCGGCGAGCCTATATATTGGCTTACGATGTTGGCGTTTCCGTCGATGGCATAGAGGATGTCGTTTTCCATAGTGATTTCAGAGGCGGCAATGTCTCTCAGAGTATCTATCATGACGATTACGGAATTTTTGTCGGTTCTCACCAAATTAATTTCGTCTTGTCTGATATTGACCACAATCACGGAATTGCTTCCCGATTTTTGCAAAGAACGAGTACCGGCGGATTGCAAGGCTCTTTCCCCCGCTATCTGGGTGCTGTTCTTCTCGGAGATTTGGATGCAGGCTTTTTCCGCGACTTGCCTGTTTCCTCCCGTTCCTATCTGAACGGAATTTTCTTTGGCTTCCTGAGTGCCGTACCCGAAAGAAGAAATAACCTGCACGGAGTCCTGTTCCGCCGTTTGCCAAGAGTATCCTTCGGCATATTGAATGACGTGATTTTCTCCTATTTGCCTGCCGTTCTGCAACGTTTTCTGGATGCTTCCTCTCCCTGCTCTCTGATTGGAGAAGTTTCCGGATTTCTGAACGGAGGAGTCTTGCGCGACTTGCTTCGCGTTTTCTCTGGCGTTTTGCAAAGAGTAATCCAGTGCGGTCTGTTCCGCGTTGTAAGAAGCGTTTTGCAAAGAGTTGAAGCCTCCTTTTTGAATCATATATCCGTCGCCTTGCTGAATGACTTTGGAGTTTCCGGACTGCGTGCTTTTCTTCATGGCTATCTGTACTCCTGCGTCGCCGAACATTTTCTGCTCGCATTCTACTCCTGCTTTTTGAAAGTCGTCGTCTTTGCGGGAATGTTGCACGTCTTTGTGAAACCACATCGTCGGATAATGCAATTGCATAAAGCGTTTGACATACTCGAGGGAACTGCCGTTGTACAATACTTTCCCGATTCTGAATTTCACTTTTTCGCGCATGTCCACGAATCCTTCTTTTTTGTTTACCAAGAGGATGACGTAATTGCCGGAATATTCAGTCCAGTCATATGTCTGCGCATTTATGGCAAGTCCGAAGAGTCCGTTTTCGCAGTCGTAATCGTCGTCCCAATGAGGAGCTTTGATGTACTTTCCGGCTTCGGGATACTCGAAACCGTCATAGCCTTTGTTGCCTTCGCGGCAACGTTTCATGACCAATATCTCTTGTTCTCCGAGATTCAGTTTTCTCATTTCTTCCTGTGTTTCCATATTTATTGTTTTTGGTTTAATAGTCGTAAGGCGTCTGGTAGCTCATGGTTACAAAATTGGCGGGTCTGTTTTCGAATAAAAACATTCTTTTCAGAAATTTTCCGCCGTACATTTCAAAATCGGAATCTATGCTCTGCAACACAAATATGTTGGAGGTATATCTGTAACAATAGCCGTAAAGTTTGAAAACTTCGGCTTTGAACTGATTCTCCGTCAGCATTTTTCCGTCTTTGTCCATTACGATAAAACGATATACGTCTTTGTTGTTTTTGGACAATATGCGGGAGAAGAAGAAATTTCCTTCTGTTTCTTCTTCTCCTTCTTTTACTCCGACTACCTGTATTTCCAAATCCTGTCTTTCTTGCTTGTAGTGTTCCGTTTCAAATCTGCTTCCGTCATAGCGGTTCGGAATGTAAATGCTTCCTTCGGAATTTTTGACGAACACATAAGTCATTCCGGGATTCAGTCTTTCGTAGCTCGATTTTATCATGTAATCTTCGTCGTAAATATTAAGACGGCAATTGCTTCCGAGTCTTACGATAAGCGTAGAGCATTTTTTCATCTTCGTATTTATCTCGGAATGTCTTTTCGCCTTATGGACTGAATTTATTCCCGAAAATTGATGAGCGTATTCTCCCGCTTCCTGATAGGCATAGTCATAGGCGGTTTGATGCGCTCTGTCTTTTCCGAACTGCCTCATGTTGCTTTGTCCCGACTGATGGCTGTCGTTTCCGGCAAATTGCCATCCGTTGTCAATCATGTATTGCACCGAAGAATGTTCCGCGAATTGATACCCGTGACGGAAACCGATTTGATTGGCGTTGTCTCTCGCTTTCTGAACGAAATACATTCCCGATTTCTGTCTGACGTCTTTTTCGTCGGCGGACTGAATTAATTTTTCCCAATTTTCAAATTTCATTTTTCTTTGGATTAGAGTCTTTTCGGTTTTACTAAATTGGCGGGAGAATTTCTGAGCCATTTTCTTAATTTGCCTCTGTCGCAAGGAATTCCTTGCTCATTTAAGATAAAAATCATGAAAGGGTGCATGTAACAGGTTTTGAACAGCCTGAAAATCTGTATCTTCATGTCTTCGTCGTCTAATGCTCTGTATTCTTTGCACGATGTTCTTGCAATGAGGGAATAATCTCTGAAATGGTTTTCCTTAAACCTTTTAAGGGTTTGTTCCAAATCGTCGTTTACGGTTTTGTTTGTCCCAAACCGATACACGGCATTGACTTCGCATTCTATTCCGTATTGGAAGTTGCGGAAAGTAAGGTTTTCATTCGTGTATACGGTTTCGATGTCCCGATAATAATTCCTGACCGTAGGAAGACCGCCGTCACTGGGGAAAGAAATTAAATACGCGACGTTTTTTTCCGTTCTTGAAAATATTCTCAGCAATTTTGCATTTTCGTCCTCGATGCTTATGACGCAACCTGCTCCGGGTTTTACGATGACTCGGCCCTCTGTTCTCATCATTATTTGGATTCTGGCGTTGTCTCCTGTTTTTATCGCGCTGTTGCCTTTAATGCGTACCAAAGAGTTGTCTCCGGTTTCGCAATAACAATTTCTTCCCAGAGAAACGTCGGAATTGATTCCGGAAAAGGCGCGGGAATTTTCCGACGCATGTTGCATCGAATTTCTTCCCGCAAAAAGCCATGAATTAATTCCGGCGTCCTGTCTGGAATGTTTTCCGGCGGACAATATGGAGAAATCTCCCGCCGTTTGTCTGGCATTGTCCTTCGTTTTTAGAATCGCCATATGTTCTCCTTCCTGAATTTTTTCATTTTCCATATTTGAGGGTTTAAGGTTAGTCTTCAAACAGTTCGTAAATCGCGTCTGACCTCAGTTCTTTTCTGTCATAATAGAAATAATGACAATTTGCCAATTCTATCAAGTTGAAATCGTCTTCCGGCAATTTCACTTGTTTTGCGGCGATAAAACAGCCTATCATGTTCTTGTCTTTGACGGCGACATAAGCATGTGCTTCTTCGTAAGCGCGTTTGTTGCCTAAATCGTCGAATTTTTTTTCGCAGGCTCTGTAAAGGGCGCAAGGCAACTCGTAAAAATTTATCCGCGAGAAATCAATGCGGCTAAATTCTCCTTTGGTCATAAGTTCGTTATCTAAAACATATTCCCGAAATCTGATTATTTGCAGGTATCCTGCTCTGTACGTTTTCATGGTTTTTTGGTTTCTAGTTTAAAAGGTTTGGTTTGAAGTCCGAAAATATTTACCCATTTTTTGCACTCGTTGCAACAATGAGCCATTTCTCCGTCGATGGTTTTGTATTTGTGCCAGTTGTGCTTTTCGCCGGTGTATTCCATCTGTTCGCAAAGCACGGAGGATATTTCAGTTCCCTCGTTGTACAATTTCTTGTCGCAGGCATTGCACTCCAGAAAGAAAATTCCCAGAGTAACTTCTTCCTTTATGTTGGCTTTTACTTCTTTGTTTGTCATGGCTTCCATATTTTTCCGTTGTAGTTGAGTTTCCGTGCTTCTTCTTCTATCTCTTTGCCTCTTTTTTCGAGTTCTTTCATTGCCTTAATACATCCCTCCATTTCTTTTTCGGAGGCTAACAGCTCGGGATAATCTTCGATATTGGGTTCTCTTTCGTTTGTAATGGCATCGACTTTGTCTTTTATGTTTCTCAACATTTTGTTTTGGATTATGGCGAGTCTGAGCAGTTCTTTCATTTCTTCGTCCAATTTTATGGCACGCTCTAATTTTCTCGCTTCTTCGTGTCCTCCTGATTTTTCTTCTTCCATTTGTTTAAAGGTTTTTGGTTTCTAAATCTATTTCTTTTTCTACTTTTTCCATTTCGGCATAAATTTCAAATTCTCTTTTTGTGAGTTTCTCCATAATTTTGGAGTTTTCATCGACGGTTATTTTGATTTCCTTCATTTTTTTGGCGTCTTTGCTTTTGTCTTTGTCCGGGTTTTCGAGTATGTATTCCGCCAATTTTTTAAGTTCTCTCATTTCTTCCGTGATTTGATTTGACCTTGCCGTGATATAGTCTAAGTCTTGGTTCAAGTTCAACAGTTTGTCGATATTATCTGATGATTCCATGTTTGCGGGGATTAAATTAATATAACAGCAGTAAAATCGGCAGGGTTCTTTTTGCCGGCTTCGAGATATTCTCCTTCAAATTCTTCTTCCTTGTATTTGCCGTTTACGTTTTTTAATATGGTTGTGCGTTTTAAGGCAATTTCTTCGGAGCGTTTGAAATCTTTGTAGGTTTTGTATCCTCTGTATCGCAAAGAGGCGGGGTCTTCCTGATAGTCATATACCACCACTGACATGTCGGGAGGGTATTTCTTTAAATCTTCAATCAATTCTTGTATTGTCATGGTTGTTTTGTTTTATTCGATTAATAATGCTTTAAAAGAGTCAGAAGGTCTTTTTCCTCCGAGTTCTTGATATTCTCCTTCAACTTCTTTGTTTATCCATTTCCCGTTTTCGCGCATTAATTCGCTGTGCGGCATCAAGTCAAACAGATATAGGTCTGATACTTTTTCGTATTTAAAGTATCCTCTGTTATTTCTATCCCATGAATTTTCATACATTGTCAATACTAATGGCATATCGGGAGGATATTTTTTCAATTCTTCAATCATTTCTTGTACTGTCATGATTAGTTATTAGTTTTTTGAGGTCAAAAGTTAAAACAAGGGCTTTTATTTTCTCTTTATTATTTTCTTTAGTCCAGAAATAATCTGTGTCCTTCTTATATACATTCATCGGAAGTAAACTATTTACTGTCTCAAATGCTTTCTGATTCTCTTTTGTGAGCACCAAAAGATCGGGAGGATAAGTTTTCAGTTCGTCTATTAATTGTTGTATCGTCATATCTTTTTTGTTTAACACCAATGTCTTATGATTATCGCTTTAAAGGGTTCTCCGGCAACGCCGTCCCTGCAGGAAAGCGTGAAGTTCCCGGCATTAATGTATCTGTGATGCGCGGTGTCTTCGACTTCTGTCACCGTTTCTTCTTTGTTGAGTATCACGGCATCTACAAAGCCTTCTCCCTCTTCTACCAATATTCTTTGGTCTTTGGGGTATCGGGATAAATGTTCTATCATTTGTCCTACGGTCAGTTTCATTCCTCTTGTTCCCATATTTCTGCAATTTTGTTTAAAATAAAAACAAAAGAAAGGAGGCTTGTATTCCCCCTTTCTTTCGATAAGTTGTCATTCATATTTCCCTTTTTGTCTTAAAGGTAGTATAATTCCCGTTTGTTACGGCTTCTAATCCGCATTTGGCGGCTTCTAACGTCATATTTAATATCATGGCGTTGAGTTTCATTTCGGCGTTTTCACCTTTTATCTCTGCATCGGAATGACGTGCCTCTGACATCCATTTTCCGTCGTATGAAATATGACCCGCGTTCCATGTTCCGTCTTCATGCACCGCAATGTTTATCAGTTCTATGCCGTCTCTGAGTTTTAAAGGCACAGAAATAATCTTGTAAGTCTGGTTAGAAGCATCATTGAAATACGTGGCAGGAGTAGATGTATTCTCTTTTCTATAAACCCCGTCTAATCTCTCTGCCAAAAGATACAAGGATTGATCTGATGTGTCGTTAATTAGCATTTTCATGGTGTTATCCGTTTTAATTGTTTACTTTAGTAATAGTTGTATTTTTTTGACTCTCTTTTTCCTCTTTTGTAAAAAAATATTTTTCTCAGTGTTTATAAGGGTTTACAGCAGTTTTTGAACTATTTCTTGACCGCAAATTTGTAAGTATCATTTTTTTCGTCTAACTTTACATAAAATTTCAGATAGTACTTATTCCCGTAAGCAGGGGAACTTTAGCATTTGACGCCTCGCCGCAAGCGGCTCGTCTTACAAATGCTAAACCTCCCCCGCACCCCCTCCAAATCACATTCAGCAGTTTACAGCCCAACAGAGGCTAACAGAGCCACATCGTAATTCCAACGGGAGGGGGGTTGCAGAGTCAGTACAGAGCCGGCACAGAGCCATCATAGAATAAAATAAAATCAATATCAGTCTCTTAGATTCCTCCTAATTGACTTTTATTTTTCTAAATAGTCCCTTTATTTCTCTTAACTATCCGTCTTTAGTAAAGGCATGTGGGCATGTTATGCCCTTTCCAGTCTACTTTATCATCATCAATAGCTGATTGTATCTTATTAGCTGACTGTTCCTGTTCGCTAAGTTGTATACCGTACATCCCTCATCCAATAAAAAATTATCGGGATCACATACATATAAACAGTTCGGACTCCTTCTATATGTAACCGTTATAATGTTGTGCAATTGACACATTCTTAACACTTCTTCTTTGCAGTTTAATCCCGTAGCCTTATTCAATGTCTCGGCGTATCTGTTGTCTATTAAGGAGTGCATCGCCAGTTTCGCCGCCCAAATCTCATTCTTCCCGTTGCTATATACATTGTTAATGGATGTTTTTAAATCCCTTATCTCTGCCACTATTCGCAAATCCTCCGGCGTCATCATAGCCTTCTCCTCTGCCGTAAACTCTTCGTTAATGAATTTTGTCTTCTTTTTCATGTCTGTGTTATTTATGGTTTTCTCTTGTTTTAATTGTACCCTCGCTATTTGTATAATGTATCAAATTTTCACTGCTAGTTCGAGTATTTCGTTGTTCTTTTGGTGGTTTTCCTGACCAGTATTTCTCTAATTTCCCTGCTTTTTCTCTTGATTTTCCTGCCCATTTAATTCTTATTTCGGAGACCGGTTAATTACGGCTAATCTGTGATGTTAAAAAATGGGAAAAAGACGTCTTCTCTTTCCCATTTTAGTTGTTTTCTCATGATAATGTGCGTAATAGAGACGCGATGAGCTTATCAATTAAAAACGTTCACACAAGGTCTTGCTGTCGGGAGACTATGTATAAGCAGTTAAACGACAAAAAACTAAAATGACAGACTTGCTTCTCAAACTTAACTAAAACCAATTAAAAAAGTATAAGATGGTGTGGCAAAAGTATTGAATTTGGCGACTCGCTCCAAATTTTCTAGGTATTAATTATTCGTGGGAGAGGGTCGGGGGAGATTTGGTCACGGGGAGGCAAAGTTGGTCACGGGGAAGATTACGTTACCCGCAGTTCCCGCTGTGGTCGAACTTGACTGTAGCGGAGGGGTATTGGCGGCGGGCTGTATTAAAAAAACGAAAACGAAAGGAGAGGCTGAAAGCCCCTCCTTTGTTTCGTTTTTGCGAGCCGCTAGAAGATAGAGGCGACGCTGTTGTCGGCAATTTCTTCGCCGGAATACACGATTTCATCGACGTTGTTAGTTTCGATTTCATCGACTGCATTTACGTTGTCGGTAAAGAGAGTTTGGACAAACACTTCACGACCATTGGTAAGCACAGGTTCGCCGGTAGTGGGGTTAATTTTGCACTTTTGCCCCTGAAAGAACGGCGTAAAGCGTTGTTTGACAATAATTTTGCCCTTGAGTTGTTGTCCGGCTTTCAAACCGAGACTTTCGAGCAGTTCGGTATTGCCGTTAATAAACGCTACGCGCCTGCTGACAAAGGAATTTCCGACTCCGAAGCCGACGGATTCGACGCGAATGGAGCTAATGTCCTTGTTCTTGGTCGGATTCACGACTTTGCCGGTTTCCGGATGGACTGCGACTTTCACAAAATTTACCATAATTGATAATATTTAAGGTTATAAAAGAAACTAAATGCGAACACACAATGCCCGCACCAAAAACAAGTGAGGCTTATGCGTGGGAGAGCATCTTTTGCGTAAGAGAGCGGAGTATTTTAAGGAGTCGCCGCCTCCCGGGGAAAGCGGGAGCGGCAAAATTCAACGGCGAATTTGGCGACTATCTCCCCCTTTCCCGGGGGCCGGAGGTGTAGAGGCGGGGGGGGGCTGTGGTCACGGGGAGGCAAGCGTTACCCGCAGGGGGAGCAAACGTTACCCGCTGTCGTAGACCTTGACCCTGATGACTGTCAAACGTTACCCGCTGTGGTCACGGGGAAGAGAGGGTTACCCGCGAGATGCACTCCCTGAAAAATACCCGCAAAAGGATAAATACCCGCAAGGAAAAATACCCTGAAAGAAAAGAGGTAAAAAAGGGGAGAGAGCGAAGCTCTCCCCTTTTTGTTTTGCTTGTTCACCAGTCTTTCCTGATGGTTTCCAAGTCGTTTTCAATCTCGAGCTTGGCTTTGCGCAACTTGTTAATCTGTGCGAGATGCTCTTCATAGGTCATGTCGGCGGGACATTCGCGTTTGATGAGATATTCAATTTCGGCATTGACCTCAGCCAACTGTTGTTCTAAGGCGTCGATTTTAAGCCCCATATAGTCATCGGAGACAATCATATCCGCCAAATCTTGCGCAACGGCATTCCATTTACGCGCAAACTCATATTTCTCGACAGGACTGTCGACGGCTTCAAACTTGGCATACAATTCCAATTCTTCGGGAGTATAAGTCCCAAAAAATTGATAATGTTTGCCATTGAACATGTTGTTGTTGCCTTCAATTCCTTGAACCGAAGGCAACGTTTCGTTTGTATTTTTCATATCAGGCACGATATAGGCTTATGCGTTTGAGAGGATTAGTATAGATTAAAATAATGAAAAAAGGGGGAAAGGCGAAGCCCTCCCCCAATAGTGTCAAATGCCGTACTCGTAGGTAATGACGGCACGCTCGCGTTCAAGCTCAGCAATTTGACACTCCAAAGCGTCAATTTTGAGCTGGACGTAGTCCTTGAGCGCAATTTTGTCCCTGTCGTCGGTCGCGACAGCGTTCCAGTCAAATGCCGCGTCGAATTTGTCGACGGGATACTCGACAGACTCGAATTTGGCGTACAAGGCGAGTTGTTCGGGAGTATAAGTCCCAAAGAACTGACGGTTAGAGGTTGCAATTGCAGTTTTCATAGTAGTAAAAATTTAGAAGTTAAAACGTATGTCGGCAACACACCGACACCCTGTACAAGATAAGTTTATGCGATAGAGCATGTTCCGAGATAAAAAAGGGAGAAAGGCGAAGCCTTTCCCCTCTTCCCCAATTCAATCCAGAGCAATCAATGTATCTCTGCCGTTGAACTCGACATGCAACAGAGAACGTCTGCCCTCAATCTCTTCAACCATCTGTTCCATGGTGTCGCGACAATCAACCAACTTGTCAATCTCTCCGAGTCTGTTATACTCGTCGGGAGTGAGAAACAAAGAGACCGTCGTGCCGCCTATGAGATGGGCAGACATGGACAAATCAGAAACCTCCGCCATACTTCTGACAGAGTCGGGAGCAGAAGCAGGAATGACTTCATACCCGATTTCAAAACCATCGACAATTACACTTTTCATAGTAGTAAAATTTAAAAGATTATAACTTATTGCGGCAACACACCGCAACCAAATACACGCAAGGGTTATGCGTAAGAGAATGTTCCGAGCAAAAAAAAGGGGAACAGCGAAGCTGTCCCCTTTTCCCTACTACGAAACGTCAATTGATGCCGGTGAAATAGCCAATGGTCTTGACAATGGCAATGATGCCAAATATAATGGCAAACATGAACGCCATATTCTTGCCAAATACAATCCATTGCTCGCCGTTATAGAGCCTTCTGGCTGTCGCCTCCGCAACGGTAATGCCCATAATGGACGCAGTCGCGGCATCAATAATCTCATGACGCTTCTGGTCATAATTGCGCTCAAGCTCGTCATATGCGCTCTGCTCCGCATGATATATATCATAGAGATACCGCTGTTTGCGATATTGCCTCCAGAGCTGGCGAAGCCTGATGCCCATGTCCAGTCTAGCCAAGAATACCCTCCTCGACTCGTCGAAGAAGGGAAGCATAGACTGGAACAAATTGCGTAATTGCTCAATCGCCGTTCCTAGAACAACGAGAACCCCATACGCGAGGAATGTGATGAAATGTAACATAATGAATTGGTTTTAGTTGATGGCAATAGCGCCACCATATACAAGTAAAGTTTATGCGTCGGAGAGCATGAGATGAAGAGATAAAAAAGAACAGCCTGAAAGGCTGTTCTCTTTAGTCGTCAGAATGGGAGGCACTGTTCGGCTTCGGCGCGTTGTTCTGCCTCATGCCGTATAGATTCTCTGCGAATATCCAAACGCATTAACGCCTGTTCAATTCTGTCATACTCCTGTTCGTGTATGCTGAGTTCCCACTCGATTTCGTCGCGCTCGCACTCTAACGTGATGTTGTCCGTTTCGGAGTTGTCGATACGGTGTTGCACCTCGATGATGCGAGCTTTGATTGGTGTCATTTCGGCTTGCAATGCAACAAGCGCGAGCATGAGTTTTTCTCTGATGGTTTCCATAACTGTATTTGGTTTTAGTTGTTAATAATGTACTGCCTAGAACAATAAAAGTTTATGCGTTTGAGTACCGCATTAAGAGATAAAAAATAGAGAGCATGGCGCGAAGCCATACCCTCTGTTCTGTGCAATCAATATGCGCATTGCTCGTTATACCATGCCTGCCATCTGAGGTTCTCCAACGCCTGCTCTGCATTGGGAGAGAACTTGATGCGAATGTATTCTTGGTAGGTCAAACCCAAATAGCGTGCCTCTGCCATACCTTCCATATGGTACTGAAAGCGAGACGCATGCGTTACATGGCGGAGACCTAAGATTGTGATGAGGATGTTCTGGATGAACTTTTTCATAATTGATAATAATTAAATTGTTAATGATACCGTGCCCCTCGCCTGATGTACACTTGCAACATTCAACATGTGTTACACATTGAACATCACAACACTACAAACAAGAGAGAGAACCAACACAGTACCAAAAACAAGTAAAGTTTATGCGTGAGAGAACGAGGACTGAGCATGAGAGACCTTCGCCCTTCGTAGAATTTATTCTCGCGGCGGGAAATCGAAGATTTCCTTGACGCCGCGGGGGGATTTCCCATTTGGGAATCGGGGCGGGGCTTCGTTGAGGAGGTCTCACGCTCTCACTAAACACACAACTCAAAAAATTTTTTCATAAAGAAATTTTATTAACTTTGACCTCATAAAAATATGAAGCCCATTCAACAAATACTGAAACTTTCCACGAAAGAATACTACATGAAACATCTGTCGATAGTCAGTTGCTTACTGCCTACGCATCTGACGGATAAAGAGATAGAGGTGCTGTCCTTGTTTTTGTATTATAGCGGGGAATTGACGATGAACGACATGTTCAATTCCTTGAGCAGGAAAAGGGTCAGAGAAATATTAAACATATCGCAGGGGGGATTGGGGAACTACTTGAAATCGATGTTGGATAAGAAAGTGCTGACGCGGAACATATATAATAAATTAGAGATAAGGCCATACTTGTTGCCTAATTCAGAGAGTCAGGGTTACCAGATAATGATTAAAAGGATAAAAGGATGAGACTGTCGCCTGCGGAATTAATAAAAGAATTTGTTACTTTGCGGAAAGAGGAGTATCCGGGATGTGATTTCAGACAGATGAGAGAGGCGATTAAGTTTCAGTGGAGGTTTTTGAAACACACGATGGCGCAAGAAGAGTTAGAGTCGGTGAGACTTAAAGGTTTCGGGTTATTTGAGACATACAGAGGGACGTTGGAGAAATACATAAGGATGACCGAGAAGAACAAGACATTAAGCGAAAAAGACAAGGCGAATATACTAAGGATACTAAAGACGAGACGATATGGAAAAGATGACATTGGGAAGGGTTTGGCGGGAGATGAGAAGAGGTAAATTTCCTTCTGTGAAAGATGTATGGGCTTATGCGACGGGGCATTACAGAAAGACGTTGTTTTACTCTCCTTTTGACAGGCTGATAAGGTCTCACATAAGAGACCAGATACAACACAGATTATTTACGATGGACAGACAATGCAGAGAGCAGGGGTACTGCAAACTTTGCGGATGCGACGTTCCCGCGATGCAATTTTCGAGCAAATCTTGCGACAAGCCGTGCTATCCTCCGCTGATGGGGAAGAAGAAATGGCGGGACTACGTGAGCAAGATGTACGACAGTTCCAAGAAACATGACTTGTCAAAATTTTACATTACATGAGCATACTGCAAAAGAAAAGATACATGACTATATACAAAAAGCAGTTGGAGATGGCAGGCTTTGACATATACGACAGAGTTCAGTTAAGGGACTTTTTGGATGCCAAAGACAAGATATTGACCGACATAGAGAAATACTTCGGGGAGGATGCGCATAAGGAGATGAGGAAAAAGGGTTCTATGCGGCAGTGTACGCACTTTATAGTAAAGGGTTCGTTATGCGCCAAGATAGTGATGAGGGACTCGATAGTTACGAACCATCCGGTATTGCATAATTTTGGGGACTTGACGTTCAAGAAAGACTTGGATGTGTACATGTTTGACGTGAACAAGAACGGGGACGGCGTGGTATTCAAGAACGGATTTGGGTTAGAAGTTCATCAAGAGGAAAAGGTATATACGTTAATACAAACAGAGAGCAAATGGAAACGAATTGGGAGCAAAAAGATTTGTCTCTCGGCAACAGAAAAGCCGGGGAGAAAGTTACGAGTTATTTTCAAGGCAAAGAAGGCATCTCCGAAATAGCGGGCATATCTCCGGGATGCGGCTGTGCAGAGGTATGGTACGAGAAAGAGACGAAGAGATTGAAATTCATTTATCATCCGAGCATATCGGCGGGTTTTCAGGGGGACAGACAACATAGGACGATAGGGATAAAAGTTTATTACAGAGGGGGCGGGGAGGAGCAGTTGAGTTTTAATGTGACGGTTTTGCGTTAAATTTGGGAAAAAATTAAATACTAAAGATATGCCTGCAGGACATAGTCACTATAACAGATACATGGGAGTTATTCCTACTCCCAGTCCTACTCCGACTCAGACGCCTACGATTAGCGCGACGGCGACTTCGAGCAATACGCCTACTCCGAGCAACACTCCTACGCCTACGAGCACGGGGACATTGACGGCTACTCCGAGTACAAGTCAGACTTCTACGAGCACTGGGACGCAGACTGCGACTCCGAGCACGAGTCAAACTTCCACGAGTACTGGTACGATGACGGCTACTCCTTCAAACAGTCAGACTCCCACGAATAGTCCGACGCCTACGAATACGGGGACTTCTACGAGTACCGGGACGATGACGGCTACTCCGAGTACGACAAATACTGCGACTCCGAGTACTACAAATACTCCGACGCCGAGCACTACGAATACTCCTACTCCGACAAATACGATGACGGCTACGAGTACTCCTACTTCGAGTACTACGAGTACTCATACTCCGACTGTTACGAGGACTTCAAGTCGTCGTCCTCGGGAAAGGTGGGAACTGCGTCAATATGATTCAATTACCGCATATTGTCAAAATAAAAATAACTATACTCTTGTAAATGTTTATGCAGATGAGATTGATTATTATGCTAATGCAGAAGGAGATCGTCGTTATATAATGGGCGGACCTATGTTTACTAGTATTGAAACAAATGACTTATATAACGGACAAAATAAATTATATATGTCGCATAGATATAACAATGTGCCGGATACAAGAAATGGACAAACGGCAAGAGTACATTTTATGCGAATAGATAGTATGGGAGGCACATGTGCAATATCTTATTTGGCGTGTAATGGTTCTGTTCCTTCTAGTACGACTCAAATATCGCAATCAAATTATTTTAGCTCATGTAATTCTTAATCCTTGATATGAATTATAAAGAAACAAGCATAAAAAAGCAGTACTCGCAAGAGGAGCTCATACGGAGAGTAAGGGCTCTCCCCGCATTGGTTCACGGAAACGAGCTTCCTTCCGATTATTGGATCTTGGGAGTACAGTCCAAAGCCAACATTCCAGACAAGTTCGATGATCTCTTTTATTTATTCAACGGAGATAAATTGGAGAACGTCGCAAACGGCACTACCAATGCGGGTCTGGCGGGACTGAAATCCTACGAACAGTTTAACAAAAGCGGGATTGCGGTGATTAAAACGAATGAGTTCTATTTCAATCTTTGGTCATACGGACTGCACAGGAACAAGATGCCCGCGTTAAAGCAGATACATCCCATTAAGTTTTATCGGGATACGAACAGAGACAAGACTCCCGACGAAACAGGTCAGTTGTTCAATCAGGTGATAGGCATTAATTTTCACACCGTGTTCTATGATTTCACGGAACAGGAATTGAGGAACGACATATTCAGACCCAACATAGGACAATGGTCTGCGGGATGTCAGGTGATAAACCATGTGAGAATGTACTACGAAATTCTCAACAAAGTGAAGCATCAGGATACGGTCAGTTATTGTTTGATTAAAGAATTTTAACCTTGTATGGCATATCTCTTTCAGATAAACGAAAAGATCGTCTTTCCAAACGAAGAGACGTTGCTTATTTCTCCGTTTAAAGAGATATGGGAAAGAGACTTGTCCAAAGACAAGAACAAAGCCATTCAGGAATTTGCCTACATAGAGTTTATGACTTCGATGAAGAAGTCGAATCCTTACCGTCAGTATCCCGAGAACATAAAAGAAACGATAATCAAGAAAGCGATAATCAAAGAAGAGGACTGGACTCCGGACATACTTATCATAAAAGGCATGGAGCTTGTAATCAAGTTTCAGAGAGAAGCGTCGGCTACCTACAACTACTATATGGCGGCAAAAATGGCGGCGGAGAAGATGCAGGAGTTCTTTCGCGAAGTGGACGTAAACGAAAGAAACGGCAAAGGGCTTCCCGTATATAAACCCAGAGACATTACCTCCGCTTTGAACGACACCGAAAAGGTTCTTGCCAACCTCAAATCCCTTGAAAAGAAAGTAGAAGAAGAGCTTTACGAAGAGAGCAGGATACGGGGGAACAAAGAAATCAGTCCTTTCGCCGAGCCTGAATCCGTATGATCCTCGATACATCATATGACGAAGGAAAAGTCAATGCGGTGCGCAATCCCGACGGCATTTGGATTAACTCTTCGGTATTTACCGACGCCGCGAAATGCTTTAAGAAATACGGATACTACGTGTCAGACCCGTGGGGTACTGCGGCATGGTATGACTACTGGAAAGAAGAGAGAAAAAGGTGCATCGAAGGATATACGGTGGCAGGGGTCAAGATTACCGGCGAGCATTACTTCTACCTTAACTACACGCCCATTCAGAAAGTGGACGTGATAATGGGAAACCGAGCCAACAAAGTAGAGGGTTTTCCCGACTTCTGGGACGGCGACTTCAACTACTTTTGGATAAGAGAGATAGCCAAGAACGGCATATACCAATCCTTGCTTTCTCCCGAAAAGTTTAAAGCGTTTTCGGAGAATCCTCAGAATTTTCCGGGCTTGGGAGAGAAACTTCTCGAATCCCTTAAACTCGAGGTGAAGATACCGCCTTCCACCACCATAGAACTGGAAGGGCAGAAATATACGAAAGACAATCTCGAAGGCGGGTTTAACTTGATAGTGGGCAAATCCAGAAGGAAAGGATACTCCTTGAAGAACTCGTCTATCGCCGCTAACAACTTCTTGACCATACCCAACAGCTATACTGCGTTGGCCGCTTATGAAAAGAGATTTCTATATCCCGGAGCTATCTTCTCCTACACGCTAGACCTTCTCAACTTCATCAATGCTTCCACCGGATGGGTCATGCCTTCCGACGTGCTCAAGAGAGCCGACCACATACGAAGTTCCTACTATGAATACATCAACGGACTCAAACTTGAGAAGGGGTTTAAGTCAGAGATACAAGCCGTATCCTTCAAAGACAACCCCGATGCCTTGAGGGGGAAGAACGCCAAAGACATTTACTTTGAAGAAGCGGGGGCTTTCGGCGTTCCGGGACTGCTCAAATCGTCCTATGCCGCCTCCGAGCCATGCGTAATGGCGGGAAAGATTAAAACGGGAATGATAACTCTATTTGGAACCTCGGGAGACATGGAAGGCGGCACTGCCGACTATGCCGACATGCACTCCAGACCGGAGGCTTTCAACCTGCTCCCCTTCCTTAATATATGGGACAAAGATTCCCTAAACCAGAAGACCGGTTTCTTTCATCCCATCGACTGGAACATGGAAGGTCTCTACGACAAACAGGGCAACTCGAACAAAGAGGCGGCGAGGCAACTGGAGCTTTTGACTCGCAAGAGATTAGTCAAGAACGGGGCTTTGTACTCCGACATACAACAGAGGATGCAGGAGAACCCTTTGTCTCCTTCGGAGGCTTTCGGGGCTATTGCAATCAATAACTTCCCGGTGGTGGAACTCAAACATCAGCTCCAGAAGGTGAAAGCCAACAACCTTCAATTCGTGAAGGGGATGCCGGTGGACATCATGTACAACGAAGACCAAGTGGTCATCAAGCCCATACTCAACAATGAAAAAGAGCCGATTACTTCCTATTACAACATACCTCTCAACAAAGCGGGATGCGTAATGATTTACGAACAGGTAGTGCCCGACCCGCCCAAGAACCTTTACAAAATAGGATACGACCCGGTTATGCAAGATCAGGGAACTTCTCTCGCCGGCATCGCGGTATATAAAGGAGTACATACTTCTACTCAATACCACAGCGTTTTGGTGGCTGAATACATAGGCAGGATGGAGTCGGCGGAAGACATGGACAGGCTTGCCGAGATGCTCGCGGTCTATTACAACACCCAGATTATGCACGAGAACGAGGTTACGGGAGTAAAGACTTATTTTCAAAGAACCAAGAAACTGCACCTGTTGGCGGGACAGCCCAACGCCGTCATATCCAAGAACGTCAAACTTTCAAAAGTGGCGAGGGTCTATGGATGCCATATGGCGGAACCGCTCAAAGACGCGGGGGAAAGATACGTGAAAGACTGGCTTTTGACTACTTTGGACTACGACGAAAACGGAGACAAAGTGAGGGTCATAGACAAGATTTATTCCATTCGTTTATTGGAAGAGTTGATTGCTTACAACAGAAAGGGTAACTTTGACTTGGTTTCCGCCCTGTTTATGTGCATGTTTCAGGTGCAAGAAGAAGAACTAGGCAAGAAATACGACTCTCACGAAGTTGATCCGAAGGGAACGAGGATGCTGAGGATGTTGGACAGAGTATATAGGAGAAATAACTTTTCGCTTGAACAAATGGCAGTAAGATGAAGTCATATCAGAATTTAGCCGACAGAGACCAACGCTTGACTATGGCGCAGAAGAATGCCAACAAAAAGCAATGGTACAAAAGCAATGCCGACAAGCTCGACAAAGTGCACGGCAGATATGCCTATTCTACCGACTACAACAACGCGGTGTCCACATTCGACAGAATGAAGGTGAACTACGACCTGTTCAACAACATTCTCGACTTAAAGAACTTTGAATACGTCTGCAAACCTTTCGGGAAAGAAGCCGGAGAGCTTCCCGCCTCGATGGTGAACAGAGACATCTCTTCGGGCAAGATAAGAGCTATCTTGGGGATGGAAATGAAACGTCCTTTCATATGGGAAGCGGTGGCGGTGAACCCCGAAGCCACCACCAGAAGAGAACAAGAGTCCCTCAAAAGGATAAAAGACTTCGTCATAGACTCTATCATGGGTCCTATCAAGCAACAGATAGCCATGCAACACGAGCAGGAGATGAAAGGAAGGGAACTGACGCAAGAAGAGCAACAACAGATACAACAGCAGATAGAGCAGGAGGTCAAAATGCAGACTCCGCAAGAGGTAAAGAAATACATGGAAAGGGATTACCAAGACCCTGCCGAAGTCATGAGCAACCAGCTCCTTAAATACCTCGAAAAGAAAGAAGACTTGCCCAGAAAATTCATCGACGCCTTCAAACACGGACTTCTTTCGGGGGTTCAGGTCATGTACATAGGCATCCTCAACGACGAACCCGTTACGTGGGTAGTCAATCCGATGCGTTTTGCTCCCGACATGTCCCCCGACAACCAATTTATCGAAGACGGCGAATCGGCGGTATGCGAATACAGGATGACGCGTTCCGAAATCGTCAAATACTTCGGCGACGAACTCAAAGAAGAAGAGATAGACAGGATATACAAGACCATGCCGGTGGGAAGCACCGACAATTCCGACTTTTTTTCCGTGATGCAGGGGTACAACACCGACAGAAATACGGTGGGAGTGCTTCACTGCACGTGGAAATCTCTGAGAGAGATAGGTTTTCTGACCTATCAGGACGAAAACGGGCAGATTCAGGAGCAGATAGTCGATGAGCATTACAAAATTAACACGGACGCGGGGGACATAGAGGTAGAATGGAAATGGATACCCGAAGTCTATGAGACGTGGAAGATAAAAATCAGCGACCCCGTCTATATCAAGATGCAACCCGTGCCCGGACAATTCAAAGACCTTGCCAACCTCTACTACTGCAAACTTCCGTACTACGGAGTGGTCTATGACAACATGAACTCCGAGGTTACTTCCATGATGGACAGGCTCAAAGTATATCAGTACTACTATAATATAGTGATGTACAAGCTGGAATTGCTTCTGGCATCGGACAAAGGGAAGAAAGTGCTCATGAATATAGGGGCGATACCCGAAAGCATGGGCATTGACGTGGAGAAATGGCAACATTTCTTTGAGGCTACTTCGATCATGTGGTACAATCCTTCGGAAGAAGGCAACAACTACAACGACGCGAACACCGTCGCCAAAGTGATTGACCTTTCCCTCGTGTCCGACATCAAGAAGTATATGGAGATAGCGGAATATCTCAGGATGCAATGCGGAAGAAGCGTGGGAATACCCGACCAGATAGAAGGGCAGGTCTCCCAGAGAGAAGCCGTCTCCAACGTGAACGCCGTAATGGATCAATCCGCGACCATTCTCGAGTCCTACTTTGAACTTCATGCCCACATGAAGAAAAACATCATACAAGGACTCTTGGAAACCGCCAAGATAGCATACAGAGAACAGGCGGAGAAGAAACTGACATACGTCTTGGACGACATGTCCATTCAGACTTTGACGGTGGACATGGGCATACTCGACAACAACACATTGGGCATTTTCGTTTCCAACGCATACAAGATAAGCGAGACCAAAGAGATACTCAAACAGCTTACTCAAGCCGCGTTGCAGAACCAGAAGGTAGAGCTTTCCGACGTGATTTCCGTATTAAGGCAAGAGTCTATCGTAGAAGCCGAAGAGACGCTCAAAGTATCCGAGAACAACAGAAAAGAATACGAACAGCAGGCACAGCAACAGCAAATTCAGGCAAATGCCGAAGAAGCCGACAAGCAGAGAGAGCATGAAGCGCAGATGTTTGAACAGCAGAAAGAGCTTACCGTCATTAAAGAAGAAGAGAGAAGGAAGACAGAACTGATGAAAGTATCCTTGTTGGGACAATCTTTCAATCCCGACCAAGACGCAGACGACGACGGAGTAAACGACTTCTTGGAGATTGCCAGAGACGGATTAGACGCCGACATCAAGAGAAGAAAGCTCGGAATAGAAGAACAAAAACTCAATCACACCATGAAAATGGACAAGGTAAAGTCCAAACAAGAAGACGAGAAGATTAAGATAGCGGAGCAAAAAGCGAAGGCCGATAAAGCAAAAGCAAGAGCGAAAGCGAAGTAAAGGAAAAATATTTTTTGCGTTTTTAAGATTGAAACTTGATTATTATTAATATTTAAACTTAATTTGTGTACGACCATGAACAAACCGGAAGAAAATATCGCCCTAAACAGCCTTGACGACTTCAAGGGTTGGGAAGAAATGACCGACGAAAAAGACTTTTTCTCTCAGATTGAAAAAACAGACGACGCTCCTCTTGATAATAGTTCCAAGGTTTCCGACCCTCCTCCTGCCGTGACGTCGGGAGGGGGGAAGGAGGGGGAGGCTCCTCCCGCTCCGAAGGTCAAACCCGAACCCGACATGTTCAAGAAAGTCTCCAACGTGCCCGACATAAAAGGCGGGAACGAAGAAGACGACGAAACGGGGGAAGCCGTGTCCAAACTGGGGGTTTACAAATACCTCAAGACGCAGGGACTGATTGAAATCCCCGAAGACGAAGAAGAGGACATAGACGAAGAGACCGCCGAAGAATTTATGGCAGAGAAATTCTCCGAGACCTTCGAGAAAAAGGTAAACGAGAGGATAGAAGAACTGTTCAACGGCGTTCCGGAAGACGTCAAACAGCTCAACAAATTCGTGATTAACGGAGGAAACCCCGCAGAGTACTTTCAGGCGATAGCAAAGAGTCAAGCCGAGGGCATCACCGAAGACATAGACCTCTCCAAAGAGAAGAACCAAGAACTCGTATTCCGTCAAATGATGGAAGAAGACGGAGAAGACCCCGAGTTCATCGAAAACCAAATCGACTATTTCAGGGAGAACGGCAAGCTCAAATTAATGGCCGAAAAGAAATTCGAGAAATGGAAATCCGACAACGAGAGGGAGAAAGAGATGCTCCTGCAGAGGCAGAGAGAAAGCGTCGAAAGGCAGAAAGAAGCCATAAAACAGAACAAATACAAGTTGTCGGCTTACTTGGAAGAGAACGATACGTTGGGTCAGCTTTCCATAAACAAAGACGACAAAAGAATACTTCCTTCCTACATCAACGACAAGACGGTAAGGCTGAACAACGGCAACGTCATCAGTCAGCTTCAAAAAGACCTTTACTTCGACATACACCAGAACCAACAGGCTTTGTTGCAGTTGGCGGTCTTGATGAAGAACAGGAACAAAGACGGCACGTTCAACTTCAACGCGATAGTGAACGACGCCAAAACGCAGGTGGCCAAAGAAGTGAAAGACAACGTGAGGAGAGCCAAGAGCGGAATGCCCGACAAGTCTAAACTTTCGGTCAAACACGGGCAGAAATCATTGGCGGATTATTTTGATTAAACAGAAAACAATTAAATATTCAAGACATGGCACAAGTTATTAATAAGTTGCAAGTGAGAAGCGGACGCTTCGATTCTACCCGCATGACGGACTTGAATCACTGGACTAAAGCCCGCGCAATCAAACCTCAGGTGTTTGATTATGCTCATCGAATGCTTTTTGCCTCCAAAACCAACCAGCTCAACCTCTCTCAGGGCAACATCCTCGAACCCCTCTTCGGGCTGAACAAGACAAAATACATTGACGGTTTGAACTGGTCGTGGAAAATAGGCGTCAGAGGTTATCGTCCTTTGACTATTCTGGAAAACCGCACTACGGGAGGAGACCCTACTGCTCCCGGCAAATTTCGTCAGCCCATCAAAGTCCTTGTGGACACCGACTTGTCGGCTATCGGAGAGACATGGTCTCCGGGTTCTTCCGACAAATCGCAGGTGGCCATGGTAACCGACATTCAGAAAGAAGGCGCAAGGGGGTATCTGTACACCCTTAAAACCTATACCGAGAGCGGAGACCATTTCATTCACCCCATGTACCTGAAACCGGGCACAAAATGGACGCGATACTTCACCATGAGGGGGGAAGCCGCCGAGAGCGGTTCGCATACCGAGATGTTCACCGACATCGAATACAAGAACAACCTCGTAAAACTTCGCAAGCAGTACAAAGTAACCGACTTCGGAGCGCAGGCAGTATTGGATATTGCCTTCTCCGACGAGAACGGCAGGATTTACCAGTCTTGGATGGATACCCAAGAGGCGCAATATCATATGGCGATGAACAAAGAGATTGCCATTGCCGCCATGTATTCCAGACTCAGCGACAAGCCGGTTACGGACCCCGATTCAGGCTATCCCATTATGCCCGGCGCGGGAATCCAACAGCAGATTTCCTTCGGGGGAAACGTAGAGCGTTACACGACTATGAGCGCGGAGCTGATTGAAGCCTTCTTCGACAGGATAGTATATGCCCGCATCAGTCCCGGCGACTTGGGAGAAGTGGTAGGGTTCTCCGGTCACTACGGCATGAAAGAATTTGCCAAAGCCCTCGACAAATGGATGGGAGGCAAAGCCATCATCAGAGACAGCAACCAGTTTACCTCCAAAGACTCGCAGGGCATGAACAAGAACTCCTTGCGCGTGGGGTATCAATACACGGTATATAACCTTCCCACCGGAGGTTCTTTCCGTCTCATTCACAACCCTTTAAACGATGACAAAGAAATTCATAGGGACATTGACCCGCTCAACGGTTATCCGTTGGAGTCTCAGCGTATCACGATTTTGGACGTAACCGGAGGCAACGGTCAGTCTTTGAGCGCGGGCAACAATATTTGTCTGGTGAGGAAAAACAAAGTGGCCGGCACGACGGTATTAGACGGTCGAGTAGGACCGGGAGGAGCTATATCCTCCAACCCGAAACATCCCGGCGACTACTACAGAGTCGATATTTCCGACAGCATAGGAGTAGAAATCGCAGACCCGACGGTAACGGGAGAACTAATTAAAACGGTAGCCGCTTAATATGGAAACCATAGTAGAAACAATGGAAGAAGTAAAGATTCCGATTCAGCCTCAAGGGATAGAATCCGGATTTGAAGGTCCCGAGGAATTGAAGATCGAGATACGCCCTATCCCGAACAGGGACGGCATCAAGAAATTCTCGTCCAACTTGGAGTATTTTTCTCAATCGCATATCATTGCTCCTTTTGTGGACTCCACGCGCCTCAAATACAGGACGGGACTGAGCGCAGACGACATTCATTACCTCAAGGTTGTCAGGAAATTCCCTTACGACATCAGCGACGACTATGTAAAGGGAGTGCCGCATCCTTTCTGGGAGAGTCATCTGGTAAAGACCGAGCTCAGGAATACGCCTACGTTCCTGTTTCCGTCCAAAAGCGACATTGACTTCGTCCGTTGGAAATATTTGACGGTGAACGACTACATTTACAGATCGCAGGAAGAATTGAAGACGGGGTGCAAGCCGCAGGCTACGCACTTTATCTACAACGAAGAGATAGAGAACGAAATCAAAGCGACCAAAGTACAGAGAAGGAACAAGGTTATACGCAAGATTTCGGAACTGTCCCTGAGTCGCAAACGAGATTTGATATTGGTGCTTCTCAACGAGACCACCGAGAACAAAAACGAAGATTATCTGACGGTAAGATTTGAGGACGTGCTCGCCAATCCGAAGCAATTCGACGAACTGGAGACGCTTTTGTCCGCCAAAGCAGAGATGGTGTCCTTGTCCGCCATGATCAAATCCGCCATTTACAAAAATATTTTGAAGCGCACCAAAGAGGGCATATTCCTTTACGAGAGCAACTTGGGTTTCAGAGAGGACGACGTGAGAGAGTTCCTTGCCAAGCCCGAAAATCAAGAAATTTTATTGACCATTAAAGCAAAAATTCAGTAACTATGAAAAGCACCATATCAGACAACAGACAACTTTTTAACGCGAAGACCATCGCCTACGGAAAGACTCCGGATCAGCTCGCCAACGGGGAGTTCGGGATTTACGACGTAAACGGAAATACGTCTATTGCCACTTCCGTGGATACCTTCGCAGAGCTTCCCGCCAAATTTCGCATCATCTCCAAGTACAACGACAAAGTCAATTACAGTCTGGAGGACATAGACAAGACCAAGATCTTCAACAAGACCTTCAAAACCTATAATCCGGAGACGGTGAACGTATGGCAAGGGCTGTTCACCTCCTGCGACTGCACCAAAAGCGTGTACCTGAATATTCATGTGAATGAGGACGCTTTGATGCGAAGAGACGGCATGACGTGGACGCACCGCGACTACGTGTTCGAAATTACTCCGCAGGAATTGTCCTGCTTATGCGACTGCAACGGCAAAGCCGTGTACGACAACAACGTCATCACCAAGGCGCTTTTCGACAAGATTAAAGCCAACAATTCTCCGTACTATACGGCAGAAGTTTGGACGATAAACGACGGGGGAGCAAAAATCGATAATCTGGCGACTTCCGCCGCCATTAAGGCCGTCATCGACGCCAACAAAGCCGTGAACACTGATTCAGACCTGACCAACGAAGGTCCCAGATTTGTATTGGTCATCAAAGGCTTGCCGCAGACCAGAAAGGTGTATAGAGATTTAGAGCCTTCCTACGTCTATCCTCGCGGAGTCGTTCTCAATCCTGCGGGGTTGATTAATGACAACGTGCCCGTGAAATTCATCGAGACGCAAGATATACGCTACGAGAACGGAGCGGGATACGACATGAGGCACGAAGAGTGGGAGAACATGAGCAACTACTCCGAGATCAACCATTATACTCAGCTTTCCGACGGATTGGCCGCTCCCGAATTGATTTACCAATTCGAGAACAACAAGAACTACGACGTGCTGACCTTCGAGTACGACTCCCCGAAGACGGAGAGAGCGGGTTCTGCCGACATGAAGCGCATGATGATAATCATAGGCGCGGAGACGGGAAGCCTTGCTTCGACGACCATAAACGGGCTGTTCTCTTAATTTGCTTTAACTCATTTTAAAATCGGAAGTCATGAACATCAAAGAGATGCACTACGATTTTAAAATGAAGCTGAACAAGATAGACAGCAATCAGTATCGCAATCTTCTCGTTCCCGAGATAGACTGGATGCTGAATGAGGCTCAGGAATTGTTCGTAAAAATGATAGCCGAGCCGCGGGGCAAGTCGATTACGGGGTTTGAGACAAGTCAGAGGAGCACCGAAGACATCAGATCGATAGTGATGCAAGACGTTGAGCTTGTTCCCGTAACGGACAACAACTACGACAAAACGGTATATCTTCCCGCCGACTATTGGTACTACTTGGCATGCAAGTCCGTGATTTCAAAACCCGGATGCGGAAACAAAATCATAGAGACGAAGATAAGACAGCACGACGACGACTTTCAGAACAGTCCTTTCGACGAGACTTCCTACGACTGGGAAACTGTAAACGCCGTGTTTTACTCCGCCGGAATGAAATTTTCCTTGCTTGACAAAGGGACGAGACTGACTCTGACAAACATCTATCTGACCTACGTCAAGAAGCCGAGAAGGATGCACAACGCAGAGGATTTCAGAAGCGGAGGATACAGACTTCCCGGAGAGATGACGACTTTGACGGGTACTTTGGACTGCGAACTTCCCGCCCATACTCACAGAGAAATCGTGGACATTGCCGCCTTGATAGCCACCGGCAATATACAGGCGGCGGACTATCAGGTCAAAATGGCTAAATTGCAGTTAAATGACATAAAGGGATGATCAACTTTGAAATAGTCAAACTGTCCGACGACGGAAAGAGCATCAGGATGGACTTGAGCAGTCCCGACGGGTACAAATTCGATTCGCTCAAAAAGTGGAACGAAGACAACTACAAAAGCTATACGACGGCGTTGGACATTACCCATCTGATGCGAAAGACCGACAACAGAGAGTCTCTCAATATTACCTTTCTTCAAACTTCGACTCCCGATTTCAGGGGTCTTTACTTCTTTGAAGCGACGGCGAGAAACGCCGCTACGGGAAGTTCTTTGAAAGACGTCGTCGCCATAGGCAACCTCACGCAATACCATACCTGCCTCATCAACAAACTTCTGGCGGTGGACATAGAGAAAGAGAGGCTGACGTTTAAAGGAGAATGTCCCGACGACGATGACTGGGCCGATTGCTATCCTTGTCAGCAGGTCAGACCCGATTGTCCCGACTGCGGCAACCACAGTGCTCCCAAGAGAAAGAAATGCAACGAAATAGAAGACGACTGCGGCAACTCCATATTCTTCATTAACGCGCTTTTGGGTCAGATTTACAGAACCCTGTTGCAGAAAGAATACGAATTGGCGGCAAAAATGCTCAACAGAATCAAGGATGCCGCCGAAAATTGCTGTACCTTTGGACAAGAAAAAGATACTCATATATTGATTTACGTGGAGAACAACAGACCGGGGTTATGCGTACAAAAAATTACCAGAAGCTGATTCAGGGTTCAAGAGCGGAATTGGATCATGAAAAATACATAGGGCGCAGAGATACCCGGCGATACCTGTTGCTCGAGGCATTGATTTCGAGCAGAGACTTCCTTGACATACTGACCGAGTTCAATCCTGTTTTCCAGACGCGGTTGGACAGAATACAGAACCAGATAAATAAATTGACCGAGACCTATCCTAAATGTTTATGAACAGCGAACCCACCCACAGGAAACTCGATTGCATAATCAAAGAGCTTGAAGTAACGAATAAGACTCTCGCCGAACAGCTCAGAGACATTATTTTGATGACGTCTGACTTGGATTCGATTCAGAAAGACACGGCCGTAATCAAGACCAACACCGACTCTCTGAAAGCAGACACAAGCGGCATCAGAACCGACATTCAGGATATTAGAAGCAATATTCAGAACATCAAAGACACCAACGCGACTTTGTCCGAGAAAGCTACGTCCTCCGACGCCAACATTGTGCTCATGAAGGATGACTTGGACGCGATACGCATTTCCAACGAGGCAATCAAAACTCAGACGGAACCGATTCACGTGGACTTGGGCTTGATTAAATCCGTCGAAGACGAGATAAGCGGAAAGCTGACGCAGATTTTAGACCAAGAGACGGCGATAAAAACCAGCAACGAAGTCATCAAGACCGATACGGCGGCGATAAAAGGCACAAGCGCGAACATCAGAGACAACACCAACGCCATGTTGGGGAGCATTGCCGCGATAAAGACGGCGACGGAAGGGACAAAGAACAACACCGACAACATAAAAATAGCGGCGGAGGCGACTAAACTTTCCAACGACGCGATACAGACCAATACCAACGACATAAAGACCAATACATTTGACGCGAAGGCGATATTGGCGACCATAAAGAACGACACGACTCCGATAAAAGACAGCAATCAGGCGTTGGTGGACTTACAGCGTTCTTCAAATATCATACTGACGGACATTAAGAACGACTCGGACGCAATAAAAGAGAGTACGACCGCGTCCGTCGCGTTGGAAGGAGAAATATCCAGAGACATAGAGCAGATAAGGCAGAGCGTAGCCGCGGTCAAAACAGCCGTCGATGCGATTAAAGCCAATACCGACACATCCCTTCCCATTCAAAGAAGCACAGAAGAGAATACTAGAAGAACGGCGATATTGACCGATGTGCAAAGACCTTCTCATGAAATATTGGAAAATACGTCTAAGACCTATACGGGTTATAGAGCATTGGCTTATACTGTAATAACAGGCACAGTGGACATTACTATGGACGGAGTGACAATTACTTTTCCGATAGAAGGCACGGATACGGCTGTTAACGGAGGTTCGATAAGCGCATCCTCTTCTATGATTGCTCCCGTCATCGTAAACGCGAGTCAAGGCAAGATATACATGACCGTAATGAGATGATCTTCAACTTCTCTCAGATGCTTGCCTATCAGGAGGTAAAGACGTGCATACATCCCACGCCTTCGTCTACCTCTACGCCTACGGTTTCGACTACGAAAACGGCGAGTCCCACTTCTACGGCCATGCCTACTCCGACTCCGAGCGTAACTCCCACCATGAGGAACGCTCCCGACTGCTTTGTCGTATTGAGCATGGAAGAAGTAAACTGCGAGTTTACGCTTCATATTTTTGAAAGAAGAAATCTTCCTCCGCGATGGTAAAAACAGTATATTTGCACAAATTCAAAGAATAAAATGGTACGTTCATTCACCTTGAGGATAATGTCGGGAGGCAATGCTTCCCATTCCTATACGGTGTCCTACGCCGATATTGTCACCGGAGCGATGACCGTGATAAACGACAACGTTCCCTATTCGACATTGACGGGTTCGGCGGGCTTTGTCGTCAATTTAGACGACCAGCTTACCAACACCGTGGCGGTGAAGAGCAACAGTTCTTCTTGTACAAGCGCACAGACCATAACCATATTTTTGCCTACTTCCACGCCTACTCCTACTCCGACTCAGACGCCTACGAATACGCCGACTCCGACGAATACTGGGACGGCTACGGCGACTGCCACCGCGACGGGAACGGCTACGGCGACATTGACGCCTTCTCCGAGCAATACCGTCAGATATATGCAAGCCAGATTTATAGTGGCGGAAATACCGGCCAATGTATGCAGGTTCGGAGAAATCGGAGGAGATCCGGCTCCGATAATGGAGAGAGACATATGGATAAATCCGGACGAAGCGCAAGCGATGGAGTCAAACTGCAACATTGCTCTTACCCGGCTTTACGCGGATCAATTGGGCAACCCTTATGTTCCCGACGGCTCTGACTTATCTGATTGGTTCGGCTTGAGAGGCATATTCTGCCGGGCTACGGGAAAGAGGACGATATTTAAAATATTGGCGGACGGTTCTGTGGATCAGAACAATATTCGGGTTTGTCCTTAAAAAAAAATGATTATAGGTTATGTATCGATATTGCAAGAGCACACCGGGTTACAGAGGTTCGGAGCTGTCAGACATTATTTGGCTACTCCTTCAAATAGTCCGACTCCGAGCGTTACTCCTACTGTATCGACTACTTCCACGAGTACAGCAACTGCTACGCCTACTCCTACTATAAGCACGACGAGCACGGCGCAAGTTACGCCTACTCCGAGTCAGACATTGACGGCGACTCCGAGCACGACGAGCACGGCTACTGGGAGCAACACTCCTACTCCGAGCACGACGAATACGGGGACTTCGACGGGTACGACTACGGCGACTCCGACGAGCACGGGTACGAGCACGGCTACGGCGACTCCGAGCAATACTTTGACGGCTACGCCTACTCCTACGAACAGTTCTACTCCGAGTCCTAGCGTTCACGATGCGGAGGATTGCCCTGTGGTGTTGGGGATAGAGGAGGTCGAGGCGAGCTGACCTCCACGGGTACTGCGACGGGGAGCGCAAGCCGAGCCGCAAATCAAGGAGTTGCAATAGAATTAAAGATGTGGATTAACAAAGAATCTTATTGCGGAGGCGTAATAATTCCTGATACAATTAGCTTCTATGTCAGTCGCGAAGAATATGAAAGATATGCTACAACTCCTGCCGGAAGTACCGTACAACAAACATGTGTTCGTTCAAATGTGCCTAGCAGATTTTATAACGGGCCGGATTTAAGAGTAGGATGGAACGGAGGAGATAACGAAATATATATGTCTTCGCATTGTTATAATCATCTTGTGAACAGAGACGATTTTCCTATATTTAAAATAAACGGAGACGGCTATACCGGAGATGTTTCTCCTTGTCCTTCATCTTAATGCGCAGGATTACCGCTTCCTGACGTATCACTGCAAACTTTGCCTAGTTGCCAAATGCCGCCTGAATCAATTATTCCGCTTACGACTCTTCCGCTACTGCAAAAATGAGTGTAGTTTCCGGATCCGCCGTTAAAATAATTTGTTTTTTGCGGATCAGAATATAAACGACCGGAAAGAACTCCGTGCGTACATAATGTATTGACTGCAGTCGCATTTTCTAAATATACAGTAGTAGCTCCGTCAGGCGCGCCTTGAGAAGTAAGACAATCTCCATACCATAAAATTATGCTTGCCGAAGGCTCTTGGGCTGTTCGGCTTGCGCTCCCCGTCGCAGTACCCGTGGAGGTAGGAGTTCTGGTAGGAGTATTGCTTGAAGTAGGAGTATTGCTCGGAGTACCCGTATTACTGGGCGTAGCGGTCTCCGTGCTAGTATTGCTCGGCGTAAGGCTGATGCTCGACGTAGGAGTTCCTGTATTAGAGGCACTGGGAGTAGTAGTCGGAGTCCTGCTGTTGGTAGCCGAGTTCGTAGTGCTTGCCGTAGTCGTCCCCGTGCTTGTAGTGCTCGGAGTACTTGAATCTGAAATAGTAGGCGTAGGAGTAGCAGTCCTCGTGCCCGTAGAAGTTACGGTAGCCGAAGGGTCTATGATGTATGTCAAGCCTTCTATATCTTCTCCTTCGGAAGGTCTTCTCGGTTTGACGGGACAAAGACTCGCGCTCGGAGTCGGAGTAAATGCGGTAATCATACGCTTTCTATTCTTTCAGATGCCGGATAATGTTGAAATCTGTCATGTACTACGGAGTCTAATAAAAGCACTCCTGCCTTTATAGTCCCTGCTCGCATTAACTGAAATACGTGAGACATCCATGTTTGTTCGTAGGGATGCGCCCATTTGGTGTCTAAAAATACTTTTCTGTTGCCCTCTTTGTTGAACAGGACAGGCCAGTTGCAATAGTGAGGTTCTCCTGTGGCATACATCAAATCCTCGTATTTTCCTATCTTGTCGTATATCGTGTCGGGCATCAAATCTATCATTCTATGCCCTCCGTAGTCAGGGAAATAATCTTTCATCTTGTCTTCGGGCAAATTCATCCATGCCCATTGCTTGATGTTGTCTCCGAAGAACTCTTTGAAAGTCAATTTCAAATAATCCAAATTTTCTTTGGTCATTATCTCCATGGATTTTTCAAATATTCTTTCGACGTAACGGTTAAAATAACCGTGCTGAGGCTCGGAATAAAGGCACATGTCGTCCTCGAAAAATACCATATATTCTGAGGTGCTTTGATCAAAGTGTTCTGCGGCAAATTGTCTTCCGCCGCATATTCCAATGTTGTCTTTGTGAATCTCTTCTATGTCGTAATCCTTGCAGAACTTGTCATACTGTTCAAAGGTGCTCTCTTTGGTCGAATTGTTTATGAGAATTTTCTTTGCGTTCTTGAAAGACGAGTTTGCATAGTATTTTATGGAGCGAGCCGTCTTTTCAAACTGCAACGGGCTGTTGTAACTCAATATATATACCGAAAGAGAATTATGCTTCACGTTCTTTGTGGTTCTGTTTTTCACGTTCTCAAAGAAAGTCGAAAGCAATCCGTTTTCTTCTATCCTGTATCTATCGACTTTGTAAGGGTAAAGTTCGGAAATAATCGTGAATATCGATTCTTCCGTGCCCATTAAGCCGCGTCCTAATGTGCTGTTCAAAAGTCTGTAATACGTTTCGTTCAGCCATGAAATGTTTCTTTTGTTTCCCCCGAAGAAACCTCCGCGTACCACGTATTGCGTATTCTTCGACGTTATCTTCTTGAACTCCTCGTAGTTAAAGCCGTGTATCTCATTCTCTGCTTTATAGGGAAACGACACGAAAAGAATTTTGCTGTTGTTCAAAGGCAGTCTGTGGAGGACTTGGTCATGGGTAAAGTATCCGGGATGCACGGTATTTGTAATGCCTGCGTCGAGCCAGAAGTAATAGTTCTCTTCCGTGTCGCTTCCCAAACTATTTGAAATAACCGCATCATTCAACAAAAACACTTTGGACATAACCACCGGGTTGTACATCTCCAATTTTGCCTGCGTAGAGTCTCTGAGCCATCCCGCCTGAGAAAGCCATTCTTCTTTCTCTCTTATCTTTTGAATCATGGGGTAATGCGACTGGTATCTAAACCAATCCAAGTCTCTTCTGATAAACTGAGTATTGTGTTTTTCTCTTCTCTCGGAAACGAAATATTCCAACTGCTCGTCTCCGTAAATGATCATGTCGTTGTCGATTTTCAGCAGTTCCTCAAACTTCTTGAGGTAGTCGTCATAGCTTCTTGACCATCCTTCGCCCATTTTTCCGCGACCCAAGTCCCACAATCCGGTAACAATAATTGCGTTCATATTCAAATAATTTGTATGCAAAATTAACTTTTATATTTAGAAAACATACTTAAATTTGTGAATAATTTAAACAAACTGTTATGATCGTCGCACCAAACATCCCGGAGGAAGAAAAAACAATCTTCATTCAAATCGCCTCTTACAGAGACCCGGAACTGCTTCCCACAATCAGGGACTGCATATTCAAAGCCTCTAATCCTAAACGACTTAGATTTGGCATTGCATGGCAAAACTCCAAAGAGGACACGTGGGACGACATGACGGAATTTAAAGACGACGATCGTTTCAGAATAGTAGATATAGACTACAAACATGCCAGAGGCGCATGTTGGGCAAGAAACCTCCTTCAACAATATTATGAAGGAGAACATTATACTTTACAGTTGGATTCGCATCACCGCTTCAACTTCGGATGGGACTATACCCTCATCAGAGAGTTGAATAAGCTGAAAGCGGCGGGATTTCCCAAACCTCTGCTTACCGCCTATGTGCCGAGTTACGTTCCCGAAGAGTGCAGAGTGCCTCAAAACCTCCTTCAAATAGGAGAAAACTACGAAGTCGGAAGCGAAAAATGGCATTACATAGAGAACGAAACTGCCCAGAACGGCAGAGTAAAAGAGGCATGGTGGATGCAATTTGACCGCTTTATCCCCGAAGGCGCGATATTCTTTCTTCCCGCGAACATCGAAGGATGGAAGGACATGAAGATGCCTATTCCTTCCCGCTTCTATTCCGCCCACTTCTGTTTTGCCGACGGTTCTTTCGTGAAAGAAGTACCTCACGACCCGGAGTATTATTTTCACGGGGAGGAAATATCCATTGCCGCCAGAGCCTATACTCACGGATATGACCTGTTTCACCCCGTAGAACCCGTAGTATGGCATGAATATACCCGCAGAGGAAGGCTTAAACACTGGGATGACCACGGCGTATTGCAGGGAGAACTCAACAACAAGTGTCATGCCCGCAACAGGATATTGTTCGGCATGGACGGGAACGACCCCAATTCGATAGACTTCGGCATATACGGTTTCGGGAAGGAAAGAACTCTTGAAGATTACGAAAGGTATGCGGGACTGTCGTTTTCTCAGAGAGCAATACAGCCGGAGACGGCAGACAATAAATACTGTCCGAACCCGTACAAAGACCTCAAAACTTGGAACAGAGACCTTCAACACATCTTCAAACACTGTTTGGACATCGGGTTCTCCGACATTCCTGAGAACGATTATGACGTGTTCGCGGTGGCTTTCTTCGACAAAGACGGCACTGAAATCATGAGATTAGACGCTTTACAGCCTGAAATAGACAACTTAAAAAGAGATCCTGACGGCTACGGAAAGCTCTGGAGGACGTTCTACACCAAAATACAACCGAAGAAATGGCTTGTTTGGCCTCATTCAATCTCCAAAGGATGGATGAATAAAATTGAGAGACCTATCGGTTAAATCGGATAAAAATCATAGCTTTGTGCATTAGGGTTGCTAAACACGAAGCTATGATATTCAATTATTCCGACGGCATTACGGACAAAGACGTCCGAAACATCCCAAAGATGAAGCGAAAGATTTGCGACTTGAAGGATGAAGTAAGACGATTGAGAGCAAATTGCGGAGAACCGGGAGAGATTACCACGCCCACCGCGACGCCGACTTCTTCGACCACCTCCACCGCTACGGCTACCCCGACTCCTACGGTAAGCACCACAAGCACTTCCACTGCTACCCCCACTCCTACTCCTTCTCCTTCCATGATATTCACGGGAATGTTCTTGGACAATGTGAGAATAGCTCCGATAGGAGGCACATTTGCAGGAAACATCACCCTATAATCATACAGAGATGGCAAACAGAATTATTAATTTAAGAGGACATTTTAATGACACGGTAGGAGAAACGGAATATCGTCTTACCGGGGTTCTTTCCGGCATAGGAACTTTGACGGTAGTCATGGAATATCCCGACACATTGAGAATCAACTATATTAATTGCACTGCTTTAAACGACATTACCCTTTCTCTGGTTTCTCCCGGAACAATAGACGTCGAACCCGTTACTTTTCTCAATAAAGCGAAAACAAGATTTCTCATTTTAGACGATGAAGTGGCAAGTACGCAAAGTCGTTTTATAGGATTGAGCGGAGTATATGTGGGAGACGAAAGAATAATCGGTTATGATACGGGAATACAAGAAGACTTTGACAACGTCGACGAATTGGCATTGACCGAAAACACAAGAATAGGAGTGATTTGTTATTATCCTTCGATGGGAATGAATCAAGAACTCAGAAGAGTCATATCGGGAGATTATAAAGTAACTTTTGAGTTCTCGGGAGTATCGGGAGATTATAGTCGCTTTGCGATTTTGTCGATTAACAACGCAAATACTTATACGGGAGGAACGGATCTAAGCGGACAATATCAAAAAGGAGTGCAAACCGGATTCTCTTTGTCGGATAACGCGAACAGAATGTTTGTAAGCTCGGCAGACGGTTTGGGAACGGGAACCATTACGTTGAAAAAAAATATAATTTTAGATTTTACGGCGGCTCCTTACTACCCTGCGGGAGACATTATAATGGAAGATCCGAACAGCATATTCTTGCCTCCCATGGTGCAAAGTCCCGTGAACGTAACGGCTCCCGCAATAGTAAGCGGCACGGCAAGAGAAGGAAACATAATCACGCTCCGACACGGAGCTTTCAGAGGACGAAAACCGATTGCCGTCGTATTCGAGGTATGGACAAGTCTCACCGGAATAACGACCCCGACGGACTCATATGTATTTGACAGAACAGTTACGGGAGACTCTTTTATCATACTTCCCTCCGACGCGGGAAAATATATTCAAGTCAGGGAAAAGGCGACCAACATATATTATGAAACTCAGGCGGGAGAACAGATATACATCAATACGCTCACTACCGACAGAAACAGGAACGGTTTGACTTATATAAAAATGCTTGTGGACGGCTCTCCGGTTCCGCCCAGACTTACTCCTACCGCGACGGCTTCCAATACGCCTACGCCAAGTACCACAAACACAAGCACTTCCACGACTACGGCAACTCCTACTCCGAGCATCTCGGAGAGTCCCAGTCCTACTCCGACAAATACGCCTACTCCTTCCGCGACTAATCAGGGATTGTATCTTAACGGCACGTTGTTAGTGCCGATTTCTTCTCCTAACTATTCGTCGCCCATCGTTTTGAACACGGAAGGAACTGCCTTCACGAGGGTAGGGTCAGACACTACTTATTCATTGGGAGGAGTTATATCGGGAAGTTCCGGAACCGTCGGCATAGACATAGGTTCAAGCGCATTGACTCTTTCCGCCAACAACACTTTCCAAAATCTAATTCACCTTATTTCGGGTTCTATAAACGTAACGGGAAGCCTTAACTCCGCGGTGGAAGTAAATATCGGAAGTCAGGGTTCTACGGCTCAGGACAGATGGTTTCAGATGACCGTGCCTTCGGAAAGAACGTTGAAAAGAATCAATGTGTCCAACAACGCCACGGGAACGGAATTCAGGATGTATCCCACCGGCACGGGCTTGGTGGTATTTACGCAGTCATGTCAGATTTACGGTTCTACGCTGTTTCGCAAAATGTCCACGGGGTCATGGGGAGGAGTTCGTTTCAACGGCATCGTGGGAGGCACGACTTCCGGAGAGGTGATGAAATTCGCCAACAACGGAGGAGCCATATTCCATATAGAGGGAGGCACGGGAACGTATAATTACTCCGGCAATATACGCTTCATGAATTCGCACGGCATTGATTACAGACTGCAAGGTCAGTCCGTATTCTATCGCACCGCCAAAATCATATTAGACGAAGGCGCATTGGTGTACAACAACTTCCCGACGAGAACTCTTGAATGCGACGTGATTTCCGGGGATGCCAACTCTCAATGGCATACCTTCAACAATTCCAACGTCCTGTTGAGCATCGGATGGAACAACGGAGGAATCACGACCGACGGCATTGTCGCCGACTACAAAGGACGCATCACCATTGCCACAGGGTCAAATTCTCTGAGGATAGAGAAGAACGGCACGGGAGAACAGAAACTGAGTGGCAACAACAACTATAACGGCGGCACCAAAATAATTTCGGGAACGATGACCGCGGGACATGCAAATGCTTTCGGAACGGGCACTATTACGATAGAGTCCGAAGGAACATTAAACAAAGGAGGCTTTACGCTTCCGAACACAATAGTAAACAACGGAGGCACAATCATTCCATAACCCATATAATCATGAATAATCTAGGATTTGCATACCTCTCCGCGCTGTTTGCGACTTCCAAAAAGTCGTACATCGTATTCAGCTTCGCCTCTTCATTGTCCTTCGCCTATATTATGGAGAAGGTCTATAAGAGCATAGACGCCCATGACACCATGCTGTCTCTGTCGGCTCTGTTTGTCATCGTCTTCATCATTCACGTATTCATGTGGATTGATTTCGTCACCGGAGTAACCGCGTCAAAGAAGAAGGGAAACGTCATCACCAGCGAGAAATGGGGAATGACGGTTTCTAAATGTTTCGGCGTATTTCTCTATATGATATTCAGCGTATTCATCATGCTCATGATGCCCGACAATTACATAGTTCTTTCCATCGTATTTGGCCCTTTTACATTGACGCTTCTCAAAGAATACATCAGCATCGGAGAAAATTTGTCGGTCATATACGGAAGCAAATCCTACATGTTCACGGTGGTGGACAAACTGTTTGATTTGATGGAGTTGCGGTTTTTTAAGATATTTGCAAGACACGGAGACAGAATAGAAAAAGAAATAGACGAACAGATAGAAAAGAAAAAAAAGGACAAAACAGAAGAAACCGACGAAACGGAAAAAACATAATGAGAGCCAAACCTTTTTTATCTCAATACTTCAAAGACCTCGTCTTTAAAGAAAAGACCCACGAATATTTTGCGGGAGGGATTAAAATTCCGTTGTCCGTAACAAAATTGGTGCAAGAGTTCTACGAACCTTTTGACCTTCATACATTGAGTCTGAGAGTGGCGAACAAAGAAGGAAGGTCTCAGCAAGAAGTGCAGGAAGAATGGAAACAGAAGGGAATAACGGCGGCTCAGAAAGGCACGGAAGTACACGAATATGCCAGACAATGCGCTTTTGAAGGAGAGAAACCTCCGAAAGACAAATATCAAACGGCGGCATTGAATTTTGTCAAAAGCCTTCCCGGACACGTAGTTCCTTTCTTGGGAGAGTATCAGATGTACCATAAGGAATTTGAGTATGCCGGCACATGCGACTTAGTGCTTCACAACGAAGAGACCGAAAACTTCGTGATATGCGACTACAAGACCAACAAAGACCTGTTCAAAAACTGGCATACAAAAACGATGCTTTCTCCTTTTGAATTTCTGTTAGAGTGCGACTTCAACAAATATCAACTGCAACTGTCTCTGTATCAGATGATGTTTGAGCAAACCGGAGCACATGTTTCTTCGCGCAAAGTAATATGGCTGAGGACAGACGGCAATTTCGAGATACACGACGCGGAAGATTATACGAAGTCATTAACGGCTTATCTAAAATACAAATATGCTCGTCAGGGAAATTATTCAGAGGATACAGTCGCTGTACAGTAAGGGAGCGCAATCCGACGATTCCAGACTGACAAGCAGACATATCTACAACAAACTCCTCACGGTAAGGGCTAAACTGCTTTCCGAGCAGTCGAAGAAAAAGCAATTCGTAAGTCAGGGGAACTATCAAGCCATTCCCTGCATTGAACTTGTGCAGGCTACGATACACGACTGCCAATGCACAGTGCCCTTCGGATGCAAAATATTGAAAAGCAAACATCCTCTGCCCAAGCCTTTGAGCAATTACGACAACCATTTGATTCAATATGTTACCTCTCTGGACGGCAACACCGTGTATTCCGAGACTTCTTGGGTTGCGAAGAAATACAAATCTTCCAACAAATACACTGCTTTCAGACCCGACTGGTTTATCAGAAATGACAACATCTTCGTAACCTACAAAGACGGTCCCAGAGTGATTACGATTTCGGGGCTGTTTGAAGATCCGTTTGAAGCCGCCAAATATCCTTCCTGTGAATGTACCGACGATAATTGCAACGACTGCATGAGTCCGTTGGATATGACATTTCCGATGGACAACGCCTTGATAGAACCCATGATTGAGTTAAGCGTAAACGAATTGATAGTCATGTTTAGTCAGGCGATAGAAGACGCATCCAACAATTCAAGAGACTCGACGATAGAACAAAGCAAATGAACAACCTTTCAGACATATACAAAGCCTATCAGAAACAGGAGAGAGACCCGGTTTCAAAGAAAGATTTCATGAAAATGAATTATGAATTTAATCTTTTTGCGATGAAAAAGGTAATGGAAGGGCATGAGGTGTATCTTCCCGGAAGAGTCGGCTCTTTGATAATCAAAGGAAAGAAAGAGAAAATCGTTTTAGACGAAGAAGGGAAGCCCAAAAGGATGTCCATAAACTGGAAAGAAACCAAACTGCTCAGAGACAGAAACCCCGAAGCAAAGGAAAAAAAGAAAGTGGTTTACAATACCAACGAACACAGCGACGGTGTTCGTTATCGGTTCTGGTGGAGAAAGGATCTAGGGCTCGTAAACGCAGACTACTATTCTCTGAGAATAGCCAGATGCAGAAAGAGAGAAGCCTCCGCATTGATAAAACAAGGAAAAACTTATCGTCTGATACATGAGCCATAACATGCAATATACGGGGGTAAACCGCATTATATCCAAGATATACAGAGATACGAACAATGCGGACATAGACGAAACCAATCTCATAGAATGGATAGGCGAAGCTCTGGAATTTATCAAAGCTCCCGCCATGTTCGAGCATCATGTGGCTTTTCTGAAAGTAACGGGATTTGAGACCGACATTCCAAAAGGATTTCAGATGGTTACTCAGCTTGCCAAATTCAACGGCAAGCCCGACGCCAAGCCTTACGAGATGCCGTGCTCGATACAGGAAGACTTGGAGAGGAATAAATGCAGTGCGGGAAACATTACTGTTTCTGCTCCTGTTTCAAAAGCAAAAGAGAATTGCGGCCCCTGCGCCAACGGAAAGATAGACGTAGACGAAAGAACCCATTTCTACTTCGACATGCCGTGGCTGTATCCCGACTTAAAAAATTCCGCTCAATACAGAGAGAACTTCACTCCGATAAGGCTTGCCAACCACACTTTCTTCAATACTTTGGTATGCAAAGAAAGAGACCAGAGTCCGTATAGTCTGCAACCCGACACTATTCCTTTTCATGCCAACCACAGCATTGACGAATATACCATTGCGGGGGTCATGGAAAAGAAGCTGAGGTTCTCCTTCAAAGAAGGTCATGTGGCTCTTTCCTATGTGAAAAACGCCATAGACGAAGAAACGGGGTATCCTTTAGTTCCCGACAATATCTATTGCATCACAGCCATAGGTTACTACGTGAAATGGAAGATAGCGGAGATGTATGCTTGGAACGCGAGAGAAGGTTACGACAGACTGGCGCAGGAATATCAAGCCTTGTGGCTGAGGTATATCAAGCAAGCCAAGAACGATTTAAAAATGCCGAGTTCGATAGACCAATTGCAAAACATGTTGGAGCAAACGCATCACTTGTTCCCTCAGCAGAATTTGTATTACGGTTTCTTCGGCAACTTGGGAAGGAGAGAAGACAGAAGATTCAACGACCCCGGACAGCAACGCATAAACCATTATATCAATGGCAGAGCATGATGACATAGAACAGCAAGACGCTTTGAGAAAGAAGAAGCAGGAGGAGAAAGCCAAGAAGGCTTCGGGGATACAGCGCGTCTATAAGGGGATGTTCACGGACTCTTCATACCATGACCAGCCAGACGGCATGGCGTCCTTTGTTCTTAACGGAGTGAACGAGACCGAAGACGGGGACATGAATTTTGTCTCCAATGAGCAGTCAAATGAAATAGCCGGAGAGATAGAAAACGGATATACCATAGTCGGAAGGGTATATATGACCAATAACGAAACTGCTGTTTTTTCCGTCGGAGGAGGCATTAACAACGAACAATTTTCCGAAATAGGGATATACAACGACAAGACAAAAACATACGTCAGACATGTAAATACCGAGTTGGGCTTCAAGAAAGATTTCCCGATACAAGCTACGTTCAGGATGAGAAGAGGATGCGAAAGAGTAATCTATTTCGTGACTCCGAAGCCGATGATATATTGTTTTGACACTCCCGACAAATTTAAAAAGAACGGTTCGTTTGCAAAAGAGAAATTCAATTTATTCAAAACTTATAAAAGCATACCTGAGTTTCAGCTTATTAAAGTGCAGGAAACGGGAAGTTTGTGGCCGGGTTCGTATAATTTTTCCATACAATATCTGGACGGGGACATGAACCCCACGGAATGGATTACGGTAACTGACACCATAATCATTTACAACGACAGCTATCAGAAACCTTTGGCGCAGATAAGAGGTTCTACGAGCGAGAAAAACGCATATAGAAACTACGGAAGAACGAATAAAGGAATACGAATTGAACTGGGCAATTTGGACGAAGATTTTTTGTATTACAGAATAGCCATAATTGCGGCAAATTCTGGTTCTGGTCAGATAAGCGAGGTATTGTATTCCAAAGAATATTCGATATACAACAAAACTTTTGTGTATGACGGAAGCGAGGCATATGAAAAGGGAACGTTGGAAGAGATACAAGGGTTCAACAACATCATAGACTCTGCGGAAAACATTGCGCAGTTGGACAATATTCTGGTTCTGGGAAACACAAAAAACAAGCAAATTAATTTTTGCGAACTTCAAAAGTTTGCTTCTATGATAAGAAGTTATATGGACAGCAAAGAAATTTTGCTTTCTAATATACAAAACCCGGGATGTCAAAAAAGAGGAGAACTTCATACAGACAACATGATGGGATACATGCCCGGGGAAATATATTCTTTCGGCATAGTGTATGTGTTTTCAGACGGAACGACTTCTCCCGCATATCATATACCGGGAGAATCAGGGTTGCAAGTCGACGATATTGACCCAAGATTTCTTATGAGCACCGATAATCGAATAGATGACAAATATATTCAAAACAACGACTGCGCCGACGATTATTGGGGCACTGATCATACAGGAAACCCTTTAAAAAATCAAAATATAAGACATCATCGTTTTCCGACAAGGGGAGAAATGAATCAAAGACTTCATTCCAGACTAATGGTATGGAAAGATGATTCTAATTCATCTTCCGGAGGAGTTTCAACATTGACAGAAATAAATTTAGACGTATCTTTTAGAGTTAATTTTGATCAAGATACCAGAAATAACAGAACTCCTGATCCGAAAATAACCACTGTAAACATTAAATTTTCATATAACTCGGACATCAGAGGACGAATAGACAAATATATTCCGTTTCAAATAACCAAGTATGAAACAATTGAAACGTATAACTATAAAGAGTTGGGCGAAGGAAATTTAGGCGGTTTTGACGTAAGCGTAAGCTCTGTGGCTCCTTCCGGGTCGTTTAATACTGTCGGCGCGGTAACCAATCTGACAAAAGTCGTAAAAACGGGAGTAAGCAAATCAGATTCTTCCGTATTGGCTTTTAGATCATGGATATTCGGAATACGTTTCGGAAACATAATAATTCCGCCGAAAGAAATATTGGGAGGACAGGAAATAACGGGTTATTATATCGTCAGGAACGAAAGAACCGAAGATACAAAAACTATTCTCGACACGGGAGTATTATGTCCTTTGCTGAGAGAACAGGCAGACATAAACGGAAAAGGATTTACTTTTGCCGCGCACGGAATGTTGATGCCTCAAATGGCGGCTTCTCCGGTAGGAAGAGACGCGAACAGAATTCAAAAAGACACATTTGCGCTGATTCATCCAGAGTTTAAATTTAACAGAAAAGAATATGGAAACACCGCTGAGTTTATAATAGAAGCGATTTTTGACAGACCTGTCAATAAAACCAGATATGCAATAAGAACGGAAGATGCTTCTCCGGGCACCACCTATAATCCGAGCACTGACAAAGACTCGGAAAAAGATTTTGACGGGTGGGATTTATATAGTTTGATAAGAAATAACAGTTTGCAATATACGACATTAGTTCCAAGACTGATTCTTAACGAAAATAACATTAAAGACAAACCTTTCTATTTAGATGCTTTATTTTATAGAACATTAAAAGATCAAAATAATTCGAGATTTGACGTATATAATTTGTCTTCCGACAATAAGATAGGCATTGTTCAATTTAAAAACACGGATGGGTTGTCGAATTTTCGATATACTGATCAAAATCCGACTCTGCCTTTCGAAACCAATGACAATGAACCCGGAGGAGATAATGCTACGGGAGACTGGCCTAAACTCTTTTTTGTAATAATGAAAAGAAAACTGGCGAATGTATATTCTAATTTTAGAACATTGCCATATTACAAAGAAACTCTCAATTATATAAAAGCAGAAACTCATCTTACCGTTAATATAGGAAACAGACGGCTTCCTCCGGGAATACCCGAAATATACAGAAGTAAGATAAAAGTAACAAGTACAAGCGCAGACCTTGGAACAGGCATATACAACGGAGATACATATATAAGCTCCATGAAATATGTTTCTTCCATGTTCTTTCAAATACTTCCGAGAGACAGAGCAAGAGAAAGCGGTTTTTGGAGAATAGTGGGAGGAATATTTACGGCCGCCGCGGGAGTAGCTTTATTTTTTATTCCCGGAGGACAGGGGTTTGCATTGCCTTTGTTGTATGCCGGAATAACCATGACCATTACGGGAATAAAAATGGAACAGGCGACCAAAGTATATAAAGAAGAATATGAAAGAGGACTGAAAAATACGGTAAACGACTGGGACTCCAATCGTCTCAAAATCAATAAACATGACGATGACGACATGCGGTGGGTTCATGACATATTGAATGATTTATGGTTTGAATCCGGAGTAAATATAAATTGGAGAATGGGAAACACGGCGGGGATGACTGACTTTATGGATTCTCCTTTGCCCGACAATCAAGCCGAAACCAAGCAATATATGGTAGATAAAATGACTACCATAGACACTCAAAAAAATCAAGGCAGAACATATCAAGGAATAGCCAAAGCCGAGATGTACGACATCAATCCCGATTACAGAAGAAGAGAAAGAGAGAAATGGTTTGAACATTTGGGACTGGAATATACGTGCTGTTCTGAATGTCGAGAAACGTTTCCTCATCGCATCGCTTATTCTCAGCAATCTTTCCAAGAAGAGCTGACCGACAATTTTAGAGTGTTTTTGCCTAATAACTACAAAGACATAGAAGGCATGACGGGAGCAATCACAAACTTGTTTACTATGAGAAACAACTTGTATATGCACACCGAAGAGGGTTTGTGGCACTTGCCTCAGCATATGCAAGAGAGGGTTACGCAAGACATTGTCTCTTTTATCGGAACAGGTTCGTACTTTTCTGTTCCTCCCAGAAGGATAGTGGATGACGCCACCGGAAACTCGGGAGGCACAAACCAGAAGTGGGCTACCGTTAAAACGCCTCACGGAGTATTCTTTGTATCCGAGAAACAAAGAACGATATATCAGTTTAACGGGGAGTCTCTGAGAAATTTGAACAAAGGAATGGACAACTGGTTCAACAACAACATTCCTTTGCAAACTATTCCGGGACGAATAAATAATGCTCCGAACATGCCCTACGGACAAGGATTTCTCGCCGTATATGACAACCGCAAGGAAAGGATTATATTCACCAAAAAAGAATATACGGGCAATGACTCTGCGGGGTACGTCAATTATTCTTGGACATTGGGATATTCCATGAAAATGGACAATTGGGTTTCCTTCTATGATTATATGCCCGACGTATATTTCAGCGCGCCGACGGGTTTCTTCTCATGGAAGAACTATGACAGAAACATATGGAAACACAACGTGCCTTACAAATATCAGAACTTCTACGGACAGAATTTCAAATTCATAGTGGAATACGTATCTGTGTCTAATCCGTTGGCGACCAGAATATGGGACGGCATCAAAATGATTTCGCAGGCAAAAGTATATAATCCTTCTGCGGGTTCGTTCTCGGAACTCCGAAACGTTACATTTAACAAAGCGATGTTCTACAACGGAAGGCAATGCACGGGAATAGTCATGCTTGTGCCGAGAAGCAAAAATTACGACGACGCCGAGTATTTGTCGAAAGAATTAGACAACTATGCAAATGCGATAACCGTCAATAGAAATGAAAGAGACTGGGAAATAAATCAACTCAGGGACATCAGAGAGAATTACGAATTGCCTATGTTCAAAACTAATATTGCGGACAGGCAAAATATCTATTTTATCGACAAAATATTAAACGAAACAGGCTTAAATATAAATAAAGACTGGACTCAAATGGAAAGTTTCAGAGACAAATTTTTGGTTTGTCGTTTTATATTCGATAAATTTGAGTTTAACGATGTAGCGAATTTTAACAACAACATAAAGTTAATTTTAAACTATACGTTAGACAACGAATATCCGTCATACAGATAGTTTTCGGTGAACATTAATTCAGAAAAAAATGAAAAAGCCTCGCAGGAAGAAGTATTTGTCGGGTTCTCCCATAAACGGAGTCATCCCGAACCCGCAGGACGTTCTGGCGGAGAATCAAATAATGCAAGCCAAAGCGCAATATGCGGCAGAAACAAATCCGTGGATAATGGGTTTGGAGACGGTAGCGGGGATAGGTATGGGAATACTCGGCAACTCAAACTTTGCCCAGAACGGATTCCAGCCACGACAGAAGTCCCTCGCAGGTCAGCCCGTAAACCAACAGGCATGGGGCAACTTCAACAACAACCCTTGGGGTCAAAATCCCAATCAGACCATGTATGCCGCCTACGGAGGCATGGTGCCTCAGCAAGTGCCTATCGAAGCGGAAGGAGGAGAACTGGCTCAGACTCCAGACGGACAAATGATGGGCTTTCAGGGACCGAGCCACGAACAGGGAGGCATAGACGCCAACCTTCCAGAAGCCACCAAGATATACTCCAACAGGGTAAGCGTGGACGGAGTCTCCATGGCAAACAGGAAAGGAAAGAGGGAGAAGAGAAGAATGAGTCTGGAGGCTCTTCTGGCCAAGAACAAAAATGATGCTTTGATGGAGAATGCGTTGAAGAGGACGATGCAAGCCAACCAAGTAGAAGAACAGAATGATTTGCAGACGCAGGAGTTGGTGGGTAATCTGTTGCAACAGCAGGAGCAGATGGGTCAGATGCAAATGCCGGAGCAGATGCAGGCTATGGGAACTGGAAGTCAAGGATTGTATCCTTATTTTGCTCAGTATGCCGCAGGGACAGGAGCATACGGAGTAGAACCAGAACCTCCCAAAAAAGGGAGTAAAAGAGGAGCATGGTCAAGAATTTGGCAAGAAATTTTCAACAATAAAGAATACCATAAAGAACTCGCCAGAGAAGTAATAACTAACAACCACGAGCATTTTAAAAAGGTAGAAGCATGGAGAAGATGGGATGAGGCTCAAGCAGAAAAAGAAGAATCAAGAAAACTTGCCAAAAGAACACATCCGGAAGTTTGGAAACTATGGAAAGAAAACGGATATTCTGATCGATTGCCGGACGGTTCAGATATTCGCGAAAGATATGAAAAGGAACTTGACAGAAGGATTCAAGCTAACGGAGGAAAAGAAACCCTTCCGGACGGTTCTTCTATTGTCGATAAATTTTTAAAAGAAAAAAATCCTGTTCCTTATTTTATTTCAAATCCTATTAGACATTTCGCGGATTTTAGATCATATGAAGATTATGATTCATATATGAAAGGTAAACCGTTTAGCGCAGATTATTTCAAGAAAAATAAAGAGAATAAAAAATACAGATTAAATGAATTAAAGCGTCAGATGGCTTTATACGAAAATTCTGTAAAAAGTAGATATTCAAAAGCAAAACCAAGAACAGATACAACTTCTAAAATTCCAAACTATCCAAACGCAATTATAAAAGACGTTCCTCCCGTAGGAGATTCTCTTTCTTCATATCCATATGCTCGACTTCCTTTAATCAAGAATCCTTTTGATCCTCCTATATTTCCTCCTGATTATAAAAAAGAACTTAATTTTTCCGAAAACAATCAGAGTTTTATTCCTGAACCGAACATACCGGGAAATCAAACTCGATACTTTGAAAACATTCCTCCCGATTTAAGCGAAGAAGACAAACAAAACATTGCCAACATGCCTTTGGTGCCGGAAGGTTACGATCCGAATTTGCCATGGGAGAAACAGCCGTTTAATTTAAAACCTAAAACTTCCGCGTCTCTTCAAGAAAAAGAAATGACGGATTTCTTGGGCGTTCATAGTCCGGAAGAACAAGAATTCAGAGACCATTTGGGCATTACAGAAAACTCGGTAAATAAAAAGTCGGTTGATCCTCCTTCCGTTCCTCTTCGCGTTCCCGCCGATTATGGCAGAGATCCTTCTGCCATTTACGTTCCTAATTCTGCTCCGATGTCTGCTGATCACGACGCCATTTCCGCTCTTTTCGGCGACAGAAATCAAGCACAACGGCAACAAGTAAATTCTAACTCTCCCATACTTCCCGCCGATTACAAAAAAGAACTTTCTCTTTCGGGAATAGGAAAACCCGGCCAGACAATAAATCAAATTTTAGAAAATAAAATAAATTTTCCCATAGATCGCAATAAAGCCATAAGCGAATATGAGTATCCTTCTGGTCAATATTCTAAAACCATTCCTCTCGGTTTGACAAAAGAGCAAGAAGAAGATTTTCAAAATTTGGCTAATGCTCCTCTTGTGCCTGATGATTATGATCCGAATTTGCCGTGGGATAAGCAACCTTTTAACCAGCCTGAAAAACCTCCTGTTCCTTATCGAATAAAAAATAAGGAATACACTCCCTCTCCGTTTTTTCGAGGAGTGCCCGAAAAGCCTCCCATAGACGAGAGAATGTTGCCTCTCGCGCAAAGTTACGGACAGCCTCAAAAGGCAAGGACTGTCCCTCATTTGGCGCAGGGTTCTTTTCCTTCTCCTCAAATTCCTTCTTTCGGCAATAAACTTGCGATTTCCCTTCCTCGAGATTCAAGCGGCAGGGCAATTCCCAACATTGCGGCAAAAGGATTGGGAGGTTATAATCCCGCTCCCGTTCCTTCCTTTGGAAATAAACTCGCTCCGGGTACTTTTCCTCAGCAAAACAATCCCGCTCAAAACAACATGGCAGGTCAAAGAAACGGGGGTTTTGGTCAGAGAGCGCAGAAATGGGGAAGCAATATGCCTACCGTCGGAGACATGATGGGCGTGGCAGGAAATCTATATCAAGGATTTGCTCCGTATTTCAATACGCTTGAAAACAGGGCTATGGATACTCCTAACATCAATCCTTACGAGAATTACGGAAAAGAGGGATTGGCTACTTTGGAAAATTCCAAAAGCTACATAGATCAGATACAAGCCTCTAAGCTCAGAGACCTTCAATATTCCACCAACGCGGGAATACGGGAAGGCAGAAACAGCGCACAAGGCATCAATACGATGAGGGCTTTGAACATGGCTGCCAGACAAGGCGCAAACCGTCAGATGAATGAAATCTACAACAACACATCTCAGCAAATGATGGCTTTGACGGGACAACAAGCCGCCATGCAAAACGACAGAGACAAGATGGTAATGCAGGGCAATTACGAAAGAGATACCAACAATCGCAAAGACCTCGACAACTACTATAAGCAGTTGGGACAAAATAAAGTCGATATAGGAAGGGGCATTGCTCAAGCCGGAAATTCTTTTAACAACTTTAAAGAGAGAAACAACACTCAAAAATTCTTGAACAACCTTGCAGACCATGTAGGATACAATGCAATGACGGGAGAGTTTTTTGTCAAGGAAAACAGGCCTACCGTCGGAGATGCTTCGAGGGTGGCGGGAACAGACGCGGAATTGGCTCAGGAATATGGATACAACCCCGCACAATGGGATGCTCTGACTCCTTCTCAAAAATCAGGGTATCGGAGAGAGTATGTAAATAAAGGCGGAAAAAGAAAAAAGGCGAGAACGGCAAAATCTAAAAACGGGTAATTATGGGCAGGTTTTATCAGACCGCTAGGCCGGAATTTGTAGAAAACTTCGAGTATCAGCCTCCGTGGGAACTGATGAAGGAGGGCTTATTGAAAAAAGACGAAGAAATAAGCAATACTCTGGACAAGCTCGAATTTTACAGAGACGTGCCCATAGAGCATGTGCCGTGGGAAGCTCAATATGCGGAACAAGCCAAACAGCAATATGTGCCCAGAGTAGAAGAATTGGCGGAGAGATTTAATGCCGACCCTTTGAATCCGCAATACGGCTCTCAGCTTAATTCTCTTATACGGGACGTGGGGAAAGACTTTTCTTCCGGCACTATTTCTCAGATTTTAAAGAACGCCGAGAAATTCAAACAATACGAAAAGGGTCTGGGAGAATTGAAATCCGACGCTTCCAAAGAGATGTACAGAGATATTCCTTTGCTTCATCAGCAGGCTGAGAGAGAACAAGGAAGACTTCTTCCTTTCGAGCCTGACCAGATGTATGAAACCAAAAATTTGCCGGCCGAATTTATAGGTTCAAAGTCATTCGAGGCTTTAAAAGACAACGAGAAAACAGAATTTGAAGTGGCTGTCAGAACCGGAAATTGGTATGATTTTTCTAAAACAAAGAACGAACTGGATATACAAAGAATAAGAAGAGCTTATGAAGGTTTTATAACAGGAAGCGACGAATTGCCGGGATACTTTAAAAGCATGGACAAATACGGAAAAAATCCGATGAAATATTTGGACGAGAAAGGACAAGTCAGTTTTGCGGAAGGCACAAGATTAAAAAAAGAATTGGATGACTTGTTGCCTTATGCCCACAAGAAAGAAAGCGAGATAGGACAAGCAGACGCATATCGCTTGGCGGCCACAAAAAGTTCGGCAAAAACGCTTAAAGGAGTATTGGGAGCAAATGCGACTCAGTCTGACGTGAACAAACACATTCTCGAAGGAATTTCATTGGACAACACATATGAAGCATTTTCCAGACCCTTGCAGAGACTGGCATTGAAGATAAACGAAGGAATAATGACCTATAAAGCGGCTACCGGAAGTTCTATACAGCCTTTTGATTCGAAAAATCCCATGTATATACACGATTTATTCGTAAAGAAGATGGGAGATTTTGAAGCCGACGCCAAAAAAATGTTAAGTGAAAATCAAGCAAAACTTAATACTGCAACGACCAACAAAGATCAAACTTTAATTAATAAATATACAAGGGCAGTAGAAGAAGCAAAAAAAGCAGAAATGGAATTCTCGAATTATAAAGCTAATTTGATAAACGACAAGGAAGGATATGTCAACGCGAGCAATGCCACATGGAAACCTTTTTATGAAAGTTTTCCGGAAAAGCTGGTAAAACAAATGCAAGAGCAAGCCAAAGCATATGTAAACGGAGACGAAGCGGCGGCAACCGAAGGAGTGGTAGATTTGGGAGGATTTATGATAAACGGAATGAACGTAAGGGACAAAGGATTTTATACCGGAGAGACGGGAGTGAACGGAATGGTGGGGCAAATATTGTTTAATCCGGAAACAAAGGAAGCATACAGAATAAAGTCGGCAGAAATAAAGAAAGACTTAATACAGCCTATTTTAATGTCCAGAGTAAATTCGAGCGCAAATTATTTTAGAATGGTGGTGGAATTTCAAACAGACCAAAATGTGCCCATCGTCGTTCCGGTATATTCGAGCATGGGCAAGTTTTCTCCCACTGCGAGTTTTCTTGACCATGATTATATCGGACATTTGAGAAGATTAAAGGACGAGAACGGAAATCCGCTGTACCAAGAAGAGGAATTGGTCAGCGAACTTAACAGATTAAAAGCAGAAGAAAAAAGAATTACCCGCGTAGAAAGAGCAGGTCTCAAAGGAAAAAGCAATGAGAAATTTACGGCGCAGGGATGGGCTAAATCTTCTTCTCAGAAATTTCAAAATCTCGAAGAATATAGAGCTTATATTAAGGACAGGATAGCCGCAAAAAATGCGGCATCATTGGGCAACCAAATGAATCTGAATCTAAAACAGAACCCGATAGATCAGGAATTTATGGACAATAAAGATTTCAATTTGGACGATTTGTTGGATTTTAAAGAAATAAAAGGAGCAGAAAAAAATAGAGCTCCGATAGATGTATTAAGTATAATGACGGCAATGCAAGGAGGACAATAAAACGAATAAAATTAAGATAATATGTTCGGAGATACCATTATACCGGGAAAAAGTCGCTCTCTGCTTCCTTCCGACATTGCCAACATGGCCGGCAATACAGACGGGATACGTGAGGAATTCATGGAAAGGGACAAAGAGAGAATAAAACAGCAGGAAATAGAAGCGGCCATAGAAAAAGAAAAAGAAAAACAACTTAAAGAAAATATCAGAGAAAGCGAAGCGACAAAAGCAGAAGAAGCGGAAAGAGAAAGAAGACAAAAAGAATACGACGCCAAAGGATGGTTTGCCAAAGGATGGGATTGGGTTTTCGGAGACGAAGAAGAGCCTGTAAAGGCAGACCGTTCCGATCCTCCCAAAACCAGAATGGAGAAAGAAGTCATCGCCGATTTCAAAAAGAACAATCCTACGCAGTATCATGAAATAGAAGGCACTCTGACGGGTCAGTCGATAATAGACAGCATTGTGGCAGAGAGGTTAAAAGAAGAAGCCGCGGCGCAGGAACTGATAAGAGGATTAAAACCGGAGGATATAGAAACAGCCATAAAACTAAAAGAAGAATATGGGATAGATCCAAAAGAATTTATAGAAAACGCCAAGCAATTGAGAGCGGTGGAGGACACCAATTTTCAAATAGGAGAACAAGAGGCAAGAAATGAAAGATACGATAAGTCTTCGGGGATAAATGCAATTCCTCGATGGATAAGCAAAACATGGTATGACTATACCACCATAGACGACAGAACCTCGATTTTGGCAAAAGAAGGTTTTGACAACGAAACAAGCAAAAGGTATAAAGAATTACAAGACAGGCATGACGAACTTGTCAAACCTATATCGGACAGACAAGAAAAACAATTAGACGAAATTACAAAGCCTCTCCAAGAATATTTAAAACAAGAATTTTTTCATATCCGTATGGGGATAGAAGTAGAAGGTGAAAGAGAACTCGCAAAGCCTGTCCGTAAATATTTAGGACAAAAATTTTTCCAAGACCATTTAGGAACAGAAGTAACAAATAAAGATAAAGAAGGATTTGACATTGTAGAAGGAACGGACGGTTTGGTGAACATTGTTGTTCCTAAAAGCATAGCTTCCACGAAGGAAGAAGTAGAAAAATTGCCTTTGGAAGACTTAAAAAAATATTCAAGAGAATATTATGCCGCGCAGAATGCCATACGCGAAGCAAAAATTCAATCGGAAAATTTAAAAAATCTGACCGATAAAAAACGCAATGTAGATCTTTTTAGCGGATTATGGGAAAATGCCGGAGATTTGATGGGAGGAATAAAATCTTTAATGCGAAGCGAATATACCAAAAAAGCAAAAGAAAAAGCAATAAAACTAGGAGAAGACAAATTGACGGCCGGAGAAACGGCGCTTATTCAATTGGAAGCCGTCAAACAAGAAACTCAAGCTCTCGGACTCGGAAAAAATAAATTTTGGTACACGTTAGGTCAAGGCATGACGGAATCTATCGGAATGATAGCGCAAATGGCTATGACAAGAGGAGTCGGAGGCGGGGTAAGAGCTTTAGCCACCGCGGCGACAAAAAAAGCCGCAGTGAAGGCAGGAGAAAGAATAATAGGTACAGAAATTATAAAAGAAGTCTTTAAAAACGGGGTAAAACCGTCTCTTAAAGCACTTAAAGCCATGAGTGTTTTAAGAGGCGTGAATAATACGGTAATCGGGCCGACATTGGGAGTAGCGACTCAATTTGCCGCAATGCCCATGACTTATACGTCCGAGAACAGAAGATACATCGGTCAGATTAAAGAAGTAGAAATAGTAAATCCCGACGGAACTACAAAAAAACAAATGGTGTATAGCGAAGGCACAAGAAGAATATATGCCAAAAATGCGGCCGAACAATTAGACAAATTAGACGCCGAAGAGAAAAAAATCAAAGAAAACGACAAGGACGAAAAAAAAGAACAAAAACTAAATGAGATAGAACGAAAGAGAGCAGAAATAAAACAAATTCTTGGTTCTATATATGATCCGGAAGGAAAAACACAACAAGAAATAATAAAAGACGTAGGGCATTACGCGGCATGGGTCGGCGGAATGATAGACACGGGAAAAGAAGTCGTCGCAGAAATGTACGGAGGAAAGATAGCCGGCAAATTGTTGTTTAACCCTTTGAAAAAGGGAATAGGCTTCGGTTTTGGAAAAATTTCTGATTTAGTGACCAATAAAAACGCCAGAAAACTTTTTTCGGCTGTGGGAAGTCCGCTTCGAGGACTTGCCAACATAAACAACTGGGCAAAGAAAACAGGCAGAAACATGGTGGGACACATGTCCGAGAACGCCTATTTTCATACCGGAGGAGGAAAATTAATACAAGGAATACCCGAAGAAATTTCGGAAGAAATAATGGTGGGAATAACGCCGAATCCAATGGATTCCGCCGAAGAATACGATCAGCAATGGAGAGAAGTGTTCACCAAAGATTTTCTCTTGAGCACAGTGGCCCAGACGGTATTGATGGGAGGAGGATTTGCAGGATTCAACTATTTGAAACATGCGGGATCATTGGCGACAAACAAAGATTACAGAGAATATTACAGAAAAATCGGAGCAGACAAAAAAGCTCTCAGAGAATTGTACAATACCATTGACGGTCATATAAAAGATCCCAAGAGAGCGGAGCAAATAATGATGAGCGTAAACGATACTCATTATACTACAAACGATTTAAGAAATACCATAGACGATTTAAGAGCCAACGGAAAAACAAAACAAGCAGACCAGATAGAGCGAGGCATGTTTCACAACTATGCTTTGATGGCATTGAGAACGGGAAGTCTGGACACATTCAGAGAGACCCTCGAAAGACAAGTCAAAAAAGGAATTACCGATCCCGCCCTTCAAAAGAATACGGCTACGGCATTGGGATTTTTGCAAGAACTTGAACAGATAGACGAGAAATACTCAGAACACGAAAATCGAAGCGCATTAGTGGACGCGGAAGTAAAACGCCTTCATATCAAAAGAGCGTTGAACGGGATGGAGGAACAAATCAATGACCCCGAAGAGAGACAAAAATTTGATGCCTTTTTAACTGCTTTCAAAGCTCTCAATCCGCAATACGAAAACCATGCCGTCAATTACGACAGCTACAAAGACAACGACCATGATTTCATGGGAGCATTAGTGGCGGCGGGGGCAGAGAGAGTAGGGAACAATATGTTGGTGGCGATGGCTCTGAGAGATCAGTCGAAGCAGATGCTTTACGAACAAGAGCTTCAAATACTTGCCCAAGGCGATGAAAAACTAGTCGAAAGGGTAAAAAAAGACAAAGCGCACAAAGAAAAAGAAGCCCTTAAATTAGCAAAGACCAAAGGCGAGATAGAGCAGATTGCGGCTACGTCTTCAAATCAAGCCGTAGTGGCGGTGGCTCAGGAAAAATTGGACGAGATAAACAAAGTCGAAAAAATTACGGGAGACCCTAAGAAAGCGGAAGACGCGGTAAACGCCAATTCTCAGCCTCAGCAGACGCAACAGCCCAAAGCTCCTTCTACTCCGGCGACAAACGGACTCATGGATGTGTCCGGCATACTTGGAAATCTGGCTCAAGAGGAGCAGAACGAGAACAACCGCCAGATGAATACGCAGATAAAGGAAAGGAATGCGAAGAGGGCGGAGACAAGGACGCAAGTCATCCAAGAAGCATTGCAGAACGGGACTCTTCATGTGCCCGATAAAATAGTATTGGGAGGGAAGCAATATTCCAAAGGAGTTTTAACAAACGAGCACAATGTAGAGAGTCTTATTCAGGAAGCGGAAGTAAGACTTGCGGAATCAAGCGGAACCGGAAAAAATCCTGATATGGAAAAGCATCAGGAGGCGAAAGAAGCTTTGAGCGAACTCAACAGAATCAAAGCGCAAATGCAAAAAATAAGAGACGCCAATCAAGACGCGTTTTCCGACGAGAAAGAATTAGAGGTAAAAGAAATCAGCCCTGCGCAACAAGAGAAAGTAGAAGACATAGAGAATGAAATTGAAAATCAGGAGAAAGAAACAAAAGCCCTTTTGGAGGAGAAGGAACAGCTCCAGAAGGAGATAGCGCAGTTGGTCAATCCTCCCGCCGTTCAGCCTTCTCAAGAAGCACAGCCTGTACCTCTTGCCGCAGACGACCCTCAAAGGAAGAAATGGGAAAAAGAGTTAGAAAAAGAAAAAGCGGCTTTAAAAGAAGCAGAAGAAGATTTAGCTAAGTATGAAAAAGATCATCCTAATCATACCGCGGCTCTTTCGCTTGTGGAAAAACCATATGTTAATTTTATAAAAAACACGAAAGCGGCGATAAAAAAATTAGAAGAACGTTTAGGAATTAAATCCTCAGAACAAGAAGCAGAGATAAACAGATTAAGAGAAGAACTTGCTCAAATCAAAAAAGAACTAGGAGAAAAAACAGATGAACTCAGAAAAATTCGACAAGATCCGGATTCGGTAAAATCCAAAGAACGAGATGAAAAGCTAGAAAGACTGGAAAAAGAAATATCAGAATTGCAAAAAGAAAAAGAGAAATACGCAAGTTTTGAAAAGGAAGAAGCGGAAAGAAACAAGAGTCCGGAACAAAGAAAGAAAGAAGAGTTGATTCAACGGGAAATTAACGCGGGGAATCTGACTCTTCCGGAAGGAGCATATCGATGGAAATCGAATAATAGTGGTTCGCACGCATGGGTTTTTATAGAAGGAGTTATTCATGAAGGCGTCGTGACCACAGAAGAAATTGTAAAGGAAGAGTTAATATTAGAAGAAAGGCTTTTAAAAAGACACGAATATGATCTTAAACACGAACCCAAAGATTCTCTGAATATTGAATCTATAAAAGCAATAATAAAAAGTACAAAAGATAACATAGAAACATTAAAAAAGAATCTTGCCATATTAAAGGCGATAGATTTAGTGGCAAAAGGAGAAACAATACAAGAATATAAAAAAAATACAGGAGACCCAAAAACAAAAAAATTATCGGAAAAACTAAAAAAAGAAGAAGAAAAATCAGAAGAAATACATAATGAACCGGATTCCAAAGAAAAAACAAAACGTATTAAAGAAAGCGACGATAACATCGAAAAACTTAGGAAGATTTTAGCAGAACATAAAGAACGTCTAAAAAAATTAGAACTTCAATATGATATAGTTAAAAACAGAAAAACGCCGGATAATAATAATAATAATAATAATAATAATAATAATAATAATAATAATAATAATAATAATAATAATAATAATAATAATAATAATAATAATAATAATAATAATA